>Ga0181568_10002952_pt1 | contig 15431 bp, 12 predicted proteins | sample 101ome_20_FD_133758 | JGI IMG/M metagenome (GOLD analysis project Ga0181568, IMG submission 133758) | Coastal salt marsh microbial communities from the Groves Creek Marsh, Skidaway Island, Georgia - 101404AT metaG (megahit assembly) | ecosystem: Environmental > Aquatic > Marine > Intertidal... | reverse complement strand
TAGAATGTACATCGTGTGTTTATGTGGAGGTCTTCTCAACTCACTAGCCAGTTTTACTCTTTGTGCCTCCCCGCCCGATAGGGTTGTTGCAGGTTGGCCTAATCGAATATATCCAAGCCCTACATCATTGATTGTTGATAGTGTGCGATGTAATTTCTTGTGATTTGCAAAGAAGTCCACTGCTTCCTTAACCGGCATTTCCAATATATCGTGGATATTCTTGCCCTTCCAAGTCACTTCAAGGGTTTCCCTTGTGTAGCGTTTACCATCGCATATATCGCATGTAATCCAAACGTCAGGAAGGAAATTCATTTCGAGTTTTATTGAGCCTCCTCCACTACATGCTTCACATCTTCCGCCCTTTACGTTGAAGGAAAAATGGCCTGGAGTATATCCTCTTTCTTTGGATAGTTTTGTCTCTGAAAATAATTTCCTTATCTCATCGAAGGCTTTGGTGTATGTTGCGGGATTGGACCGAGGGGTTCTTCCGATTGGTGATTGATCTATTACAATGACCTTGTCCACATTTTCTATTCCCTCGATTCTATCATGGATGCCTGGCTGAGCGTCTGTTCTATTAATCGTTCTCTGCAAAGCAGGGGCTAAAATTCCAGAGACGAGAGATGACTTTCCTGAACCAGAAACACCGGTTATTGCAGTTAAACAACCAAGAGGGATTTTTGCAGTTATGTCGTCAAGGTTGTTTTGTCTAGCCCCTATTATTTCCAAAAATCCTTTTTTCGGCTTGACTCTGTTCGCAGGCGTTTCAATCGCTTTCTTACCGGAAAGGTAAGCTCCTGTGATAGACTCCTTCGCCTTCATTACATCTTTAGGAGGTCCGTTAGCCACGATTTTTCCTCCTTCAAGTCCAGCCCCTGGTCCCAAATCACAGAGCCAGTCTGCTTGGCGAAGTGTTTCTTCGTCGTGCTCTACAACGAGTAATGTATTTCCTAAATCAGATAATTCTCTAAGAGTTGAAAGTAATCTTTCGTTGTCTCTTTGATGTAGTCCGATAGAGGGTTCGTCTAAGACATACATTACCCCAGTCAGCCTACTACCAATTTGGGTTGCAAGCCTAATTCGTTGAGATTCGCCCCCTGAAAGGGTATTTGCTCTTCGGTCTAGGGTTAGATAGTCCAACCCAACATCGTTCAAGAATCCCAATCTATTTTCGATTTCTTTGATGATTTCTTTGCCGATGAATGCGCTCCTTTCGTCCAGTGTTTCTGCGGCTTTTCCCTCGCCTCTGAATGAACGGATGATTTGAAGTGCATCGAAAACGCTGGCGTTTCCTATTTCTGGTAATCTCTTATTTCCAACTGTCACCATTCGGGCAGCGTCGTTTAATTTCTCACCATTACACGCTGTACAATCCTCATCGTTCATACAAGCGATTAATCTATTTCGAGTGCGGTCGGATGAGGTTTCTGTATACGTTTTTTGCAGTCTGCCATAAACTCCTTCCCATGGTTTGCTATATTGATATAAAGAGCCGGTTTCAGATTGAAATTCGAAGTGGATTATTGTCGATCCTGAGCCGTTTAGCATGATGTCTTTCGAATCTTCATCGAGGTCTGAAAATGGGATGTTTGTTGGAATCCCATAGTGTTCAGCAGTTTGCTCCATCAGCTTCCTATACCAATGCGGAGACATTGATTGTCGCCAAGGAATTATGCAACCCTCTGAAATTGTTGCATGTCTATCGACAAGGAGGTCCTCGCTAAATCTCCTCTGGACTCCAAGTCCTTGGCAGGAAGGGCAGGCACCGAGTGGTGAATTAAAAGAGAACACTCTTGGGCTCATTTCAGGCATAAATGCGCCGTGTTCAGGACAAGCAAATTCTTCAGACCACGCCATTATGTCGCCTTCGTTTGTTAACTCAGACTTAGAGCCCTCGTCCAAAACAAATCCTTCTTCAGGCGACTTAATGCTCTCAATTGCAACAGTCCCGCCGCCGATTCGAAGTGAGGATTCTACTGCTTCGGTTAGGCGCTGCCTACGGTCTTTTGTGCAACGGATTCTATCAATCCGTACATCGATATCGTGTCTGAGATTTTTATCTAAATTGTGTGTATCTTCGAAAGATGCCTCTCTTCCGTTGATTTTCCCCTCGGTCCAACCTTGTTCAACTAAATGTCTGAATAAATCAACATGGGTTCCTTTCCGGTTCCTTATCGCTGGGCTCCAAACCGCTATTGCATGGCCTTCCATATGCCAAATAATGTCATCAACAATTTCCTGGACCGTTCTTCTCGCTACCTCAATTCCGCATGTTGGGCAGTGTGGTTTTCCTATTCGTGCCCACATTAGTCTAAGATAATCCATAATTTCAGTCACGGTTGCAACCGTAGACCTGGGGTTGTGGCTGCCTTGTTTTTGGTCGATTGAAATCGCTGGTGATAAGCCTTCGATGCTATCGCAGTCTGCTTTTTTCATCTGGCCGATGAATTGTCTTGCATATGAAGACAAGCTCTCGACATAGCGTCTTTGACCCTCTGCATAGAGTGTATCAAATGCTAGAGATGATTTTCCAGAACCGGATACGCCGGATATAACGACGAATTTTCCTCTTGGTAATTTTACATCTATGTCTTGTAAATTGTGTGTTCGAGCACCGCGAACATCAATCCATGAGTCGCCGGCAATTTTGCCCATACCACCTCTCGTAAGTCAAGAGTTCTTGAGTGCTTGCTTATTACTCGGGCCCAAAAGGTATCGGTGCTTCGAATCTTAATGGGTCATCGGTTGCAGGGTGCAGTAGTTCCAAGGATGTTGCATGTAAAGCAATTCTACCAATTGGGTTCCCTTCAGCACCGTGTTGATTATCGCCAACTACTGGACATCCTAAATTTGCCAACCCTACTCTGATTTGATGCCTTCTTCCGGTTTCAATTGTAAGCGCAATTAGGCTCGCTGTGCCATCATAATCCTCTATACTCCAGTGGGTTATTGCCTCTTTAGCATTAGGATGTTTTTTGTTAACCGCCTTCACTTTCAGGAATTTATCTTCCAATAACCACTCTCTAATTGTTCCAGATTTTTGTTCGGGTTTTCCCTCGACTAGAGCATGATAAACCCTGTGAACCGATCTATCCGCAAACTGCTCTTGTAGGTAATCTTTGGAGTGTTTATCTTTTGCAAAAATCATAACTCCAGATGTTTCTCTATCCAGCCTATGAACAATATAAGCCCAACCTTTTTTATCAGAATCTTGAACATATTCTAAGACTCTGGAATGTAGTGTATCTGGCTCCATTTTATCGGTTGCAACCGATAATAGACCCGCCTGTTTATTCACCACAATAATATCATCATCTTCGTACAGAATTTTAATTCTGGGGTTTTTCTTTTTCTTCGCAGGTGTTTCGCTTTTTTCCTCCGCTTTCTGACGGTTAAGAATGATGATTTGACTTCCTTTTGAAATGATTTGTTTGGCTTTATGTACTATTTTGCCATCCACTTCTACTCGGCCTTCAGTAAGCATCTTACGCAGTTTATTTGTTTTAGAATCGGGGAACATATGTTGCAAAATAGCTAACAATTCTTGCTCGGAATCTGCAATCATAATTTCCCCTCAAAGATATATTATTTCGACTATTTTCCCGATAGGGTAGTCATCTCCGGGTTTTAGGATGACCAATGCTTCACTATGTGCCATGCTCGCTATATTTCCAGATCCTTGGTGAATTTTTTGCGAAGCTATCAATTCATTTTCTCCTTTTTCGATTGTCACCCTTCTTAGAGTTAGACAATCTTTGGTGGGTTTAACCACTGTCGCTAGACGTGCGAATGCTCTATTTTCAACCGGGCCATCGGCGCCTGTTAGATTCCTAATCCATGGAGCAACTATCATCCTGAAAACTACATGGGAACTAACTGGATTTCCTGGCAGGCCGAAAATTGGAGTTTCTCCCCATAATCCAAACAACGGTGGGCTTCCTGGTCTGAGTTTTACTCTCCAAAAATCAAGTATTCCTTCGTCCTCCATAATTTTTCGAACTAAATCCCATTCGCCCATTGAAACGCCACCACTCGTCAAAATCAAATCACAAGATTCTGATGCTTCGTTCAATGTTTTACGTAAACCTTCCAACGTATCGCCTACACATTGCATGCGAATTGGTATGTGCCCCAGATTTCTAACTAGGCCCGCTATTCCAAATGAATTGGACTCGTAAATTTGGCCCCTCAACAATTCTTGTCCCGGTTGAATAAGTTCATCGCCAGTAGAGATTATTGCTATTTTTAGAGGCTTGAAAACTGGAAGTGTTCCATATCCCATAGTGGCACACATTCCAATTTGAGAGGGGGTTAGCAACGTGCCTGCAGAAATTGCGACTTGCCCTTTAGTCAAATTTTCACCCTTGAATCTGACGAAATCTTTCATGGATTCTTTCAACAAAGTGACTTTGTTGCCAATTACTTCTGTCATCTCTATTTGTAAAATAGAGTCTGCGCCTTTTGGCATTGGTGCTCCCGTCATTATCCTTACAGCCTGGTTTTCGCCAACGATAATATCGTCTTCCTGTCCAGCAGCCTGTATTGTTCCAATAATATCCAAAGTCGTTGGTGGGGAGAGAGTATCTTGATTTCGCATAGCAAAACCATCCATAGCAGAATTATCAAACGGGGGATCGTCAACTTTTGAAACGAGGTCTTCAGCAAGAATTCTATTATGACATGAATCTAAATCTAATTCTTCAATTTCTACAGATATTTTCCTTCTTTGACTAATCTCTAATGCTTCTTCGAATTGTACGAAATATGGAGCTTTGGACATATTTTCACCTCAAAGATAACTAACAAAATCAATTGCATAACGAATCAAACTCAAAGAAATCGCTCCTAGAAATAGTACTGTGACTAGATTTTTAGATACATATTTAATTGAATATTTTGCGCCAGTATATGAACACATAAAGATGAGTATTGGTATAATTATAATTGGAAGTAATCCGATTCTTTCGATTAGAGCCCCTGTCATTCCATCATAAATAATGTGACTAATTAGAGCCACTGGGACTATTGTTGCTCCAACCAAAAAACTAGTTCCTGCTGCTTTCTTCGCATCCATTTGAAGGATTGTTCTGTTTAATGTAACTAGAATCGCACCTCCACCTATGCCTAATATGCCTGACAAGGTTCCTGCTAAACCTGCACCGATTTGATAAGGAGCCTTTTTTTCTGAGAGGGGGATTTCTTCAGGAGTGGTGTCTTTTTGGTTTTTGTAAATTGATATCGTTTTGATAAAAACTAGGGCGATTACCAACGCAGCTATGATTTTGATACCTATGTCGCCGACTAAGTCGATCAACCATGATGCCATTAATGTGCCAATAATAGCCATAGGAATGGCTACAATTCTTGCAGCGTTAGCAACGTTATTATCTGCATGTCCAGATTTTGAATGTGCGAGACTACTCCCTGAAGCAACCATGAAAATCATGGTAAGAGAACCAAGAACTGCTTCTAAGATATGCCAACCTAACATATAGTGTAGGATAGGAACGAATAAAATTCCTCCACCTAAGCCCAGGGGGCTGAATACCGTTGCTATCGTGAAAAGGCTTAGAATAGCTAAAACCGTCATCAATTCCAAACTATCAAACCTTCTTTTGATGCCCAAAAAATTTCATTATTTGCACACAAACTTCAACTCAATTGAATTGTTCTTCGTTTTCACAATGTGGACAAGTAATAGTGTATCTAGACTTCTTTGGTTTTGGAACTACCATTATGCTACCACACATCTCACATTGGTGTTTGATTGTGTCTGGCTCTTTTGGTTTATCCGGCTCATTCAATGTTCGTCCAAGGTCTGTCGACCATCCGAGTGAATCGGTGTATGAATCGGTTTTCTTAATCTTTGAACTCTTCAAAGATAGTCGAATCTTCTTCTTCTTCTTACGACGCTTGCCGGGGGGTGCTTTAGTCGCCATGCGAACGCCTTGATGTCACTGTATTCAACCACTTCGGCTGGATTCTTCAAATTATAATCCTAGATTCGCCGTTGATTGGGGTGTGTACGGTGTGACCATTTTCTTCTAATTCTTTCACCAGAGGTGGTCTTGCATGGTCTGGGTCTGTGTGGTATACGACTACGGTTTCAGCTTCACATTCTTGTGCAAATTTTACGATTTCTGAGTGACCTGCGTGTGTTGAAAATGAATATTGATGAACATCGAGATCTATTGGTGTTCTCTTATCCCAGATTGGAACATGTCTGTCTTCTAACAACATTCTCCCGCCAGACCCTCTTGCTTGATATCCGGTTAACAAAACCGCATTTCTTGGGTCGCTTCTCAATCTATTTAGGTACCAGATTGATGGTCCGCCGTCGAGCATTCCAGATGTAGATACGATACAATCAGCATTCAGCGCTTTTTTCTTATCGGATTTAGATGAAACTTTTTTACACCATTTCCAGGCTTCCTCTAGTTTTTTCGGGTCTCTTAGAGATTCTGGATTATCCAACTGGATTTTCGCTACTGCCTTTCCCATTCCATCTACATGTACGTCTAACTCGGGCAATCTCTCGTGAAGCATCATTACTACATCCTGAGTTCTACCATTTGCAAAAGCTGGAATTAGTGCTGTGCCTCCTTTATCTGTTATTTCGACAATTTTTTGAACAAACCCATCTATTGTTTCTGATTTGTTTTCATGATCTCTTCCACCATAGGTGCCTTCTACAAATAGGACGTCGCATTTTTCGGGTTTAGCGCCAATGGTTAATGGTGAATCTCTTGTATCAAAATCGCCTGTAAAAAGTAGTTTGTGAGTTTCTGTTTCAACATTGAGCATGGCTGCACCTGGGATATGTCCTGCTCTTGTTAGTTTTAACTTCCAATTTTCTTCTTCCCATTTTTCATCAAAAGAATGGATTTTCCATGAAGCGACTGCTTCGTCAATATCTCTTTTATCCCAAGCAAGTGGATATCCTTCAAGACGACTTACTTTGTAACAATCGTTCCACATCATTCTACTGATTTCTGCAGTTAATTTTGTTCCATGTAAATTTGTTCGATAATTAGAGCATAACCAAGGAGCCATACCCAAATGGTCAATGTGAGAATGAGTAATAATTGCATTTTTTATGTGTGGTGCTTCATTAGGATATTTTGGAGGATCTGTTGGTGCAATTCCATAATCAAGAAGCATTTTTGTTCCATTTTTATCTTCGAAAACACATCCGACATTTCCTACTTCATTTCCCCCACCAAGGTAATGATATCTTATTCCTTTATCCGGTGGTCTATCAGGATAATTTGAAGTTCGTCCTGGAGAATACATCACCATGAAACTGTCCAAGGGGTTGAATGCCAAGAACATACCGTATCCCCCCTGTTTCCACTGGAGAATATTTTTTAGATCCAGAAAAAAAATTGCTTTACAGATGATTATTAACTAGACGCGACAAACACAAACGGGTCTTACTTCGTCACGATTACATACCACAATTACTTTCTTCGACACTCTTTATGTATTATTAGTTCCAATGGAAATTAAGGGGTCTATCACCAATTGTGGATATATTGCAAATATTAATCAAAAATTTTTCATGTCGAATTTTTTTCAATTCGAAATTAATTATTAATTATCAAAATTGATTTTTCCAATGGTCATATCGGCGAAGATAAAATGTGTGTGTATCCACTGGAACAATCATGGCAGACATGCGATCACAAATTTTTGTGGTCGATGAAAAATTATGTTATGGATGTGGAGCATGTATTGGATTATGCCCCACTAATGCTCTTGAATTGATAGATAGACTAGCAATTGTCACTCAAGAGGATTGCACTCTATGCAATCATTGCATACCATCATGCCCGGTATTTGCACTAACTATTGAGGATGTGAAACCTTGATAGAAATTGCAGGTGGTGGTGTACGTGGCCTAAGCTGTGCAATAGAATTACTATCAAACGGACATGACGTTGTAATTTATGAAACGAGGCAAGAAATTGGTAATCCGATAAGATCTCCAGGAATTATAAAAAATCTTGAATCAGATTTTGTAGAGTATTGTAATGGAAAAAAGAATAGTTTCGGATGGGCTGTAAGAAGAGAATGGCTTGAGAAACAATTGGCGATTAAAGTTCTCGAGAAGGGGGGAGAAATAATTTTGAAAACTGAAGCCCCACCCAAAGCTATTGATTGCAAAGGGGGTAAATCATCTAGCCCCGGTTGGCCATCAGATAATTTAGATAATTCACTAGAGGTGTGGAATGGTGGAATAACAATATCCAGCAACCTGCCTGAAGAATTTAAGATCGATACAATGGATAAAGATAAATTCTGCTTTGAGCATTCAGATGGATTGGTTGAATGCTGGATTAGGGGCAAACTTCCAGAAACCAAACAAGGATGGTTGGAATTGATTCAAGGTGAGCACCCTGCAAATTCCGAAAAAATTTGGGCGGACGAATCAATACAAGAGGGAATAGATATTGCCAAAAGAATCATTCAATCCCTTCAGCAGGTGAGTTAACATGATACCTGAATTCGGCTTAGTCAACTATATTTTGGATAGGTCGGAAGGTTGCCGTCACGTCACGCTAATCGATCCCGGAAAGCAAAGCGCAGAGATTGCAACACAGCGCGCAATAGCAGCAATAGAAGCGGGTTCCAAGATGATATTTGTAGGAGGTTCGACCGACACTCCAAACGAAGTAGTTCATGAAACTTGTAAATCGATACAAGAAGCATTAGAATTGCAAATTTTTGCTGCAAGCCAAGACCCAAGTTCAGATGAGTCAAAATGGCAAATTCCCGTTTTATTATTTCCAGGAGGTGCCCACGCACTCTCTCCAGCGGCAGATGGAATAACTTTCATGATGCTCATGAATTCTAAGTCACGTAGGTTTTTGATCGAGGAACAACTCAAAGGCGCGCCCCATTTGAATAAATTTGGAGTTGAAGCGATTCCAACAGGATATTTGGTATTTTCACCCGGAGGAAAAGTAGGCGAAGTAGGAGAGGCCGACTTAATCAAAAACGACCAGGTAGAATTGGTTCATTCTTACGCAATTACCGCAATGATGTATGGATTCAAAATAATGTATTTGGAAGCTGGCAGCGGAGCCCAAACACAGGTTTCTGCAGAGTGTATACAATCGGCTAGAAAAATTGAGCAATTGTGTTTGATAGTAGGTGGTGGAATAAGAACAAAAGAACAGGCTAAATTAGCAGCAGATTCGGGTGCTAATTGGGTTGTTACAGGCACTCTTACAGAAGATGCTTCAGATATTAACGAATTACGACAAAGAATTTCAGAAGTAGTTGAAGGGATTCAATCTTCATCTTCGTAAAGTACTGGATCTCCAGTTCCACCAGGGGACGAAGGCCGATTCGTATCTACATCCATTCCTTGCTCAATAACTTCCAATGCTTTCTCGAGGTCGACGGTTCCACCATCTGCTAAAGTTTTCATATCCTCCGCATCAGGTGCTGTAATTTTCCTCTCAACATTAGGAGCGTTAGCATAGACTTCCTTTCTCAATTCCCTCTCGTCGTGAGTTCTAACCAAAGATAAAGAATCAGCGAACGCTTGACCGACAACTTCTCTTGTTCTTTCAGAACGCTTAGCGCCATCTAACTCATGCATTGCAGAATCTCTTTGTGATTCCAACTCTCTGATTTCTGATGTTCTGTCGGTTAATGCAGCTTCCAAATCAGAAATGGTAAGTGCCATTTGCTGAATTCTTTCATCCCTTTCGAATACATCGTTGTGGAGCCTTCTTTCTCTCCTTCTTAGCGATTCATATTCTCGATTTCTCTCGAGCAATCTTCTCTTCAATTCTTCTATTTGCTCAACTAAGTAATCATGCTCCGCAGAAACAGACCTTGGCCCTTGCATTACCCTTTCAATCTGCTCTTCCAGTTCTCCAAGACGCTTATCTCTAGCATCTAATAATCCTCTAAGCCTATCTGCAATATCTCTCAATCGTTGCCTTTCTTCTTCTAAAGCGTCATTAGCAGCCTTTTCAGCATCCAAATCAGCAGACAGAGAATCGGCTTTTGCTTTCATAGCACGGACCTCATCGGCAGTAACGCTAGTCAAACCAGCCTCAGCAGCCCTCTCTAATGCCTCAACAAGTTGTGACATACGACCTTCCATTTCAGCAATAACTTCATCTTGCTGGGTAGTTAAATTACGCAACTGGGAAGCTTCTTTTTCCAAATTAGCCTTTTCTTCAGCAGATAATCCAGCCATGTTTTGAGCCAATTCACTCTTTGAATCTTCTAACATTCTTTCAAGGTGAATAATTCTAGCGTTTGCTTCTTCTAAATGCGATTCAGCAGTCTTGAGTTGCGCCACTTCTGGTGCAACCTCGTCCTTTCTTTCTGCGAGGTCCAACTCGAGAACTCTCAACCTTTGTTTTGTTGTCACCAGGTCTTCGTTTCTATCGGCTAATTCTTGCCATGCTACCAAGACCTCTTCTACCAACTGTTCAACAGGGTATGCGCGCAACATTCCCTCAAGCGCAGCACGCTCATCGCCATTAGAATCTGAGGTGCGACCTATACCGCCAGACGGAGAAGACCCAAGCGTCATTGAGACCCATCGAACATTAACCATTATTCAACCTTTCATTGGTGAAAGGGTAGAAAACGCCGATTATTCGACCCTTAATTGATAGCGGTGTATTGTTCATCAGGCATATCTTGCGCCAATGCCATAGCACCCAAAGCGACCTTATCGATAGGGTCTTCAACACAGGTGACAGTGACATCTCCAATATCTGCAATTTCGTTTGCGATTGCATCAGCAATTCCATCGATTAGAGAACCTCCGCCAGAGAGAATAATGTTGTTTCTCAATACAGGTTGGTATTCAGGGTCTGCGCTAGCAACAATTGACTTGATTGCGTTTCCGACCTTGTTGATAATTTGTGAACATGCACCTTTGATTAGGTCTCCGATATCGACAACTTGCTTCTTACCTTCAACAGATAATTCAACCATCTGTTCTCTGTTATCGCCATTAACGTAGGAGAATTCTTCTTTCCACTTTCTAACCATGTCTTTTGTGACCTGAGCACCAGTATATTTCTTCTTGACTAGATCCATCAATTGCAAGTCAATCCAATCACCTGCTTCGTTGATGGTTAATTGGTCTTCTTCAGATGGGAATACACCGTAAAGCCTTGCAATGTCTGTTGTACCTGCTCCGATGTCTACAACAATCGAACCAGCGATTTCACCGATTCCATATGCTGTAGCGAATGGCTCTGTGACAACCATGATTGCGTTAACCTGGCCACGTAGAGTCGCAACCAAATTGCTCTTGTCTGTGAATGAAACGTGAGATGGAGAACAAATAACTCCGAAAACCTCGTCAAATTCTTCAGGTTCTACAGTATCGATAAGATGAGTGACGAACGCCTTAGCTGCTGCTAGGTTTGCTTCATCATCTTGAGCGACTCCAGCGGCCATTGGCCTGTAAAGATTACATGCAAGCTTGTTCTTCAATGCATCATTACCGAACAAAACATCCTTTCCAAGGAAATTTCTAGCAACCGGGTCTTTTGGTCTTCCAACAACCGTTTCAATAGTTTCGAGGGAACCTGAACTACTTGCGATAGTAGATTGATATGTTCCTAAGTCAATTCCAACATAGAGTCTTTCTCCCATTTTTGCTCACCAAACCTTTCGGACAGGTAGTCCACAGTGTTTCTATTCTTGAATGTTCACTATCAAATAAACAATCATTCTTCCTCAACAAAAGGAGGTTTTAAACTCTCAAAAACATCATTTTCAAACCTTCTAAACATAACACTGGCCGCCACAATTACGCCAATAACGACTCCGAAAATTCCCCACAACAAAGCCCTATTTTGGTGTGTAGGTGATTTTTGTTCGTCGTTAATGCTCAAATTGTTATTTTCGTCAAAAGGCGAACTCCACCAAATGGTAAAATTACCTATCAAAACCGTAGAAAATAACGAATCTGTCCAAACGGAATTATTATCGTCAACAGCAACTATTTCCAAATACCAATCAACTCTGTTTATTGGCATAGTAATCAACCCTTTAGAAAAATTCACATTGCAATTTACGTTTGTACTATTTTCAAAGGTCTTAGCGCAGTCGGGAAGGTCTATTGTAAAATTATCATTGACTAAACGCAATGCAACAACCCCCCCATCTCCTTCATGGTCAATAATCTCTAAATCGATAGTAATCTCGTCGGTGTAATTTCCATTTGTATCTAGCCCGCCATTGAGAATTATTTCTGGTGGAGTGTTTGTGGAAAATTCTTCAACACCACTTGCAGATATTGAAAAACCCAAACGATCCCCTTCCAAACCAACAGTTCCTGGCTTAGTTCCATTATAGACCGATTTTGCGTAAACTTCCAATTTCAACCAGTCAAGCGATTCGACATACCCTGCAGGCAATCTTACCATAACCGTTGTTTCGTTGGTAGAATTATGGGAATATGCCGACTTGAAAAAAGGCGTATATGTCTGGCTATATCCTTCTGAGGTGAAATTATCATCTAAGGCAAATTTACCATCTGATGTGTTTACAATAAGCCGTAAATCGTCATAATTGTAATGCACAGGTCTTGCATTGTAAGACATAACAATTTCAACATCTGTTTCGCCCGAAGGTTTGAGGTATTTTATCCAGGAATCGTTTTCTTCAAGGAAGGGCCCAACAGCCTGCGAACCATTCCACGGATTTTCTAGCAATGATTTGTAATTACTACCTCTAGCAGAGATAACATCCTGCCAATTACCAACCTGGAACGAATCATGAATGAAAATCGGGTCGGATAAAGAATCCAGCGAGGGCCGTCCATAGCCCTGAACACTATCAGGAGCAGGGCCAGTAATTGGGTCTCCTGACATGGCTAGCATACTTCTTAGGAGAGGCCCCGATGGAGTAAAATTATGATTTAATTCTACATATTCTTGCAGTAAAGCAGTGAAAGATGCGGCAAGTGGCGTTGCGACGGACGTCCCGCCCATTTTGTACACCCCTTCATTGAAAGAATCTGCCACCCCGTCAGCCATCGAAGAGTTAACATTGATTCCAGGAGCGGAGATAAAAATCCCTCTTCTGCCATTAACATCAGGCCCGTGAGAAGATGATGCCCAAATGGAGCCGTTAATTTCAGAATCAGTAGCTGCAACAGATACGGCATTAATTGCGTTAGCAGGCTCCATGATAGTATTGCCATTATTTCCAGGAGCGATGAATACTAACGACCACGGATTTTCTAATGCCCAACTATCTATCATCCTACTTCTTTCGGTGTATTCAATTGTATTATCGCCCCAAGACCAACTATTGATTACTGCACCAAACTCTGCCGATTCCTCGAGCAGTAGTGTTACATTTGGAGGGACCCACCCATCGGAATTCACAATATCTTGCATTAACAGCTTCGAATTATGAGATAAAGATCGCAACTCTTGATTGCCATTCAATGGGTCACACACCAATAGTCCAGCCACGTGTGTACCGTGTCTAAATTGCGTGTGTAATTGATTATCAGAGTCATCAATGCTTGTGTTGATATGGATAATTTTCCTGTGGCCTATTCCGGGCTCTCCTACCAAAGTCTCATTTTCTCTAAAACAAGTATGGTCCAAATCTAATCCAGTATCTGCTAAGGCAATGATAACACCCTCGCCACTCAACTCCAGCAAATCAGAATTATTTTGCGAAGCATCCAGTACTGTAATTGCCGGCGAAGCGCTATACATAGGCGCAATCATCAACAAAACTACAACATGGATATATAGCCGCACAAAACAGGCCTACGAGACCTTCTGATTCAACCTTAACGACGAATGTATCGCGCCAGCGCGTTTAAGAAACAATCATTGGTCGGCCACGACATGCAAGCCTACCGAGTATCCGGCATCGCCCCATTCGGAAGCCAAAAACAAAAGTTCTCAATTGACCTAGTAGCTTCCTCTGCAGATGATGCTGAACACCGCTGCTATTCGATTATGGGCTCTCGCCACAAAGCAAACCGAAGGGCAATATCAATAGAATCAGTTTCAGAAATCGATCCAAGAACATCTACTGAACCACGTGTTCTACACGCATTTAGAGATGAAATTGCAGCAGCAGGAGGCACAATTGCCCCTGTTGCTGAAGAAGAATGAATGAACGACGGGTTCTTCATAGGGAAACATTTCCCGAATGGTGAGGGCCATGGCAACATCTTCTGATTTACAACAAATCGCCAGAATGGTCGATTTGAATCGTCAGAGATTAGAAGAAGTCCAATCTCAACTCACTAGAGTAGACTCAGTCTTGTTCGAGCACGAAGAAACAATTGCGGCTTTAGATTCACTATCAGAAGGAAGCAAAGGCCATATTCCCTTAGGGGCAGGCGTAATGGTCCCAATTTCACAAGACATTACTACTATTGTAGACTTAGGGAGTGGGATTTTTGGAGAAAGGTTACCAAAAGACGCATCAGAAATAGTAAAAGCGCGACACGCAGACCTTTCAGAAATCAAAAAACAATTCGAAACAGAAATAATCACGATAACAAATAGGATAGAAGAACTATCACAGTCCTTTGATAAATTATCAACCGAATTAACCAAATCATCAACTGAAGTAACTAATGACGGACCCCAAGAAGACCAATCCAAACCAAAACCTAGGCGGAGAAGAAGAATCGGTGAAGAGTTAACACTCGATGATTGAGGTGATAAGATGGGACTCTTTGACAAATTCAGAAAAAAAGTAAGAGATGCTGCATCAGAAATCGATACTGAAGCAATATCTGCCGAAGAAGGAAGCGAAGAGGCATTGGACGCCATCTCTCAACAAAATGAATATATTGCTAGCAGAACCCACAATCCTGCTTACAAAACCCAACCAGGTTTCGAAGAAGAAAGCGAAGATGACGACTGGGAAGAAATCGATGAGGATGAAACACTTGAACTTCCACAAAATTCTGATGATGAATGGGATGATTGGGACGAAGAAGAAGAGTACGTCCTTCCGACCAAACTCTCACGCAGGGAAAAGAAAATATTAGCTAAAGAAGCCAAAAACCAACAGAGATTGGAAAAGGCAAAAGAAGCCGAACTGAAGAGGCGTGGTGGAAAAGAAGTTGACAAATTAGCAGGGTCTAACGTCAACCTACACATGATGCGAACGACGACAGGTAGGCAATTAGTCGAAGTCAAAAAATCTCCAGTTGGAAGTAGTGTTGTAGTCGAGGATTCTGGAATAAAAATAGATCTAGGAGGCGGAGTAGTAGAGGAAGGGGGACGCGTCATCAAGAAATCGGACGCCCTTGACAATTTGATGGAAGAATTAGAGTGGATTATGCTAGAATCCGACATTTCATCAGACGCGGTTTCCGCTGTAATGAATGCCCTTTCAAACAACTTAATTGGCCAAAGATTGAGAAAGGGCGCAGATGTTTCAAAGGTATTGGAAGC
>Ga0181568_10002951_pt1 | contig 15436 bp, 9 predicted proteins | sample 101ome_20_FD_133758 | JGI IMG/M metagenome (GOLD analysis project Ga0181568, IMG submission 133758) | Coastal salt marsh microbial communities from the Groves Creek Marsh, Skidaway Island, Georgia - 101404AT metaG (megahit assembly) | ecosystem: Environmental > Aquatic > Marine > Intertidal zone... | reverse complement strand
GTTTCATGAACTCTAGAGGAATGGAAATAAAAGGGACTGTGGATGGAAAAGTGAGTTTCTATACTTTAGTGACAGATAATCAAATGAACCTTCCAAGGTATATTGATCAAAAGATAGCAGAAAGTAACTATACCATGCCTGGAGAAGTTTGGTTAAAAGCTTTTAAAGCAGGAGAGACCAATATTATCGATTTAGATGATATAGGAACGGTTGACTTTTTTCAAACTAGAGCTTATATCAATTTTAAGGCTACAAAATCTATCGACATTCAATTTGGTCAGGATAAAAATAAACTTGGACATGGTTTTAGATCATTAGTTTTATCCGATTATGCCACGCCTTATCCATTTTTGAAATTTGAGACAACCATTGGTAAAGTGAAATTTCAAAATTTATTTATGGAGTTAAATAATTGGCCGAATAGAACATCTAATGCTTTAATTCAAAAAAAACATTTTGCTTCTCATACGGTGAGTTGGAAACTTAATGATAATCTTAATTTAAGCATCTTTGAGAATATCATGTATGCAAGAGCAGATACAGCTGGGATGGCACATTTTGAATGGCAATATTTAAATCCTGTTATTTTCTATAGATCAGCAGAGCATGGTCTAGGGAGTCCTGATAACGCTAGTTTAGGTTTGATGGGTAAATATGATCTGTACAAAACGGCCAAAATATACGGCCAATTTTATTTAGATGATGTGAATTTTCAAGGTTTAAAAGGAGATTTCACTGGCCTGGCGAGGAATGTACTATTTGGATCTGATGAGGATCGTCCGAATGCCTCTTGGTCTAATAAATGGGCGACCCAAATAGGGGTTAAGTATTATGATGCCTTCAAATTTACTGGTTTGGATATGCAACTTGAGAGAAATTGGGTAAAGCCATATACCTATTCACATAGAGATACAAGGCAAGCCTACATGCATAATGCTCAAGCATTAGCTCATCCGCTTGGCGCTAATTTTAAAGAGTTACTTTTTATTGCTTCTCTAACAAGAGGTAGGTGGCGCTCAGAAATTAAATTAATTAATATTGTAGGTGGCATGGATACCGGCATTTCCAATTGGGGTAGCGATATTAGTAAGACTTATTGGAACCCAGGTCCTGACTATACTATAATAAGTCCAGATCCTGCTCATTATGTAAATTCAATAATTGGAAGAGGTGCAAATTATTCTTTAAATTCTTTCGCTTTTTATTTAGGATATGAAATAAAACATAACCTTACACTTGAAATAGAAGTAAAAAAGAGAACACTCTCAAGTGAGATTGAATCTTTAAATCAAAATGATCGTATTTTTTCTTTTGGCCTAAGATGGAATATAGGGAGAAAATATTATGATTTTTAGATACTTAAAGCTTTGATTATCAATTTGATGAGAAAGGAACCTAGAAAATATAAATTTCCTAACTTGTATTTTCATTAGGAACTTTATACATTTGTTTATTAACTAAAATGGGTATAGTTTTCATTTAATAACGACTATATGTTCAGTATGAGAAAATTATTTGGATTATTTTTATTGGCGCCTGTGATGCTCGCGTCGGTATCGTGCTCTGAAGCTGGGGGTACTAAAGAAACTAAAGCTGAGGAGACTCCTGTAGCTACTGCTAAAACGACTAAAGCTAAAAGTGCAAAGCAAGCTGAATCTAAGTATGTGTTACCTTCTCCGATGGAGATTGCCTCACTTATTCAGAAAACAGGTATTAACTACACCGAAGGTACTTTAAATCCTATAGAAAGAGTTGAGTTCTATACCACTAATTATACAAAAGCACTTAATTTAGGTGTATATGGTGCTGATTTAGGTCTTATTCTTGTTTTTGATCAAACACAAGATGCTATCAACTATTTTACAACTGTGAAGACATTAGCTGAAGAGCTTGGTGTTCTTTCTGCTTTTCCTCAGACTATTTTAAACAGAGTTGAAGCTAATTTGGGAAATAGAGATTCCTTATTGGACATAGCAGGAAATGCATTTGCAGACGCTGATATGTATCTTAAGGAAAATGAAAGAAATCAAGTTTCTGCTCTAATATTAGCAGGAGGATGGATTGAAGCCTTATACCTATCCACTAAATTCAGTAATGATGGAGAGAATAAAGACATTTGTCAAAGAGTAGGTGAGCAGCAAAAATCCTTAGATGTATTAATAGAATTGATATCCAATTTCAAAGATGTAAGTGAGGGTTACGGTGTTTTATATGCTCAGTTAGAAGATTTAAAATCAACATTTTCTAAAGTTAAAATTACTTACACAGAAGGTCCTGTAATTACCAAGGACAGGCAAACGATTATTCAAAGAAAGTCTAATGTCGAAATATCTGCTGAGGTGTTTGATGAGATTGCTGATAAAGTTAAAACCATCAGAGAACAATTAGTTAACTAAGAGACCTTAAAATTTAAGAGAAGATAAAATTATTAATATGAAAAGATTAGCATTAGTTATATTATCGTTTGTAGCATTCGGAGCAATTGCTCAGTGTGAAATGTATGCTAAGAAATGTAATCCTTTACTAGAGCCATATAAGTCTGATGGTCAATTCCATAGAGCTTTATTAACAGAAGGGGAGACAGCTGAATTTATAGCTACATTTCATGCAGGAAATACCTATAGAATAATCGGTTGTACCGGACCTTATTCAGATACTTTAATTTATAGATTATTAGATGCAAATTACAATATCATTTTTTCCAATGATGATTATGATTATCCTAACTATTGGGATTTCAAGTTCAATGCTACGGATAGATATTACATCCAAGCCGAGTTGATGGATGGTGCGGGTTCTGGTTGTGCTGTAATTCTTATCGGATTCAGTGATAGGAAGTAATCTGACAAAATATATATAATATTTAAAGCACCTATAAGGTGCTTTTTTTTTGCCTTATTTTTTCAAATTAAGCTTAACAGTAATGAAAAAATAACGTATATTTAATTTCATTAGAATGCATTAATATTGTATTAAGTGGTAGATGTATACAAATACTATGATTACATGGAGCAAAATAATGTTTTGCTTTTGTTTAAAGGGTCGCTTAATGCAGATTTAGTATCTTCAATTTTGCAGCTCACAGAAAGTAAATTGATTGTTCTAAATGAAAAATCTAAGGTTAAAAAGAAGATTTTTAACATTTTAGTTGAGTGTTTACAGAATGTATATTTGCATTTAGATAAAATGGAAAATGCAAATGTTATCTCCGGAGATGATTCTGCAATAGTTATTATAGGTAAAACTGATGAGGATTATCATATTATAACAGGTAACTACGTAGAGCACGAAAATTGTAAAAAACTCAAAGACAATTTAGATTTTTTAAAAACTTTAGATAACGATCAGTTGAAAGAAAAATACAATGAGGTGCTTAACAATAATCAATATTCAGATGTTGGAGGTGCAGGATTGGGATTAATAGATATGCTTAGAAAATCTGGAAGAAGGGTTGAATATAATATTAAACCTTTTGATGATAAATATTCATTTTTTAGTGTTGTAGTTAAAATTTCACACGACGTATAAATTATATAAGATATGGAACCAATTAACATTGAACCGTCAGTAAAAACCCCAAAAATTTCTTTTGATGCAGGATCAGGTGCATTAGAGATTGAAGGAAGATCTATTCCTGAAAATTCTACTGAATTTTATAAGCCAGTATTTGAATGGTTGGACACCTATATTGATTCACCATCAGGTAATACAGAGTTTGCTTTTAAATTAGAATATTTTAATACTTCCTCTTCCAAGTGTATACTTGATGTACTTAGAAAGCTTGAGAAGCTTCATAACAATGGAAATGCAGTTGTTGTAAACTGGTTTTATGAAGAAGACGACGAAGATATGAAAGAGGCTGGTGAAAACTACCAAAGAATTGTCACAGTGCCTATTCAATTAACTTTATTAGAAGAGTAAAATATAAGATTATTATAAATTAAAAAAGGCCTTGGATTTCCAAGGCCTTTTTTATTGTTATTAGTATAATTTATTAATCTATCCCTTAATCTTATTTTTAATGGTATCAATGATATATTCAAATCCGTTTAATATTCTGCTAAAGCCCTCTATGCTTAAACACAAATAAAGTAATAGCGTCATAAACCATAGCATTATAACATTGAAATAAAATGTATCTATTAGATTTCCAAATAAATTCTTTTTTGGTGCAAAAAGATGGGCTCTATAATCTAAAATATTTTCTGTGCTTGGATCTAAATATATTGGATCTATTTTTTGAATATATTCACCACTATGTTCTATAATCCTTGCACCTTCGTCTGTGTTTCTTACTAATTTATCAAGTTTTTCGTTGTGATAGGTTCGTTTTAGTTCTACTAATTCTTCTCTAGGTAGTTTGGATTTTAGATTATCTTTTTGATCACTGAGTTTGTTATACTCTTTGTTACAAATAGTTCTCCAATCTTTTATATAAGTTCTTGCTATTTGAGCATTTTCAAAGCTAAAAGATTCTATTTCGAGTAAATTAACATCAAATAAATGGTCAGGGAATTCTTCCATTATTTTTTTGAATTCATTTAGGAGTAAAACATAATTGCTTTTCCTATTTTGAATGATTTTTTCATCCTTTGATTGAGCATATTTATGATTGTAATCAATTTTAGCTCTTAACTTAGGATATAGGTATGCAATTCTGTAATTGTAATGTGAAATGGTTTTATCTAAATCATAGAAAATGCGCTGGTATTCATTGTTTTTAAATTGTGTAACTGCCAATGCTTCAAAAGCCCATTTTGATGCAATTATATCTCCAGTTAATGGAACATGTATTTGAGATGAAATCGTTGGGTTTAATTTATCAAATTTGACAATAGCACCACTCAATATCATTTGAGGTATCAATAGTATTGGTATAAGAATATATATCGTTACAGCCGAATTAAAAGTTTGTGAAATATTCAATCCTAAAAGATTTGCAAAACAGCTTGTTGAAAATAATACTAGCCAGTATTCAAATGTCATTCCATTTAATCCTAAAATGAAGTTCCCTAAAAGAACGAAAGTAAAGGTTTGAATTGCAGATATACCAAAGAGTATTATTACTTTAGAAAAAAGATAACTTCCATTACTAAGATTTAAAAAGGATTCTCTTTTTTTAATTTTTCTGTCTTTGATAATTTCTTCGGCAGAGACAATCATACCTAGAAATAATGCAACCACAACGCTCATGAACAAATAGGCAAAAATATTACTGTTCTCAGAGAATTTATAGGTCTGATCTCCACTTTCGTCAATATCGAAATATCTTACTAAGAACGCCAATATAAATGCTAGTAATGGTGCTTCAGTGAAAGTGAAAGTCATGTATTGGTTATTACTCAGCTTTGAGAGCACATCCCTTTTTATAAATACACCAAGTTGTTTGAGCTTTGTAGGAATGATGGTAGATGGTAAATCCTCAGAAGTCTTACTTTTTAATTCAGGGATTTTAATATTTTTCCTAAATATTTCATTCCATTTTCGTGGCGATATCTTTCTCTCTTCTGTAAATTGACCATTTTCATCAACTACCTTTGATTCAATGATATTAAATATCTGTTCAGGATTTACATTTCCGCATTCGCCACAAATAGCCTTATTAGCATTTATGGCACTTGTTTGAACTCTAAAATAGGAGATGGCATCTATAGGGTTTCCATAATAGGCTGGGAAACCACCAGTATCAAGAATTAAGAGTTTATCAAACATTTTAAATATGTCCGATGAAGGTTGGTGTATTACTACAATAACTAATTTTCCTTTCAAGGTAAGTTCTTTGAGTAAATCCATTATGTTTTCTGAATCTCTTGAGGATAAACCTGAAGTAGGTTCATCTACAAAAAGGACATATGGTTCTCTAATTAGTTCTAATGCTACATTAAGTCTTTTTCTTTGTCCTCCTGATATTTTTTTGTTGAGCGGAGAGCCTACTATTAAATCTTTAATTTCATAAAGACCTAAGGATTTTAAAATCTTATTTACGCTTTCTTCTATTTCTTCTTCTGAAAATCCTCCCAAGCAGAGTTGTGCATTGTAATAAAGATTTTGATATACTGTTAGTTCTTCAAAGAGTAAATCATCTTGAGCAATAAGGCCAATTAAACCTTTATTTTTTTCTTTATTTTTTTCATCGTAGATATCTATGCCATTAACACAAACAGAACCTTTAGTAGGTTTTGATATTCCACTTAGAACATTAAGTAGAGTGGTTTTTCCTGCTCCAGAAGCTCCCATTATACCAACGAGTCTGCCTGTTTCTTCTATGAAGTTAACATCATGTAAGCCAATTTTCCCACCTTTAAATTCGTAAGTGATATTTTTTGCTTCAAAATGTATTTTGTCTTCAGATAGTTCATCTTGAAATTGGGATGCAACATCACTATAATAAATTGTAGAAATTTTGGCTCCTTTTATAGAGCTTCCACTAATAAAAGGATAAATTAACTTCGAAGACATCAACAACCCGTTTAAGTTAGCCTCCTGTTCACCATTGTATTTAACCAAGTATATGTCTAGACTTGGTACTCTCAAAAAACAAAAGTATCCATCTACATTTTCGTGCTGAATATGTTTAATTTGTTGATTTGGACCACTTGAATTGGCATCCAAAATCATAATTTCATTATGCTCTAATTCCTGAGCTGATCTAGAAATCACATAATCTCGAATTAATTTATATTCTGTTTCGTTAAAATTGAAAGCTAAACCAACTGTTTCTACAAAATCATATTCATCTTCTGTAATTTCTTCATCAAGGTTAATAAACTCTAATAGTCTGATGAGTATTACTAGTTTTTGCGATTGCGTAAGATTTTCATTGATTTGAGAACATATATATAAACCCTGAACAGAATGACTTACGGGCGTTCTCTTCTTTTTTCCACCTGAGTGTTTTTCATAATAATCTTCAAAGATTTTAAGATATTTTGGTACAGCATCTAAAGTTATATTCTGTTTTAAAAAAACTTCGACAACACCTTTACCTTTGTCTCCTAAGTCATTTATATTTGCAATGATGGCAAATAATTCCATCAATGCATCTAATAATTTCTCACTCATATATTATCTTATATTCTCTCAATAATAGTGTATACTATAAACACTAATCTACGACTATTATATTTAAAATGTATCTTAGTTATCTACATTATTAATATTTAATTTTTAGGCTTAACTTAAGTTAGTTTAAAATGAATAAAAGTTATTGATTTTCAATATAATATGTCAGGAATTAAGAAAAAGTCTCTGAGTTTAGCAGTTAAACTTCAACTATTGATGTTTTGTTTGTTATTAATTGTTTTTGCTGTAATCGCTTGGCAAACGGTATCTAATGTTAAAAGTGAATATGCAAAATATCACCAAAAACGACTCTTGCGAAAAGCTACAACGATAAATAGCACCCTTGACTATTTATTGTTTGAAAATAAGCTGAATCATGATTCAATAAATTGGGTAAAGGAAGTTTCTAAAATTGCAGATATTAATAGAATTAACTTAGTACTTTTTAACTCTAGTCAACAAATATTAGCTTCCACAGCAGACCCTTCTATTATTGATAAAGCTACTGTTGAGAAACTATCTAATGAATTAGAGCCTGGTACATCAGTTATAGAAGAAAAGTCTATAGATAAAGTAGAGTATTTAGCCTCGTTTAGTAAAATTCGCAATGGTAATGATTTTTTAATTCTTGAAGTACCTTATTTTAATAGTGGTAAAGATTCTTCAGAAGAAATTCGATCTCTTATTATTCAACTAGTAGAGATATATTTTGCTTTTTTATTGATTGTTTTATTAGTAACACCATTTTTGGTTAATCGATTAATGAAAACTTTAAATTTGGTCAGAGAGAAAATGCACAAAGTCCAAATTGGTGGAAAGAATGAAAAAATTAATATTAATTCAAACGATGAATTGGGACAGTTAGTTAATGAGTATAATAGAATGATTGATGAATTAGAAGAGAGTACAATTCAGTTAAAACGCATTGAGAGGGAAAATGCCTGGAAAGAGATCGCTCAGCAAATTGCTCATGAAATTAAAAATCCATTAACTCCTATGAAACTTTCAATACAGCATCTATTAAGAGTTGGTGCTGATGATAGTATGAAATTGAAAATAATGCTTGAAAAAGTTTCTAAAACTCTCATTGAGCAAATTGATCATTTAGCTAAGATAGCTTCTGAGTTTTCAAATTTTGCAAGATTACCTGATCCAGTATTAGAGACTTTGAATCTGTATCATGAAATTGAGCATGTAGTTAGTCTTTATAGGGAACACGAACATGTTCAAGTTCAATTTGATGGAGATAATAATTTATTTGCAAAAGTTGATAAAGTTCAGTTTAATAGATTAATGCATAATTTGATAAAAAATGCAGCACAGGCAACTATCGGTACTCCAGATGCAATTATTAAAGTAGGTTTAAAAAATATTAACGATCAAATTCAAATTTTTGTAGAAGACAATGGAGAGGGGATACCAAAGGATCTGAAAACAAAAATATTTATGCCAAATTTTAGTACAAAAAGTTCCGGCATGGGTATTGGTTTAGCGATGTGCAAAAGAATTGTAGAAGGTTTTGGTGGTAAAATAGAATTTGAGTCTGAAGCTCAAAAAGGAGCTGTTTTTTACATTTATTTATCACGCGTTTAATGTTAATACAGAACTAGCTAGTTTAGATGCTTTATTGTATTTTTGTAAATCTTTTAATTAACAAAACACAATTATGAAGTTTTTTATCGATACGGCTAACTTAGCCTCAATCAAAGAAGTAAATGATTTAGGTATTTTAGATGGAGTTACCACAAATCCATCTCTAATGGCCAAAGAAGGAATCGTTGGGGATGAAAATGTAATGAACCATTACAAAGCAATTTGTGATATTGTCACTGGTGATGTAAGTGCAGAGGTAATATCTACTGATTTTGAAGGAATGATTGAGGAAGGAGAGCGATTAGCAGCTATCGATCCAAAGATTGTTGTAAAAGTACCTTGTATCAAAGAGGGAATTAAAGCAATAAAGCATTTTTCTTCAAGAGGGATAAAAACAAACTGTACACTTATTTTTAATGCAGGACAAGCAATCTTAGCTGCCAAAGCTGGAGCTACTTATGTTTCTCCTTTTATTGGAAGGTTAGATGATATAAATTTTGATGGAATGCAATTGATACAACAAATAGTTCAAATTTATGCTATTCACAGAATGTCTACTCAAGTTTTAGCAGCATCAATAAGGAATCCTTTGCATATTGTAAAGTGTGCTGAATCTGGAGCAGATGTAGTAACTTGCCCTGCCGAACCAATTGTAGGACTTTTAAATCATCCTTTAACAGATAATGGTTTAGCTAAGTTTTTATCTGATCATGCTAAAGCTATGGAGGCTGCCAACGCATAAGAATTATTTTTCTTCTTTATCTAAAAAGAGAATTTATTATAATATAAAGCCCACTTTTGTGGGCTTTTTTTTGTCCATAAAAAAAAGGTCCTGATATCAGGACCTTTTTTAATTGTATTTATTCTGTTTCTTATGCTTTTAGTGCTGCTGATTCAGCCGCTTCAGCCGCTCTTTTTTCAGCATCAACTTTCATGTCTTTTTCAAGGTTGCCACTAAAATCTAAATCTATTATAGTTGGCGTAGCAATAAATATTGAAGAATACGTACCTGAAATTATTCCTATTAATAATGCAAATGCAAATCCTTGAATTTCACTACTTCCAAATACTAATAATATAGCCACAACAATAAAGGTTGTAGTGGTTGTCATTACTGTTCTAGATAAAGTATTGTTAACAGCTTTGTTGATAATGATCGAGGCGCTTTCTTTAGTGCCTTTGTTGAAATATTCCCTAATTCTATCGAATATTACTACTGTATCATTAATAGAATATCCAATAACTGTTAAAAGTGCTGCTACAAAAGCCTGAGATATTTCTAAATCAAATGGTAATAAGCCTTTGAAAATTGAAAACATTGCTAAAACTATAAGTACATCATGGAATATTGCTATAATCGCACCTAACCCAAATTGTAGTTTTGAGAATCTAGCAAAGATGTATAAGAATACAACGATGATTCCAAATATTGTCGAAGTTCTAGAAGTTCTTTGGAAATCATCTGCAATTGATGGTCCTGCTTTCCTTTCAGATAAAAATGTAAAGTCATTTGAATCTCCACCAAAAGCAGCCAATGAACTAGCTAGTTTAGCTTTTACTGTGCTGTCAGCTAGATTGTTATTCTCACCATGCATATAGGTGGTTGTAACTTTCACTTTATTGTCTGCACCAAAAGATTTAACAACTACATCGGCACCTTTAAATTCACTTTCTAAAGCATCTTTTAGTTCATCGGTAGAAACAGATTGAGCAAATTCAACACCATATTCTCTTCCTCCATTAAATTCAACACCTAATTCAAATCCTTTAGTAAACATTGAAGCAACTCCTAAAAGAATTACAATAGCTGATATCAAATAAGCTTTCTTTCTCATTCCAATGAAATCCCAGTTTGCATTGGCTAATATTCCTTTAGAAAAGTTTGTTTCAAATTTTACTTCTTTATTCTTTTCTATACTTCTTTGTAAAATCACTCGTGTAACTAAAACAGCTGTGAAGAAAGAAGTTATAATACCAATAATTAAAACTGTAGCGAATCCTTTTACAGGTCCAGTTCCAAAATAACCTAATACAATTCCAGTTAGTAGGGTAGTAACATTGGCATCTAGTATTGCAGAATAAGAGTTTTTAAATCCTTCTGTTATTGCTGCTTTAAAATCAAGCCCTCTTCTTATTTCTTCTCTAATCCTTTCAAATATAATAACATTGGCATCTACAGACATACCAATTGTTAATACTAGTCCGGCCATACCCGGAAGTGTAAGCGTTGCGCCATAACCGGCTAGGATTCCTATTATAAAAAATAAGTTCAAGAATAGTGCCATGTCAGCAACAGATCCTGCTCTGTGGTAATAAAGTATCATGAATACCAATACAATTAATAAGCCTGCAATAAGTGCATTTAGAGAAGTATTAACTGATTCGGCTCCGAGTGTTGGCCCAACAACAGACTCTTCAATAATTTCTGGTTTAGCGGGTAATTTACCAGATTGTAGGATGTTTGCAAAGTCTTTTGCTTCTTTGGTTGAGAATCCACCAGAAATTGATGATCTTCCATCTTTAATGATAGCATTTACTGTTGGAGCAGAAATTACCTGCTCATCAAGTATGATAGCAATAGGTTTTTGATTGGCGTTGAATGCCTCTTCAGTCATTTTTTTCCACACTTTTCTACCATAATCATTCATTGCCATGCTTACCTCAGGCTTACCGAACTCATCTGTCCCTTGCCTTGCATCTGTAATTGAATTTCCGTCCAACCTTGGACCGCTTGGTCTTGTTTTAATGGCATATAAACCTACTGTATTATCTCCTTCTTTATTTAATATCGTAGACCCCCACAATAAGTTACAATCTTTAGGTAGTTTGGATTGAATTTCTCTACTGTTTAGGTAGTTGTTAATTTTTGCCGTGTCAACGGATCTAGCTCTTCCTATCATAGCAGTACCACCTCGTTGGATTGGAGCTAGGTATTTGAATATAAGTGTTTTAGGTTCCTCTTGATTTAAGCCTTCTGTAGTAGATAATGAATCTCCTCCTGCTAAATCTTCTAACAAGGCATCTGTAACATCTTCGGTTGATTCCTCTTTTGATTCAGATACTTCTTCTTTTGATGCTAATTCATCTTTAGCTTCTGTTTTTTCAAATAGTTCTTCATCTCCTGCAGCTATAGCTCCTAAGATTTGACCTCCAAAATAGGTTTCCCAAAACTCTAATTTTGCTGATGATTGCAACCATCTTTTAATTTCATCTGGATTTTTAGCACCTGCCAATTCAATAGTAATTCTTTCAGATCCTGCTGCTCTCGAGATATTAGGTGATTTTAATCCTAAACCGTCTATTCTTGTTCTCAATATATGCTCTGTATTGGCAATAACTGTTTCAATTTCTGAACTTAGATATTGTATTACAAGTTCGTTATCTGAGGTTGCATTGATATTTTCAATATTATTTTTGTTAGCAAAAAGACCTGCTAAATTTCTCTGAACTGCAATTTCATTCCATGATTGTTCGAACAACGCAAGGAAATCTAAATCTGATGATTCTTGTTTTTTTCTGGCTAAATCAATAGCAGCGCTAAAGTCTGGATCTTTTTTATTATTCACCAAAGAGTTTAGAATTCTTTCAATAGGAACTTCTAAGGTAACACTAAGCCCACCTTGAAGGTCAAGTCCTAGATTTAACTCTTTTCTTTTAATTTCATCGTAGGTATGTCCAAACATTCCATATTCGATGTTGGCCACTGAGTCTAGATACTCTGTTTCGAGCTGCTCACTAGCTGCAGTTTTTTCAATATCGGATCCGCTAAAATTGGATAATTTTCCTTCAGCGTATGCTTTTGCTTCTGATTCAATTGAATTTGCTTCAAAAGTATAATTGATTTCCCACAATGATATCAAAGCAATAATAACTGAAAGTACGATAATGGTTCCTCTACCTTGCATCTTTAAAAAATGATTTTTAAATGTTTATAATAAGATGCAAATATAGTCATTAAATGATATAAATTATAAGGTTTAAGCCTAAGAAAGTACAAGCTTAAACAATAGAATTTTACTGTAGTTTGACTATTTGTCCAAATAGGAATTGTAACAAATGAAAATAACTGTTCTCTTTGTAATGCTGGCCGTTGTTTAAAGGCTGTTTAATTAGCCTGTAGGAAGAACTTAGACCTTTCCAATTAAAATCTTGGGAAGGAGAAATTAGGCCTTCAATAGTGAAAAATGTGTTATCGTATCCCAGAAAGGAAAACTTTGAAGGTTCCATTTTAAAATTTTGAATATATTTTGTTCTAAATTTTGTAACAACAGGATCTTTATAGTTTACATAAAAGGTACTTCCGAATATAACGTTAAAATTATTGTAGAAACTTATGTCGATAGATTTAAAGTTTTCCCAGTTAGGAAGGCCTATAACAGTAAAATGAATAGAGTCTTTTACTTTATCTAACTCCGAGAATACTTTGTATACAAAAGACTCATCTGTACTATTTATGAAAATAATTCTATGATCTAATCTTCCTAATTTATATATGATTGAGTCATCTATTACGTCAATGGTTGAAGAGTCTAAGATTTCAAGAATGAATGGTTTTGAACTTACTAATTTTTTTGAATTCGGTACAGAATTGAATTTTTTATTTAGCGCAATAATTTTAGCATTATCAAAGTCCTGAGAAATGATTACTTTCTTACGTAAAGAATCAAATTTATTATGCAATAATACGGCTATACTATCGTAGTAGCTGGAAATGGGAGCTGTTGATTTTCTGTAAAATGGATTAGGATTAAGGACTAAATTTTTGGAAGGTGAAACTGCATAAATTTTGTTTCTATGGCAGAAATTCAAAATCTTTTTAAAATACTTATCTAATAATGGACCAATAATAATATCCATTTGTGCTAGTTTCTCATTTTGAATTAGAGAATCTATATTAAAAGTATCTATAGAGGAGTCAAATAAATGCAATTCAATAAATGGATATTTATTTTTTAAGCTATCAAAAGCTAGGTGAGCTCCACAATAAAAATCAAAGGCGCCTCTTATCAGTTTGTTGGTAATAAAAAGGGAATTTTCAAAATCCTCATCTGAATATACACTATCAAGTAAGAGTGGCAAGCAAAGCCCTATTTTTATTTGTGATTTATTGGAATCAATAAAAATAGTATCAAAGCTTGTATCAACTGGTATTAAGAGGAAGGGTGGAAGAACACGCTCTTTTTTTGAAGAATCAACCTTCTTTTCAACCTTGAATTTAAAATTTTGATTTAAATCGTTATTGACCGCCCCAAGTGAATGTACAACAAGTACAAAAATTAATATGATTTTATTCCCATTCAATTGTTGCTGGCGGTTTTGAACTTATATCATAAACAACTCTATTTACTCCTGAAACATTATTTATGATTTCATTAGAGATCTTAGCTAGGAAATCCATTGGAAGTTGACACCAATCTGCAGTCATTCCATCTAAAGAGCTAACTGCTCTTAATGCCACAACATATTCGTAAGTTCTTTCATCTCCCATTACACCTACAGACTGAACAGGTAGTAGCATTACTCCTGCCTGCCACACATCATCATATAAGCCGTTTTCTTTTAGTCCATTAATGAAAATGGCATCTGCTTCTTGGAGTATGCTTATCTTTTTTCTCGTAAGTAAACCTACTACTCTAATAGCCAGTCCTGGTCCTGGAAAAGGATGTCTTCCTATAATTTCTTTTGGAATACCTAAGGCTGTACCTACTCTTCTTACTTCGTCTTTGAATAAAAGTTTGAGTGGTTCACAAAGTTTGAATCCCATTTTTTCAGGGAGTCCTCCTACATTGTGATGAGATTTAATTACTGATGCAGGGCCGCTAACATTTGCAGATTCAACAACATCCGGATATATCGTTCCTTGTCCCAACCATTTAGCATTGTTGATTTTTTTTGCTTCTTTTTCAAATATTTCAATAAATACTCTACCAATAATTTTTCTTTTGGTTTCAGGATCATCACATCCATCTAACTCTGATAAAAAGGCTTCACTAGCATCAACACCTGTCACATTTAATCCCATATCTTTATAGGATTCTAGAACATCGCTAAATTCATTTTTTCTTAGTAAACCATTGTCTACAAATATACAATGCAACCTTTCTCCAATAGCCTTGTGTATTAGCATTGCTGCAACCGAAGAGTCAACTCCTCCAGATAATCCTAGCACAACATGATCTTGGCCAAGTTGATTTTTTAGTTCTGCTACGGTTGAGTCTATAAAAGAGTCTGATGTCCAACTTTTATCGCTGTGACAAATATTTACAACAAAATTTTTAATTAAGTCGATACCTATTTCTGAGTGAGTAACCTCAGGATGAAATTGAACACCAAGTATAGGATGTTTGTGCAGGCTTCCATTGTATTCATAAGCAGCAACAGGAATACTTTCTGTACTAGCCAAAATATTGAATGTATCTGGTATTTCTTTAATAGAATCTCCATGTGACATCCATACTTGAGAACCTGTGTCTATACCAGAAAAAAGAGGCGAGCTAATTACTTTTTCTAAAAGTGCTCTACCATATTCTCTTTTAGAAGATTTTTCAACACGACCACCATTTAAATGTGCTATTAATTGAGCACCGTAACATATTCCTAAAATAGGGGCATATTGCGCATATTTGTCAAGATTAAATGTTGGTGCGTTATCTTGTAAAACACTACATGGGCTTCCTGATAAAATAATTCCAATTACACTTTGATCAATTTCAGGAATATTATTAAATGGGTGAATCTCACAGTATGTATTCATTTCTCTTACTCTTCTTGCGATGAGTTG
>Ga0181568_10002949_pt1 | contig 15441 bp, 16 predicted proteins | sample 101ome_20_FD_133758 | JGI IMG/M metagenome (GOLD analysis project Ga0181568, IMG submission 133758) | Coastal salt marsh microbial communities from the Groves Creek Marsh, Skidaway Island, Georgia - 101404AT metaG (megahit assembly) | ecosystem: Environmental > Aquatic > Marine > Intertidal... | reverse complement strand
ACCTAGAGCCTGTTAGCAACGAGCGTAAAATCAACTTAAATTAGTTATAATGAAGAAAGGTCAAATGGTTAGCCCTTATCTGAAAAACAAGGGGTCGGCAGTTCGATTCTGCCTCTGGCCACAAGTTAATTTCTCAATTTATTAAAAAACTTCAAAAAAAATATTGATAAGATAACAGCATGAAAAAATTTTTTATATTATTTCTAATTTTTTTAATTTCTTGCGGTCCGAGTGAAGAGCAAATTCAAGAACAGATAGATCAAGCAGTTAATGAAGTTCTAGACGAACAGAAGAATGACAATCAAGGTTTTTCCGGTATAGAAACAACAACGACCACACAATTAGTTTGCTCACAATTTGATCGAGATGAATTACCTGCAGAGTGTATTGAGATAGAAAGAATAAACAATCTACCAGAAAAATGTAATGATATTAAAAGACAGATGCAAAATAATATTAGAAATGTAGAGAATGGTTTTGCTGAATATAATGTTGGGCCAATCTGGGAATCTTGGGTTATGTGGCTACTAGATGATGATAAAAAACTAAGTTTAGAGGAGGCTTCATCCAGAAAACAAGAAGTAAGAGATGCCTTTATTAATACATCTGAAATTTGGAATTTATCGACAAGTTTTTATCCAATAGACTTTGGTGAAAATTATGAATTATTGGAAATGGAGACTGATTTCTATACAGTTGTAAATACTTATACTAAGTCTTTAAGGCTTATTGGTGAATTTGTTACTGATACTCCAAGGACTGATGCAGAACAGTTATCATATTATGAAATTTATCAGGACTTTAAAAATGAAATCTATTTTTATAGTTCATATATAAATGATTTTAATTGTAATTTTTAAATATTTTTCGACAAAACTCCCACAAAATATTTCATTACAATAACAATATGAAAAGATTTTTTATGAAGAAAATTAATTTGTTTTTTATTTTTGGATTTCTTTTTATTTCATGTAATTCCATTTCAGAAAGTGAAGCAAATTCTCCAACTCCAACAAAAAAAATTGTAACAAATACAACTTCAGGTGTAATAGAAGTAACTAGGACTACATTAGAAGCTGACATACTACAGTCTTGTTACAATGAAACAATTTCTGGATATGTGTTAGATAAACAACAATACATAGAATTTGACGGAAAGTCATTACTTATAAACGGAGCAGGAGACACAAGCCCAGGATGGCCGCTACTGGGCCAGTTTCGAGCTTTAAGATGTATACTTCCAAACAATATAATTTCTCAAATTGAAAACACATCGGGCCCTTACAGTAAACTCTGGTTTGATTATTTTGATTTTGGTAAAAAGAGTTATGAAGTTTCCTGGCGTTATAGCTCTTATGAGGGTTTAGACATATTAATAAAAGAAAGATAATAGGTTTAGTTAGTTTATAACTGTCCGCAAACTAGCACTATAACTCCGACAAAACTCCGACACGCTCACTATTGAAGTCTCTTTTAATCTACGCTCACTGCGACCTAGAGCCTATTAGCAACGAGCGTAAAATCAACTTAAATTAGTTATAATGAAGAAAGGTCAAATGGTTTGCCCTTACCTGAAAAACAAGGGGTCGGCAGTTCGATTCTGCCTCTGGCCACAAATTGATAAAAAAATTAATATCTAAATTTCGAATCAAAAGACTCAAAGAGTATTTTTTTTGGAAACTTGGTGTTTACAATAAAGAAACAGAAGTTTTTAACACAAAAAGATTCAATTATTCAAACAATTCAATTGAGTTGAGAAAGTATATTAATACAAAACACAACTATGACGGTATGCTTTTAGATTTGTTTGTTTCACCAGATAGTAAAAATTTTGTAAATAAGTGGCATCATTACTTACCTATTTATGAAAATTATTTTTCTGCTTACTTGGATAAGAATATAAATTTTTTAGAAATTGGTGTTGCAGATGGTGGAAGTTTGGAAATGTGGTCAAAATATTTTTCAAAAAATTCGAAAATATGCGGGATAGATATAAATGAAGAATGTAAAAAGTATGAAAATGAAAATATAAAGGTTTTTATTGGTGATGCTACAGACTACAGGTTTTTAAAAGATAATATATTTACTTCGGTTAATTGTTTTGACATTATTTTAGATGATGGAAGTCATAAAATGGAAGACATAAAACAGTCTTTAATTAATTTATACCCAAAACTGAAAGTAGGCGGTCTTTATATTATTGAAGATCTTCATACAAGCTACTGGCCAAAATTTAATGGTGGGATTAATAAAAAAGATAACTTTTTCAATTATATAAAAAATATTATCGATGATATGCATTTTGATTTTCATAAACACGGTGATTATAAAACTATAGTAAAAGACTCTGGGTATGGATTACATATTTATAATTCGCTAGTTATTATAGAAAAAAGAGAAAAGTTAGACATCAAATTTTCAAATACGAAATTTATAAACTAACTTAATATTTTTTTACTTTATTAAATTCATCTTTCAAAATAGAAATACTATATTTGTTAAATGATGAACAAAAAAATATTACCTATAATTTTTCTGGTTTTTACATTTTGTAATCAAACTAATCAAGAACAAGTGGTAAAAGTAGGTGATAGTCAAGTGGGTAATCAAATTGAACCCACAGAGACTACTATTTCTTCAGTTGATCCCCCGAAACATTACTTAAATGAAAAAAATATTCCAATTCAAAACAATCTTTACCACACATCCTTTGATTCTTGTATTGATTTTCTCGGAAGCAATCAAAAAGTTTCTTGTGAGGGAAATTACGAAAGCATCAAATCAGTAGTTTTTGAGGAAGGAATGGTAAATACCTTAATTCACAACAATCATATATATGTTGTTATTAAAAAAGGAGTAATTTACAAATATGATTATGAGAATGACAATAAATCAATATTTTTTGAATCTGAAAATATCTTAAATAAACAAGAAGCAGGTTTGCTAGGTATAGCAATTAGTGACAGCAATAATACATTAGCAATCTCGTATGTTAATTCTGATTCACTGCTTGTTGTTGATAGATATAAATATGAGTCTTATGAAAAGATCAATGAATTTGTGTTCGATAAAAGATTATTTGAGCAAGAAATGAAAAATCCTTATACCCACATAGGAGGAAATATAATTTGGTCTAAATATTTTCAATCATACCTTTTAAGTGTTGGTGATAATCAAGAACCAAATGAGTTTTCAAGAGTAAATCCAGTTCCGTTAGCAACAGATAGTAATTTGGGAAAGATTGTAGCTTTAAAAGATTTAGATATAGATGTTCCAATTATTCGTCATTCAGAAGAAGATAAAATTGTAAACGCATTAGCTTTTGGATTAAGAAATCCCTGGCAATTTTTTGAGTATAGAGATTATTTAATAATTGCAGACGTTGGGTTGAGTATTAACGAAGAATTAAATGTAGTAAAACTAGCCAATTTACCAGCTTCTTTTGGTTGGCCAATTTTTGAAGGAGGAAGTACTTCTAAAGATATTGATAATATTGAGGATTATAAACTAGACATTAATTATTATATAAATTCAAATAAAATTAGTACAGAAGAGACATTTAACAAGCTTTATAAAGAATCTGTAAATCCTTCATTTTTTTACAATCATTATCCTACTGAAAATGACTATAGGGCTGCAATTATTGGTGGAGATATCATATTGGATAATGATTCAAAATATATTTTTAATATCGTAACTGTAGATATAAATACAAATGAACTTTTTTTGTATAATTTAACAAGTAGAGAGCTAACTTTAATACCTCCAATCGAAAAAATTGGTTCAACCACCTCTATAAGATCTTTTTCTAATGGGCTCTCAGACCTAGTAGCAAGCACTTTTGAAGGAAATTTGTTATTTCTTAAAATTAATGAGTAAATATTGATAATTATAAACATCTAGTATTTATTTTTAATACAATGTTTATGTGATTAAAAAATTTAAAAATTTAAAAAAGACATATTACATGTTTCAAGAATTTTTAGAAAAAGAAACATCAAAAAAAGATTTTTCAGACAGCTTTGGAAGTCAGAAAGGCCAAGTCGAATTTTTAATAAACAATATATGTGATTACGAAAATAAAGGGTTACCATTCAAAAAATATTTCATTGACTGTGCAGCTGGAGATGGGATAACACATAGCAACACATTGTTTCTAGAAAGGGAATTGAACTGGAAAGGCCTACTGATTGAACCAAACCCTTATTTTCACGATTCATTGAAAAAAAACAGAGTGTCTGAAATTGTTAAAGAGTGTATAGGTTCAACAGATGGACAAGAAGTAGAATTTAGAATTGATAATAAACTATTGGCCGGAATTGTAGGCGAACAGTTTGATAACAATCATTTCTTGAGAGAAGAGGAATTAAAAACTGCAGAAATTATAAATTTAAAAACTAGAAAACTTGAAACAATTTTAGATGAAAATAATGCCCCAAAAATTATTGATTATCTTAGTCTTGATGTTGAAGGTGCGGAAGAATTTATTTTATCTTCATTTAATTTTGAAAAATATAAATTTAAATTCATGACAATTGAGCGTCCTACAAATAAATTAAATATACTTTTAGATCAAAACAATTATGTTCAGGTCAAAAATGTCATTTCTGAAACTTTCTACATGCATAAAGAATTTATTTCAGAACTAAATCATTCACCTCAAGTTACTTTTAATTTAACTAAAGGAAAAGATTGGTAAAAAAATTTATAAAGAAAGTTACCAATTTTCGTTTTTTTAAAAATTTAAGAAACAATCAAAGATCTAAAAATTTAGCTAAAAATAGCAAAGGTCAAATCAATCAAAATACCTCGAGTGCTGAATTAATTTGTAATTTGATAACTAGCAAAGAAATAAACTCTGTTCTTGAGATAGGAACCTGGAATGGTCTTGGTTCAACAACAACTATATATGACTGTTTAGATAACGTACAGAATAGCTTCCACTTTATATCTATCGAATCAGATAAATATTTTTATAGAGAAGCAAAAAATAATTTTAAAGGTAAGTCAATGATTGATATTAAACTTGGCAGATTATTTGAATTAAACGAGTTACCAGAAATTTCAAGTATTGACTTTCAAAAACATGGATTAATAAAAGAAAATGTTGAATGGTTCTATCAAGATTTAAGAAGGTATAAAAAAATTAAAAATATTTATGAAGAACTTCCACCAAAATTTGATTTTATTTTATTTGATGGCGGTGAATTTTCAACATTTGCAGAATTTAAAAAATTATATATGAAAACAAAATATTTTGCTCTTGATGATATAAATACCTATAAACAATTTGAGGTTTTAAGATTTATAAATAAAAATAGTAAAAATTTTAAAGAATTCTCTAGCTCAAATAATCTAAAAATTTTTGAGGTTCTAACTTAGTTTTTATTTGCGAAAGAGTTATCCCAACCAGGTTTAAGTGTATGTCTATACAACTCGTAATCTAATCCGCGATAATATGCAAAGTTAAAATCAAGCTTATTATTTATAGCGTGTTGGTGATAAAAATGATGGGTACTTATGTAGTAATTGTTTGTTCGAAAATCTAACTTTTTAAATCTTTCACTAATATTCATGTACTTAAAGTAAGACTTAAACGCAACAAAATTTTTCTTATTATAAATGTTTGTAAACTTGTCCATATTTTTTGACGAAGAAAAAAACCATGGATCGATAACGCCCCAACCTACACCATGATTGTTTTTATCATATGGTCCTAGCATATTATCTTTCACACTTCCATTCCAATGGGAGGCGTAAATTGTATTTTTTACATTTCTTTTCAGTGTAATTTCATTAAACCAAAGCAAGTCCATTCTGCAAGACATCACAACATCATATTGGAAATTATTTTTTAGTTCATAATCAAGTTTAAGCAAATTACTTTGAAAGCCTGTATAGAATCTGCTCCATATATGATTTTTTCTGCTGTGAAAAGGCTCAGAAAAAGTTTTAAAATTTTCAAATTTTGTCTTTTTTGGATTTAAAATCTTTGAAATTTCATTTTCTTTTTCTATTGACCATGAGTGAATAAAAACATCACATTTATTTGGTTCAATTACAAACTTATTTAAACTTTCAAGTGGTGTTTTGAATTCTAAATATTCAATATCTTGAAATTTCTTATTTGTAGACCTACCAAGACTTTCCTTAGTTCCAATTCCTCCAAATAAACAAATAGCAATTTTCATAACCTTATATTAATCTTTTTACTTTGAATAAAATTAATATAGATCGATAAATATGAAAAAGATTTTGGTTACAGGTGGGTTTGGTTATATTGGATCAATGTTTTGCAATTTATATCAAGATAAATATGATATAAAAGTTTTAGACAAGGGCCTATTTGGAAATTACATAAATACAAGAGTTACTCCAATCGTAAAAGATATTAGAGAGGTATCTATAAAAGATTTAGAAAATATAGAGTATGTTATTCACATGGCAGAACTGTCAAACGATCCTCTTGGAGAACTGCAGGGTGAAATTACAAATGAAATAAACCATTTGGCAACAGTACGTTTATTAAATATGTGTGAAGAATCTTCAGTAAAAAAGTTTATATATATGTCCTCATGCAGTGTGTATGGCTTTAATGAGAATATAGTTGATGAAAATTCATCAGTTAATCCACTTACAAATTATTCAAAATCAAAAATACTAAACGAAAATTTTATTATCAAAAATAACTTTAGTTTTCAGACAACAATTTTAAGAAATGCCACAGTCTTTGGATATGCACCCAATATGAGATTGGACTTGGTTATAAATGACATTTCTTACAATGCTTATAAAACTGGAAAGATTGAATTAATTTCTGATGGAAAGCCAATTAGACCATTTATCCACGTACACGATCTATCACGCTTAATAGAATATTTTTTGAATAATGAATCAAATTACCAATATGAAATTTTTAACGCAGGTAGTAATTTAATGAATTATTCAATTAAGGAGTTAGCAGAGTTTCTGAAAAACTATTTGAAAACCGAGGAGGTAAAGTATGGAAAATTTGACCCTGATCAAAGATCTTATAATGTAAACTTCAATAAATTAAATGAATTTTTACCTTCTTTTTCATTTAAATATAACTTAGAAAATGGCGTGGCTAATTTAATTGATAATTTTGACAAATACGTTGAAACTTTAGATTCAAAAAGAATTAAAAAATTAAAATTTTTGTTAGAGAACGGTGAAATTAATAAAAGTTTTTATTAAATGCTTTAATCAGTGTATATATCAGAAACTTGAAGTAAGATTATAGATATGATTTCTTCGATACTTGGATTTGATTATACTTTCGATTTTGAATATTTTCTAATCATGGTACTTACTGTTGCTCTTTCATTATATTTAAAATTTTTACTTACAATTTTTGCGGATTATTTAAGTGTTGAATCGCCTGAAAAACTTTTTAGTTTCCTATTTCTTCCTTTGGCAGGATTAATTATTACCTCGGTTATATCAAATAATATAGCACTTTCCCTTGGGATGGTAGGAGCCTTATCAATTGTAAGGTTCAGAACACCTGTCAAAAACCCATCAGAATTAGTTTTATATTTTATTCTGATTACTTTAGGAATCGTAATAAATGTTAATCCAAGCCTTGCTATAAACTTCATTTTGTTTATTTCTCTATTACTTCTTTTAGTAGATATTTACAAAAAATTTGCAAGTAAAATTTTTGGAAAAAAAAGTATGAAATATTCCGACAAGAATTATTTTTTACAAGTTAATTTAAGAAGTGAAAATTTTGATTTATACAGACACAAATCACTTAAACATTTTTCAAAAAGTGAAGATGGATATTGTCTTTATATATTTGAATCAAATAATATTGATGAATTGAATACTATCAGAGATAGTATTCCAAAAGAAGATCTCATAAATATATCAATTGATTTTTAAAATTAAAAAAAATATAAATTTCATTCTAGTAATAAGTATTTTTCTTTTTTTCGTGAATAGCTCCAACAATAATGAAAAAATTTCTTTAGACATTCAAAATAATTCAAATGAAGAACCAGAATTACAAAGATTGGACGAAATTGATCCATATTGTGATGGCATTAATTATTCTTCTACACCATCTGAGCCAAATGAAATTAAAAATATTGATATTGAAATAAGTCAATCTAGAGATTGGTATCAGAATTTTTTATCTGCTTACCTCGAAGAAGGAAACATTATTAAAGATAAATATAAAAAAAGGTATTCTGCAAAAGTTATATTTTATTTTCATGATTTTAGTTGCACGTACAGTTCGGAGGTAAGGATTTCCGGTGACTTTAAAGACCATCTTTACGGTGAAAACTTTAACCCATCACTTGATGTTAGGTTGCTTGAAGGGAATATATTAAATGTAACAAAGTTTAAGTTATTTCTCCCCTCAACAAGAAACAGTAATGATGAAGTATTTTTTGCAAATTTAATGAAAGAACTTGGCTTTTTAAGTCCAAAAACATTTTATGTGAATGTAACTATTAATAATAATTCAACTCATAAATATATTTTTCAAGAAAAAATTAATAAAGAATTTATTGAGAGTAACAATTTGAGAGAGTCAGCACTATTTGAATCAAATGAAAATATATATTGGGAAATTAAGAACAATAATCTAAATTTTGATAAGAATATTTACAAAACATTAATTTTTGGAAAAGTTTTAAACTCTAATTGGGCAGTAAGAAATTATCAAAACTTAAATGTTACATTATCTGCTTTAGAAAGATTAAATTTGAGCTTGATAAGTAGCAGCAGTTGGTGGAATATAAATCCAGAGTTTTTAACAACAGATACTTCAACTTTTTATCAATATGATGCTGCAATGATCTCTGGCGGTGCTGATCATGGTTTAGTAATCCATAATAGAAAATTTTATTTTGATTATTACAGTAATAAATTTTTTCCAGTTTATTACGATGGAATGCCAGATTTCACTAAAGACTTATCAAGTAGTGATTCAAGACAAATGAATCTTAAGTTTGATTTAGAAAATTATAATTCATCAAACAATACAAAAATATATACTAATCTTCCTCTTCTTAAATCAGGAGCATCGACATTATTAAAAAAACAATTAATAGATCCCCAAGACTTCCAAGAAAAACTACTCAAAAATAATCTTGATATCAATTTAGAACAAGTTGTTTCTAACTTGGAAAAATTTTATAAAAATTTAAACTATATTAGTAATTTAGAAATTGACACAAATTTTTCTAATATCAATGATAAAGATATCTATAATACTAATAACTTATTAGCTTCTGCTTCTGAAAATTTAGAACAAGTCAAAGATTTATTGAATGTAAATTACATATTTATCGATGAAAAAAATTTAGATATCCAAAGTTGTACCTTGAATAACAATTCAAAATGTATTGAAATCGATTTCAATACCAACAACATTAAAAGTATTCTTGATGATGATTTTGGCTCTGACAGAAATATTGTGATTGGAAAATCAGATGAAAGTTTTAGTACAGCTTTTCTTAATTTTACTGAGTACGAATACGTATTAATTGATGCTTCAAAAATTTATCTTTTTGGGAAAAGTAGTTTTGAATTTGATGAAATTAAAAATGAGCTACATTTTTACCTTGGTGAGAATAGTTCTGTACTAATTACATCAGATTATTCAAAAATTAATTACGATGTTTATATCCATAATTCAAATTCTGAAGAAAAAAATCATATCCTAGAACCCAATTTGTTTACTGGTTGTTTAAATTTTTATAAAGTTCAGTTTGATAATAATTTTATTCACGCTCAAGATCAAAAATGTGAAGATTCTGTAAACATAGTAAACTCATCTGGTTTTATTAAACAGATTAAAATTAAAAATAGCTCTTCAGATGCTCTTGATGTAGATTTTTCAAATATAGAAATTGAAAATCTAGAAATATTTAAATCAGGAAATGATTGTCTAGATTTCTCTTATGGAAATTATAAAATTTCTCAGGCATCAGTTAATGAATGTGGAGATAAGGGCCTATCAATTGGTGAAGCCTCAAATTTTGAATTAAATTATTATTTTGCATCAAATATTTTTAATGGAATAGCGGTAAAAGATAGTTCAAAATTAAATATTAAAAATGGAAATATTGAAAATACTCAATTGTGTATCTCAGCTTATAGAAAAAAACAAGAGTTTGGTCCAGCAATAATATCTTATACAAAAATTGATTGTGATACAGATAATTATTTTATACAAAGAGGTTCTGAAATGATCAAAAATGAATAGAAAAGAATACAAATTTATTATGTCTAATGAAGAATTAAATGAGTTTTTCAAGCAAAACTATCAAAATTTAAATTCTATTTATGCAAGTAGAAAAATTTCAAATCTATATTTTGATACACTAGGTTTTAATGTGTATTCAAACAACCTTTTTAATGATTCGAATAAATTTACTTTTCGGTTTAGGAAATATAACACTCAGAGTATTTATAAAGAAATAAAAATTAACAAAGAAAAAAAATTAAAAATCACTGCTGAAACAAAATATAATAATCTTAATGAAATTCAATATACTACTTATGAAAATAAATTACTCTACCCAACTGTTTTTACAGAATATTACAGAAGTTATTTAAGCTTAAAGAACACTAGAGTGACAGTTGATAAAAACATAAAATTTTCATCTCATAAATTTAGAACAAAAGTTCAAAAGTCAAAGGTATTAAACTTTAATATTTTAGAGTTTAAACTACTGGACGATGGTGAAAGCCTAGATATAGAAAAAAACTTTTTCAAAAACCCTCAAGGATTTTCAAAATTTAGAACTGCTGTTGGTGAGATTTATAATATATGAAAACAAAAATTGTTTTTTTTATTTATTTACTGGTATTTTCATACTGTAGTAATTCTGATAGTTTAAGTTCAGCACAAAGTGAATGTATAAATTCACTATCAATGTTCAACACTGAAAAAACTGAACCGATTACAAGTTTTTATGTAGTTGGTCATGGTTATGGCAATCATGACGGTAATAACTTGGGACTGTCAAATAAGATAATCAACCACTTCAAAGATTTTGATTACAAACCAAATATTATTTTTACTGGCGATGTAATTAGAGAATCTAATAAAGAAAACCTAGAGCTCTTACTATCTCAACTCAATTTATATTTTAATGAATATTATATTGCTCCCGGTAATCACGAAATAGTTAATGCTGAAGAATATTATAAAATTTTTAAAAAAGATTTAAATTATTTATCTTATGGTTTAGTTGATTTTTACATATTAAATACAACTACAGACAACTGGAAACCAACACCAAATGATCAGTTTAAAATAAATGAGCGATTGAATAAAAGCAGTAGTCAAATAGATATTTTTTTTAATCACCAAATATTTTGGGAAAATATAGTTAAAAAAGAAATTAGACCAAATGGCTACAATTTTTTAAAAGTTGAATTAACAGAAAATCATTTAGATTGGATGGACAGGATTCCTGGAAAACCAACAATATTTATATCAGGAGATTTTGGACGGGGTGAAGAAAGTTTATTTTGTGAGTATATAGATTCACAAAATATTCTTTTTATTGGAAACGGCATATACGACCAAGATAGTGACAAAATAATAAAAATTAAAGTTTATAAAAATGGCTTTGATATGGAAATAATTAATTTAAATTAGCATAATCCACAAAATTGATTGCATTTTTGTCTTTGTCTGAAATTATGGGTTTCTCTACATGCCAATCAACATCTAGGCTAAGAGGGTTTATAGATCTATCATAATTTAAATTGAAATCACCAGATTGCAAATAAACTACTATAGATTCATCAGATAAAGTTGAAAACCCGTGAGCAAACCCCTCAGGCACAAAAAGAGCAAGTTTGTCACTTTCATTTAAAATTTTAGAACCAAACTTTCCAAAATTTTTAGAATCTTTTCTTAGATCTACAAATACATCTAATATTTTTCCTTTAACACAAGTTACGAATTTACTTATTTCATGAGGTTGTTCTTGAAAATGTAAACCTCTAATTACATTTTTTTTTGATGTGGTACATAAAACTTCATTGACTTGACCCATAAGTTCATTAATTTTTTTAGTATGCATAGATTTTTTTAAAGAACCTCTGTCATCTTCAAAAAATACTCCAGATGCAATCTTCACTTCACTAAATTGAGCAGAAAAATTTTCAATTAACATTATTAATTAATTCTAGCAATCCTTCGGCGTCTTTAACTTTGTCTTTTGTTTCAAAAATATTTTCAAATGGAAAATCTAAATAATTGTTTTTAGAATATTTAAGCAAATGTTTATTTGCTATTCCTTTTGTAAAATATTCATTTAGATATTCGTAAATAGATATAAGTAAGATGGATTTTTTATTTAACATTGCATACTTATAACTACCACTCCTATTTGCAGCATCTATGAGTTGGGAAACCACATCATCGACATGGATAAGATTTACTAAATTGTTTGGATTCAGTATAGGATTTTCTTGAAAATTTAAAATACTCTTTGCTATATTTGGTAATATTTTGTCTCTAGAGTCATTTGGTCCGTATGTGTTGTCGAGAAAGATTTCTTCATATGAAATTTTCTTATCAACACAATATTTATTTAAATAACCTGAAAATTCAAGTTTACTTTTTGTGTACTGTAATTCTCTTGTTTTGCTGTCTGGATAATAGCAATACATAGAATTGGTATAAATAATTTTTTCTAAATTTATATTTTCTAACTTATTTAATATTCTTTTACCGTATAGATAATTTGATTCATAAACAAATTTATCTAATGAAATATCTTTTGTAAAAAAAGTAGCCAAGTGTATAAATGTAAATTTGTTACTGCTTTCTAATTTATTTATTTTGTTATTTAAAGAATCTAAAAAATAAATTTCTTCATTACTTTTATCTTTTTTGACTCTGTATATATTTTGATTTTGAAGATAATTTAATAAATTAGTACCTATAAATCCAGAAGACCCTGAAATAATTAGATCATTATTTAACATTTCAATAATAAGTATCCGATAAAATAATATTAATGCCTTTTTTAAAACAAGTTGTTATTTTAGCTGGCGGTAAAGGAACGCGAATGCGTGAAATGACAACAGACCTTCCAAAGCCAATGGTAAGTATTGGAGATAAGCCAGTAATTGATCATTTAATTGAGATTTTTGAATATTTTGGGAATTTTGAATTTGTAATTCCAACTGGTTACCTTGGAAATATAATTGAGGAACATTTTAAAAATAAAAAAAATGTTAGAGTTGTTGAAACTGGGTTAGATACAAACACAGGTGGAAGAATTAAAAAGATTGAAGATATTTTAGAAGAAAGATTTCTTGTTACTTATGGAGACGGTCTAGCAAATGTCAATATAAATAAATTGATTGATTTTCATAAAAAAAATAACAGTATTGGCACAATGACTGTAACAAATCCAGTGTCTAGATTTGGCTTAGTAAATTTCAATAAAGAATCTAGAGTTGAAAGCTTTATAGAAAAACCCAAATTAGATGGTTTTGTTAACATTGGATTTATGATTTTTGAAAAAAATTTTCTTAAATATCTTAATTATGAATCAACCTTAGAATCTAAACCCCTTGCTGAATTATCTAAGGATGGAGAGCTTTATGCATTTAAACATTTCGGATTTTTTGAACCGATGGATACTTACAGGGAATATTTGAACATGAATAAACTTTACAATTCAGGAAATATGCCTTGGAAAAATTTCAATTAATATGGCAGAAAAACTTCAGGCTGAAAACTACATAACAAGTAACAATTTGGCACGTTATGCAGATGTTGTATTTTCAGAGGCTTTACCAACTAAATTATTTCAAGATCTACATATAAACAATGTTAAAATTTCCAAAAAGTCTAATGAAAAAATTACCTTGTATAGACTAACTGATTTTAGATTAAAAGACGGTGATGTTGTATTTGTTCATTCAGGTTCTATTAAACTTTTGTTTCAATATCTAAAGAAAGAGAAAGATTTAAAAAATATAATACTATTATCGCACCAAGCAGATTATCCAATTGAACAAAAATTATTTAAAACAAAACCAAATTCAATATCAAAATGGTTTGCAATAAATACAGACTATGACGACAAAGACTTAATTCCTATACCGTTAGGGATTGCAAATAATTATACGACTAACAATTTACTGCCAAGTCATTTCGAAAAGCTCAATATTTTAGGAAAAAAGGAAGAAAAGTTATATATAAATCTTGTAAAGAGTACAAATTATAAAGAAAGAGAAGTTGCTTTAAAATATTTTGAAGATTTAGATTGGGCAATTGTCAAAGAACCCACTCTAACCCTTGAAGAGTATGCAAATGATTTAAACAAATATAAATTTGTATTTTGCCCATGGGGAAATGGTTATGATACACATCGATTTTGGGAAACTCTTTATTCCGGATCTATTCCTGTTACAAAGTATCACTCAACTTATAAAAACCTAGAAGGGTTGCCAGTTATATTTTTTGATGACATTAATGATATCAATATTGATTTTTTAAAAACAAAGGCCAATGAATTAAATTTTGAGAATCTGAATAAACTAAAAATTCAATATTGGGTTGATGAAATTAATAAATTTAAAAAAGAAGGGCTTGGTAATACCTACGAAATAAAAGAAGACTGGTTTATAGAAATAAAATTTAAATTTAAGTCAATCTTGTTTAGGTTCTTTGAAAAAAATTTAAAAAAAGCTAGGTTTTATACACAAAAAATTAAAAAATTCATAAAAGTTTAAAAAAACTACTTTAGTTTAAAATACATTGTTAAATATTTTTGATCTATAACTAATCTACCGATCATTGCCGCAACTCTGTGCCTTCCACTGGTTATGTAATCTTTAGTTATTTCGATAGGGTTTTTAAGCAAAAAATCTTCAACTTCCTTGTCAGTCATACTCTGGAGCTTATCGAAGTATTCAAATGAATAAAGATTAATGCCAGGATCCTCTTCAATATATTGATTGCTTTCTTTATATGGAATTACATTTTTTCTATATCTGAAATAAATAGGGTAAATAAAAAAATTATTTCCACTTTCCCAAAATTTTCTATTTAAATGAATCGGCTCTTCAAATTTGTACTGAGTATTTACCTCAATGACATTATTCATCTTGTTTTCTAAATTATTATTCTCTTTTAGGTAACCGATTATGTCTTTTATTTTGATAAACTCCTTATTATTAGTTATCAAATTTAAGTGACGCGAACGTAATAACCAATTAACAGAGTCTTCTGGTTCAAATGTTAAATTTAAAAATTTTGAATAAGAAAGTTTATAAACTTTGTCATTATCATAAAAAAAAGTTTTTTTAAATCCTAAGATTTTGATTCTAAAATAAAATTTAGAAAAGGTGGTAACAAAATTTTTTATTTTTGATGATAATTTATTGTTAATTAACGGTTCATAGGCGATATAAATATTCTTACTT
>Ga0181568_10002948_pt1 | contig 15442 bp, 11 predicted proteins | sample 101ome_20_FD_133758 | JGI IMG/M metagenome (GOLD analysis project Ga0181568, IMG submission 133758) | Coastal salt marsh microbial communities from the Groves Creek Marsh, Skidaway Island, Georgia - 101404AT metaG (megahit assembly) | ecosystem: Environmental > Aquatic > Marine > Intertidal... | reverse complement strand
TAGATTACGGGGGTGTTTCGCCTTGTACGGAAATGACGATGAGGTCGACTGTATACGTATGGGTAAACAGTGTCATAGTAGACCCATCTGTACGTCGATCGACGCGCGCGCCTCGGGACGGCGAACCGAACCGTCGACCCAAGGAACCTGGAGACACTCGACGACGCGCGCGAGCGATGGCGCTCGGACTCGCGTGCTCGGTGCGGTTTCGAAATTGTGGCGTTCGCGTGCGCGTGCGCGCGAGAGACGGGCGAGGGCGGCGCGCGACGACGACGCGCGCGGTGAGCGCGCCGCCGACGCGGGAAGACGCGCGCGCGCCGGTTCGCGCCGTCGAGGTCGACGAGCGCGACGACGATGAAAGAGCGGGCGACGACGGCGTCGATCGAATCGAATTGGCGTATGAGATCGTCGTGCCGTCGTACGAGGGAGGCGCGCGCGAGGCGTGGTCGCGCGTGTCCCCGCTGTTGGCGCCGCGAAACGAGTCGGAGTGTCGCGCGTGCGAGCGCGCCATGACGGATATCCTTCGATGCGACGTCGTCGACGAGGACGAGGACGCGAACGATCGCGTCGTCGTCGTTCGTCAGACGAGCAAGTGGCGACACAACGCGTTGATCGGAGGGAAATCGGTGACGACGACGCGGTGCACGTCGGACGACGACGAGATGTCGATGACGTTTGAAGTCGACGCCAATCGAGACGCGGCGTCGCTTCGCGAATACGTCGGATCGACGGAGATCGTTCGACCGGTCGACGCGATGTCGAAGGATTTGATCGTTCGCATGCGCGGCGAGGCGACGATCGATCGGCCGACGTCGTTCGCGTCGCGGTTGATTCGAGACGTCACGGTGAACGCCATGCGTTCGCAAATGCGTTCGAGCTTGGCGGATATACGCGCGTTTCTCTCGCCGTCGTCGTCGTGACGCGACGCGCGTCGTTCGTTCGCTCGCTCGCTTTTGACCGCTTTCGCGCGCCTGACTACGTGAAATGCTACACATCTACTCGACTAAAGCTATCGGTCGGATCGGTCGGTCGTCCGCCGCGTCGCGACGCGACGCCCGCGAGAGCTCGGCGTACGCCGTATACATGACGTTCTTCGCGCGCTCCGACTCGGCCAACGCTTCGCGCACCGCGCGCTCTCGCGTCTCACACAGCTCCACGGTCATCTTCTCGCGCGCCAACGCCGCCTCGCACGCGCGCTTCGCCTCGGTCTCGCGCGCCAACGCCTCCTCGCGCGCCGCCAACTCGCGCAACGCGCGCGCCGCGCGCTCGCGCTGCGCCGCCTCGCCTCGCGCCGTGGCCGCACGCGTCTCGCGCTCGACGCCGCGCTCCAACGCGGCGATCCGCGCGCGAAGATCCGCGTTCGTCGCCGATTCCACGCGCGCGCGCTCGGCGTGCGTCTCCGCCGTCGCGCGCAGCGTCTCGAGCTCCCCGCGCAACGCGTTCACCGTCGCCTCGAGCGCGGCGCGCCGAGACGCCTCCTCGCGCGTCTTCTTCGACGACACCGTCCTCGCGCGCGTCTTCGACGACTCCACCGGTCGCCCGCCGTTCGCTAACTCACCGCGCGTCGACGCCCGTGCATCGACGAGCTCGAGCGCCCGCCTCGCGCGCCGCGCCGCGTCTCGCGCGCGTTCAAATTTCCCTCGCCACGTCTCCGCCTTCTCCCGCCACGCCCGCTCGCTCGTCGCGCACGCCTCGAGCGCATCGATGGCCTCGAGCGCGCACGCGCGCTCCCGACGCGCCTCGGCCGTGGCCGCGTCCCGAGCGCGCGTCGCCGCGTCCCGCGCCTCCGCCGCGTCCCGGGCGTCTTCGCGGGCCCGCGCGAGCGCGCGCTCGAGGTCCACCCGCGCCGACGTCGCGCGCGCGAGTCGCATGGAGAGCGCGTCGACGTCGACGTCGAGCGCGCACGCGCGCGTCATCGTCTCCAAGAGCGCGCGCGTGGAGGATGCGGACGACGCGCGCATTATTCTTTCCCTTTGGGAACGAAATGTTCAATCGAACGACCAATCAGTCACAGACGACGCGCCGCTCGGTGTGCGACCGCGTGGAGGTGGAGGAGACGACGAGACGACGACGCTTTTGTCGCGCGAGGCGTTCGGTCGGTCGGTCGGTCGCGCGACGACGTCTGTCCCGCGTGCATTCATTTCACATTCAAATCCTTCTGTGAATGTGAACCGAAACGAAACGAGCGCGGACCGAAACGAAACGAGCGCGGACCGAAACGACGTCGATGTCGACTTTTCATTTAATTACACGCGTTTATGAGAAAAAAACCACCGCCCGTCCATCCAATCGTCCGACCGCGTCGATCGGTACCGCTCGATCAGTACGGAACGCACCCCGGGGCGTGACAAAAGTTCCACGACATCACGTCCATGGTTTGATGCACCTCGCTCGCCTGGTATCCAACCTTGGCGAACCCTTTGCTCCCCGTGCTCGCGGTGATGCCGATGTACGCGTTCCCGTCCGTGTCTAAGATTTTCGCCATGTCTCGATCCTCCACGGCGACTTGGAAGACGTATCTGTCCATGTCGTCGATGAAGACTTGAATCTCGCCGGGGAATTCCTTGATGATGTTGTAGTCGATGTCGGAATCCTGTGTGATGGGGAACGCCGGGGCGACGCCGGTGTAAAAGCCCCAGAACGGACGCGCGGTGGCGCCGGTGATTTGCGCGGTGTTCGTCTCTTCCAAGTGCGCCTCGGTGTCGGAGACGATGGAGACGACGCGGACGGCTTCGCCGTCGTCCGGAAAACCGCTCGACGCGACGGGAGCTTGCCTGGTGCTCGACGTCGCGTCTCGGTTGAGTTTCACCTTGACGTTCGCCTTGACGCGAGAATCGTATCCAAACTCGAACCCGGTGCGCAATTCCGTCTTAAACTTGGTGGAGGAACTTCCGACGAGTTTACGATTATCGCCAGAGTTGACGTCAGTCGTCTGCACTTGTCCCGAGCCCGCCTTTTCCGTCGTGAATCCGCGCGTGTATCGAATCTTCACCGTGTGCTTGTTTCCGTCCGCCATCGTCGGCACGCTGGGCGTGCTTCCAAAGTGCGCGCCCTCGAGATCGTCGCTGTGATCCGCCTTGAGCGTGGTCACCTCCGAACCCCAGGGTTGGGTTTCGTAAAACGGCGCCGTCGTCATAAAGACGCCGAGGTGGTTGTCGTTGTACGAGACGTACTCGGTGGCGTTGATCCACCAGTGCTGCTTGCCTTGCTTTGGATCGCGTCTCTCGACGTTGTAAAAGGTGTCAAACTCGACGGCGAGGGATTTTTTCAATCCGTTGACGCACTGCGTCGGCGTGCCGCCGTACCCCGCCGTGTCGACTTGCGTCGATTCGCCGTAGCCCAAACCGTCGCCGGGGCATCCGACGAAACCGCCGTCGATGGGCGCGGTGGCGGTGGGCGCGGTGGAGGCACCACCGCCGCAGAGCTTGTACTTGCCAGACGACGCGAATGGCGCCGGGTTATCGCTGTCGTCCGCGGTGCACGCCCAACCGGTGTTTGTGTGCACGCTGTCGACGGTTTCTTGGCGATCGTCGTTGGAGATGACGAAGGCGAACCCGTCGGCGCCGTCGCAAATCCCGTCGGCACCGCCGCACTGCGATGGGACGGTGATTTTGAATTCAAAGTTGGTCTCGAATCCGTCCCACACGTGCACTTTACGGTGCCACCACACCGCGCCGACGCGCTGAGAGGTGCGGAAATCCGCGCTCGACTTCCAATGCGAGCGCGCCGTGGGGATTTTCGCGCGAACGTCCGCGTCGGACACGCCATACTCTCTCGCGTACGACTCAGTCAGGCGCACGACGTACGCGGGCGACGCGTCGGTGTTTTGAACGACTTGCGCGTCACCGGCGAAGCGCAGGTTGTGCAGCGTGCACTCGGCGGTGTACGACTTATTTCCGGATTCGCCGTATTGAACCCCCGTGGGCGAGCTCCCGCACTGGAAATTCGGAAAGTTAAACTCCATGTACACTCTCGCGCTGTACTCGCTCGCACCGACGGTTTGCGGGTATCTGTTATCGCCGTACACGCCGACGATGACTTCGGTACAGTCGGGAGAGTCGGCGACGTGAATGTAGTGACCGAGCGCGTAGCCGTAAATCGTACCGCCGGAGGAGGTTTTCCCGCCGAGGACGGATTCGTCGATCGTACCCGAGCACGCCATGGCGGACTCATCGATGTCGATGGCCCACGGTACGGATTCCCGAACGGACGTGTACGAATACGACGCCGTCGTCGGACGCGTGGACGCGTGGACGTTGGCGTAGAGGTCCAAGTTGTCGTTGACGGTGTGCACGGCGATGCGGAAATTGTACCCGTCGTGATCCGGCTTCAGGTAGTAGTACGCGTATTGCTCGGGATCGACGACGGAGGAGACGCGGAAACCGCAGCATCCGGGATCAATCTCGCAGAATCGTTTCGACCACGTCTGGTAAAAGGTGTGCAGCGGGTGCGGCAGGTACGCGCGAGGATCCACGCTCGCGTCGATCGTACCGGTGGTTTCGTGATGCGTCCCGCTAAACACACCCGCCGCGCACTTGAGCACGTTGACGCTCGCCGTGGTTGCCGACGTCGTGGAGTCCGCGTTTACGAACCCGGCATTGTCATCGTCGGTGATACTGGTGACGCGGCCTTCGATGCCAGCAGCGTCTTGGATGATGTCCCCGATGGCGAGTTCGGTGAGGAGTTTCCCACCGCCAGAGCTCACGAGCGTCCCGGCGCTGTGATCGATGGTCCAGGTGCCCGTCGTCGTGAGCGCCTTGGACGGACGATTATCGTCGGCGGTGTTCGCGGGCACGCACTTGCCGTGATTGTAGCACACCGGTGGGTTGGCGTTGTCGTCCGTCATGTAGCGTTCGCCCTCCGTGGAGATGTAGTAGCGGCAGTTTTCGACGTCGGCGACGTGCAGACGCCACTCGTCGTCGGTGTCCACCGTTTTGCCTGCCTCCCACTTGATGTACACGCCGATTCCGGTGCTCACGCCGGAGTCCGTGATCTCCGTCCACGTTTGACTGTACGTCGGATTACTGCCGACAGCGTTCGAGAAGGTTTTCCAATACGTCGTGTACGTGTACGTGTCGCTGCCGCCCGCCGTCGTCGATCCAGTGGCGGTGACGCCGGCGATTCGCACGGTGACGCCGCGCGGCCAGAGCGGAAGGAGACGCGTGAGACCGCGAACGTGAAGAGTGGTGAGGTCGGCATTTCCGCCGGTACTGGAAGCGGGGATGAACTCGCGGTTACCGAGCGTGAAGGGACGGTCGATGGTGAGCTCGACGTCGGATTGAATCGAGTTGACCATTCTCGTCTGACCGCACGCGGTGATGGTGTACCCGGTTCGAAGCTGCGTCATGAAGCGAGTGCTTCCGTATACGCCTTGGGAAGAGATGGATCCAGCCGTCAAAGCCGCGATACCGTCGATGTCTTCGAAACCCTCCTTGTTGTCCCAGTCGTTGGAGACGACGCGCTTCCCGTACGAACGAATCGTGCCGTACCCCTTGGTGAGCAAGGGATACCACTCCCAGTGAGTCGCCTTGAGAAGCGGCTCGGAGAAGGAGTTTTGGAGCACCGCGATCGCCTCGGCCTCGTTAGAAGACGCGGTGCCGAGTTCATTGACTCTGACCGTTTCCCAATCGCCGTTGATTTGTACGCTCATCCACGGACCGGCGCCGTGAAACTTGCTCGCCCACGCAGTTTCGAGTCCGAATTGACTCTCGAACCGGGTTCCTCGACCGATGATTCGGTGCGTGTACATCGTGGCGCTCCCGCTCGCGTCGACGAGATGGTCGGTGGATAGCTCTGGCGTGTCAGACGCGGTTCTCGTGTTGAGAGCGATGACGGCGGTGCCGTTGACAGCCGTCGATCCGGTCGCTGTCTGATCGTGGTGCGACTCGATCGTACCCAGACCGACCGCGCGCTTCCCGATGCGCGGCGGACAGGAGACGTAGCCCCAAGAGTTGAAAGTGGCCAACGAGGAGACGTCCTTGTCCACGGTGAGAGAAGTATCGCTGAGAATCGCGGTGATGACTCGATACTCCACCACCACCCCAGAGTTATAAAGCACGAGCCAGTACCCAGCCTTTAACTCTTTCGTGAATTCGGAACTCGTACCGGTGATGTGAAGCTGTTCGGTCGTCACGCTGTTCGGTCTGGACGTGACTGTCGACGCCGCCGCGATTGTCCCCGTACCGGCTCTCACCCCGATACCAAACTCCTCCGCAGTACTCACATCAGTTGGAGACGAACCGAGCGTGATTGACGTGTCACTGTTCACGCGCGTGATGTCATACGCAGTAGTCGCGCTCGGAATGTAAAACTTTGCCCCCGTCGACCCGCCGTGAAACTGTTGGGTAAACCGCGTGTTCACCCCGGTCACCACGCCGCTGCTCACCGTGAATTGCCCCGAACCACCCACGAGCACTTTCGACGCCGCACTCAAGTGCTCGATGTGATCGCCCTTATTCACGTCGCCGTATCCACCCTGCGAGTGCGGATCGTGCCCGCACCACCCGCAGTTGGTATCCGCCACGCACGCGCCGCAATTCGTATAATACTCGCACCCCGCGCGCGCGCCCACGATGAACACCGACGCCACGACGAACGCAAACAACGTCGCCTTGACTGTCTTTGGCGCGCATCGCATCGCGAGACGCGACGACGACATCACGCGTCGGTCGCGTATCGTCGTCCCCGTTCGCGATCGAAGAATCAAATCAAAGATTTAAACCAAACGACGCGAAAGATCACCCTCTCTCGCGTCGCCTCGCCTCGCCTCGCGTCCCGACGAACGCGACGCGTCCGGCGTCGAGCGTCGATCGCGTCGAGACGATCGACGCGCGCGAATCACCGATCGGACGAACGCGTCGAACGCGAACGAACGTCGATCGATCCCAAATTTCAAATAAAAGGCCGCGGCCCCTCGACACTGTCCCGTGTCCGTTCCGTCGCGCGCCGACGCGATCGCGAGGCGAGGCGTATGGAATCGACACGAAAGAAGACTTCACGGACGTGCGTGCGTGCGTCGCGCGTCGCGACGCGCGTCGCGGTGTGCGGACGACGACCGAACGACGACGACGGAATGCGATGCGGATCGCCGGCGAGGGGTGGGCGCGTGGTGATTTGATGGTTATTTTGAAGGTTATATATGTATGGGGTGTTCGTCTCGTATTGAAGACCTTTTTGTGGTATGTGGTGGTGTGTACTATGTGGGGGAGGGGTTCGCGAGAGCGCTCCGCGGGCGGCGCGCGGAGACGTCGAACGCGCGCGGAGAATGGTGGTTGGTGTATTGTTTTACGTCGTTTTCCAAGTGTGATGTTACATCGGTGGTGCGTCCGGGGCGCGTGTAGGGAACGGAGGACGGCCGCCCGCGCGTCGTCGTATTCGCGCGGGCGCGTGGTTCGATTCGATTCGTTCGGCGCTTCCGCGTTCGCCTCACTTTTTCGCATCCGCGGCGGCCGCCTCGGCGGCGGCTTTGGCGGCGGCTTCAAGATCAGCGCGAACCTTGTTCAAATCGCGACACTGTGGGCCCGGGGGATCTTCGAGGAGGGTGGTTTGACCGCCGCTCGGTTCCGCCTTGTCGCGCGTCTGCGAGCCGACGCGCGGCGATTTACCAGCCTTTAACTCTTGGCACACAGCGACGGCGCTCTGTGGGGTTAAATCTTCGTAATAATTGTACGTGTACCCCTCGATGCCGTTGCGGTAATCGGCGACGGCGATCATCGGCGCGTTGACGCAACATCCCATGCACTCCATCTCGCGAGCGTAAACGTCCCGCACTTGGTGGTTTCAAACTTCTCCACCCCCATGTACTCGCTCAGCGCCTTTTCGATGTCTCTCGACCCTCTCAACATGCACGGCGTCGTCCCACACACCATGACGTGCAACTTACCCATCTTTTGTCGATTAAACATTGAATAAAACGTCGCCACCTCGTACACGCGAATCGGCGCCACCTCCAAAATCTCCGCCACGTGATTCATCGTCGCAAGCGTCAAGTGCCCGTCGTTTTGTTGCTGCGCGAGATCCAACAGAGGAATCATCGCGCTTCGCTTGTAATTCGACGGGTACCGCTTCAAGATGGCGTCCACTTTCGGTTTCGCGCTCTCGTCGAAGGCCCACGTCAAACTCGAGTTATCCTCGGGCGTGTCCCTGTGCACCATCTGTCCCACGACGTACGCGCGCGCGCCGAGCGTTCCATCCGCGCGCATCGCGAACGTCGTTCGCATCGCTCGAGACGTCGCGCGGGCGTCCAGAGCGCTCGCGCGCGTCGAGATCCATCGCGGGCCCACCGCCGGCTCGCGCGGGACGATCGTCGCGCGCGCGAGCGACGCCGCGACGCGCTCGGCGATGCGTCGACGCATGACGAGACGAGTGCGCGCGCGTCGTGTTCGTGAGGCGGTCGCGACGTTTCGCGCGTCGGCGTGTGCGGGAAGGGGCGGGCGGCTCGCGACGTCGATCGATCGTCCAGGTTTTCGAGCCGACGGCGCGGCGACGACGAAGACGAAGACAAAGGCGCGCTCGGGCGGAACTGGTGGGGAAAAAACGACGCGCCGCGCGATGTCGATGGATTGTTCGGTCCTCGTCTCCTATAAAACGCGCCTCGACGCGTATCCGGCGTATGGATCGCGATCGGCGTACGTCGGGAGTCGCACGCCGCGACTCCACGCCCATATTCGACACGACGCGACGACGACGATCGGGAGGCACACGCGCGTCCACAGACTCGCGTCCGGGAAGAATTTGGCGAGAAACATGAACACGGTGGCGCCGGCGGCGACGCACGTGCCGTAGAGCTCTTGTTCGGCGTGCATGATGCGCACGGGTTGGGCGCAGAGAAGGTCGCGATAGACGCCGCCCGCGCACGCGGTGACGAGCGCGCACAACACGCCCGGAAGCGCGCCGAATCCCCCGATACACGCCGCGTTCGTCCCGACGACGACGAAACATCCCAACGCGAGCGCGTCGGTGACGTTTAACACGGTGTACATTTCTCGAGAATACTTGACGCCGTCGCGAAGTTTCGGCCAGAGATAAAACGTCGTCGCCGACGCCGCCAACGCCGTCGCCATGTACTCGGGTTCCCGCATCCAAAACACCGGCAGATCCCCGGTCAAAATCTGTCTCGTCGTCCCACCACCGATGGCGGTGATGAATCCGACGAGTAAACACCCCAAGAGATCCATCCCGCGCGACCCGGCGGTGATGGCGCCCGCGTGCGCGTACATCGCCGTCCCGAACATGTTCATAAATTTCAACAATTCCCGCACGTTCCCGACCGTGAACACGGGCGTCTCCGGTAACGCTCCGATGTGATCGAACTTTAATTTCGACGCTAAATCAAAGCTCGGAACGACGTAATACGCCAACGCCATGGCGAGATAACACGCGCTCGTGTACGCCGCCGCCAAAAAGGCGAGCTTGGCGTAATTCATCCTCGGCGCGTCCGGTTCCACGGGCGGGGGCCACTGATTCTTGGATAACGACCGCGAGAACGTCGAGTCGTCGTCGTCGTCTCGTCGTTTTTCGGACGACGCGCGCGGGACGACGAGGCGTCGTCGTCGGGACAAAAAGAGGTTGGTGGTGTTTTCTGCGCGCTCGATTCGATTATGATTCTCGGGACGCCGCGTCGCCGCGCGTCGTCTCCCACGACGCGCGACCGACGCGCGCGTCGATAAACATGAGCGCGTCGACGTCGTCGACGCGACGCGCATGTAACGCGCGGTCGGACGACGAGACGTGCCGACGCGCCCGGTACAGTTGGTTACCTTGTTCCCTTTTCCCTCTGGAAAGAGGAAGGGTGACTGTTTTTTGAGTCGTGATTCGTCGATTTTTTTCGGGCCATGGATTCGCGAGCAGTACGAGGCGCGCTCGCGCTCGAACGTTTCCGCGGGAGCGCACGAAGACGTCGGCCGAGGCCAATGTGGAGATTTGTACATGCGCCGTGCGCGCGATTCGCGGTTTTAGAGGAGGAAACGTGAATGATGATGATGAAACTGATGATGATGCGTTTTTTAGATTGTCATCGCGACGTGCGAGAGAGATGTTCGACGAGTGTCTCCTTTTCTTTCTTTTTCCGGTGGTGCGAAGAGATATCGTCGGTTTTAAGCCCCCTGCGCGATGAGAACGGGGTGTCGAGGTTAGTCGCTCCGTGGTTTGAGTTCGAGAATTTTTTTCGGCGGGGCGAGGCGAGAAAAACAAGAGACGACGTCGAGAAATTTCAAAATTTCTCTTCGTGTCTCTCTCTCTCTCTTTTCTTTCCTTTCCGACAATTCCGCAGGCAAGCCTCGCGCCAGCGTTCCCCGTCGTGGAGGAAGTCTTCCCTTTTTCGCGCAAAAGAAGAAACAAAGTCAGTCTTTCTTTTCCTTTCTTTTCCCGTCGAGCGAGCGACTGACCGAGCGATTGAATGAAACTCGATCAGCAAGTCAAACGAGTCAAAACGTTTCAAACTTACCTTGCGTGCCGATTTCGCTGTTATCACCCTTGCCGAGATCGTCCTCCAACTCGTGAATGACGAACGCGCGACCGATGATGGAGTTGGCGCCGCTCAACGGAATTTGCGAATCCTCGATGGTAAAGTCGCACCCGCCCGCAGTGGCCTCGACGTTACCGAGATCACCGGCGTGACGCACGGAATCCGTCGGCGCGCCGTGCACCATCTTGTTCGGGTTAAAGTGCGGTCCCGTGGACATGCACCCGTTGGTCGTGTCGCCGAACTCGTGCACGTGCAAACCGTGCTTGCCCGGGGCGAGACCGGTGATGGAACCGACAATCTTCGTCGGTCCGTCACCGTTTTGGGACAACTTGAGCACGCCGGAGACGCCCGCCGTACCCGTGAGCACGCACACCGCCGTCTGCGAGCGAAAAAAAGATGAGAGAGACACACACGCGTCAGTCCGCGCTCGTCGGTTGGCGGTTCTCGCGCGCGCGCGCGCTCGAAAACCGCGCCGCGCACCTTTTCTTCGGCGACGACGCGCACGCTCATGGCGCGAGACGATCTATAACGATACACAAAAACACGACGCATCGTCAGTCACCGCGTTCGCGTCGCACAGACACACACCGCGCGCGGTACCACCCCCTCGTCCCGATTCATCAAAAACAACCCTGGTCGGGACCCGTTTCGTTCCGATCGCGATCCGACCCTCGCGCGCGCGCGCACCGCGCCCGCACGCACCTCGCGGCGACGACGCGAGACGCCAACGGCGTCGCGGTCGCGATCGAGGACGAAAACGTGAGCGCGGGCATGATGGTCGGTCGACGAACGCGTGGAGTGAAATGACGTCACGGATAAGGGGTCGGGGACGCCATCGCGCGACGCGACGCGGACGATCCCGCGACGTCCCGCGATGACGACGCGAACGATGTGCTCGACGCGCGCGGCCGTGTCGCGAGTCGACACGGCGCGACCTCGCGCGATGGGTCGACGATTCGCGCGCGGTGGGCCCGGGACGAAATCATTCGCGACGCCATCGAACGACGACGCGTCGACGACGACCGCGACCGCCGCGCGTCGGTTAGAGTTCATGGTGGAGATGCGATGCGAACGGTGCGCGACGAGCGTGCGCGAGGCGACGGAAGCCGTGGACGGGACGCTGTCGGTGGAGACGTCGCTGGGGACGAATACCGTCGAGGTGGTGACGACGGCGACGGCGCGCGCGGTGTCGGACGCCATCGAGGCGCGCGGGTACAAGGTTCGATTGATCGGACAAGGGAGCGCGACGCGCGGGCACGAGGACGAGGCGTTCGGGGAGGCGTTGGCGCGAGCGTTGGGGACGGATGTGCGAACGCTTCGACAGAGTTTGGCGTGCGTCGGCGAGTTTAAAGGGCGCGCGTACGGACACGGCGACGTCGCGGGGACGGTTCGGTTCGTCCAGGCGAGCGAGGAGGTGTTATTGGCGGAGATCACGCTGAGTGGATTGCGTCCGAACGCGCGCGTGGCGGTGACGGTGCGGGAGTGGGGGGATTTGACGCGAGGCGTCGAGTCGTGCGGCGGCGCGTACGGCGGAGACGCGGGCGTCGTCGCCGTCGTCGATGTCGACGCGAACGGACGCGCGGACATGCCGTCGACCATCTTAAACTCTCAACTCAAGTGTTGGGATCTCATCGGACGCGGCGTCGCCGTGCACGCGACCGAGGATGCGGGAGACTCGACGGGGGCGGTGGCGAGCGTCTTGGCGCGAAGCGCCGGCGTCGGCGCCAATCACAAAAAGTTGTGTCAGTGCGACGGAACCGTCATCTGGGAGGCGGGCGAGGATTTCTTACCCGTCGTCGTCGAGGATGAGTCCAAGGCGGACGGTCCGCTCATCAGTGTCTAATCGCAGACGGTTCGTCGAGGGTGACGCGCGAACGCGCGAGGTTTTCATACGTACGTACACATTCATTCATTTTCATTACACGTCTTTGCGTTCACTTAATCTTGATCAGAGACGGAAGCTTGACGCCGTCGATGGCGCGTTTCGCCTCGGCCCACGTCTTTCGCGTCGGCGTCGCGGTCGTCGCGGTCGTCGCCGCGGATCTCGTCGCGAACGCGCGAGGCGGCGGAATGCGCGACATCACGCGTCGCGCGCTCGCGGACGAACTCGTCGTCTCGAGCGCGGGAAACTCTCTCAGACGCGATTCGCGCTCGCGCGCGCTCTCGGTGTTCAACATGCGCCTGTACTCGCCGACGGATCGAAGCGTCGGCTTGGCCGGCGACTCGGCCGCCGACGCCGACGCGTCGAGTCTCGCGGCGGACACCACGGGTTTCGGTTTCGGCGGGAAACCCGGTCGCGACGATAATCCGAGCGACGGTGTCGGCGAGACGCGCGGGAGCGGCGGCGGAGGCGTCGGCGGCGGCGGAGGCGGTCGCGGCGGCGGCGGCGCGGCGGGTCTTCGCCGCGCGCGCGCCGTCGTCCATCCCGCGAGCGACGCGTCGTCGTCGTCGTCGTCGTCGAGACTCTCGCGGTCGTCTCGTCGCGCGATCGTCTCGTCGCTTGAATCCATCGACCGAATCGTCGTCGTCGTCGCGTTCACCGTCGATGACTCCGTCGACGTCGCGCTCTCGATCGCGGGTTCGGCGACTTCGCCGCGCGTTTCGCCCGCGCGCGCCGTTCGACGCTTCCCCTTCTTCTTCCCCTTTCGAGTCGTCGTCCCCGTCTTCGACGACGTGACGTCGTCGTCGTCGTTTTCAAACGCGCGAAGCGCCGCCTCGAGCGCCTCGTCGTCGACGCGCGCCACGTACGCGCGCGTCGGTCGGGCGACGCACCTCGCGAAGAGCGCGCACGCCGCGAGCGCCGCGCCCTCGTCGTCGATCTCGCGCTCGACGCGCGCGGCCGACATGGCGCGGTGGACGATTCCGTGAAGCGGCGTGGACTCGTATCGATCGATGAGCGGACGAATCGCGCGTCGGACGCGCGCGTCGGAGGCGTCATCTTTGTCGTCGTCGGCGTCGACGCGGAATTCAAACGGACACTCGGCGCGCGCGCGCGTCTCTCGAACCACCGCGTCTCGCGCGTCTCGTAAATCTCTCGCCGCGTCTTCGAGCAAAGCGGTGACGTCGACATCGCGATCGGCGTACGAGGCGTCGATGCGCTGTCTCCGCGTCGTCGTCGTCCTCGTCGTCCTCGTCGTCCTCGTCGTCGCGTTTCCGCGAGCGTCTCGAGACGCGGGAAATTCGCACGCGTTGACGGCGCGCACGCGCATGACGCACGTCTGGGCCGCGTCTCGCGTCTCGGACGCCGTCGGTACGCGCGTCGCGTACGCGAGGGCGCACTCGTGGAATTCGCGTCGCCATCGCGCGTTCGAGTCGTTCGAGTCGTTCGAGTCGTCGGCGGCGGCGGCGGCGTGAGCGTCGTCATCGTCGTCGTCGTCGTCGCGCCGGCGACTATCGGCGGGCGCACCGCGGCGCGCGAGTCGAATCGTGCGCTCCGCGTGTCGAAACTCCTCCGCACCGAGCTGTAACGCCACGACGACGTCTCGAAATTCTCTCCACGAATCGATCGCTCGAACCAAGAGCTCGCGACGCTGAATCAGACGCACGGACGACGCGGCGCCGACGTCGTGCGCGCGCAGAGATTCCAGTTCGACGAGCGCGTCGTCGAATTCGCGACGATCGGCGAGCCAGGAGACGACGCACGCGCTCGCCTTGGCGTTCGTCTCGGCGTCCCATCGCGCGAGTCTCGCCGCGTCCTCGGCGTCGAGCGCGCTCGCGTCGAAACCGTCGAGGACGATCGCGTCGACGGCGGCGTCTCGGCGCACAGACTTCGAACGGTTATCGCCGCGGCGAAAAGAGACGAACCGCTCGAGCGCGCGGAATCCCTCGCGTAACCACCGTTCGACGTCCTCGGACGAGTTCGACGCGAACACCGGTCGAACGATGTCCGAACCGTCCTCGTCCTCGTCGTCCGCGCGCGCGTACTCGCGTCCCGACGCCACCGTTCGACGAAGGTGACGCACGGCGGCGCGACGCACGGCGACGTCTCGTCGCGCGTCCTCCTCGTCGTCGTCCTCGTCGTCGTCACCGTCGTCATCGTCATCGCGATCGCGCTCGATTCGTTCCCCGTCCCCGTCCCCGCGTCGTCGCCGCGCCGTCGACCGACGACGCGCGCGCGTCGTCGACGACGTCGATTCCCGTCGTCCCACACATCGCGTCAATCCGCGCTCGATCGCGCTCGCGCTCGCTCGGAACGCCGTCGGAAGCGCGTCGGCGGTCAATCGAGTCAACGCCGTCGCCGCCGCGTTCGCGTCTTTCACCGCGCGCGCGAATCCTCTGCGAATCGCACCGACCGTCTCGCCGTCGACCGATTCGCACGCGACGAGCGCGAGATCGAGACGGTGGGCGTCGTCCACCGCGTCCGCGGTCGTCGTCGTCGTCGTCGTCGTCGTCGTCGACGCGGGTCGCTTGGAAGATGAATCGACGATCGTGATGTCGCCGCCATCATCGTCGTCGTCGTCGTCGACGACGTCCGCGCGAGAGGCTTCGACGACGCGACGACGACGCGGTGGACGCAGACGCGCGCGCAGGCGTCGTCGAAGCCTCTCGCGCACCGATTCGCGCGCGACGACGCGCATCGAACGGCGCGAAGTGGAGTCGAGATATGACGCGATCGGGTCCGGTCCGATCGCACAGTCGATCGTCGTCAACGCGCGCGGGACGACGACGACGACGAGTCGATGTCCGCGCGCTCCACCGCGGTCCGATTCCAAGACGAAACACACGTTCGTCCTTTGGAGAACGAACACACGAATACACGACCGGACGCGCGGTGCGCCTCGCGACGCCCCCGTCGACCGTCTCGCCGTCTCGCCGTGACGGAGTGATTGACGACGAGTCATGAACCGTCGAGGTCGAGGACACTGGTGTGTGGCGTGGCGTGGCGTGGAGGAGACCATCGCGCGATGTGATGTCCAGTATGTGTATGTACATCATAGTGTATGACGTTATAGTTTATCTACATAGATACAAAGACGT
>Ga0181568_10002946_pt1 | contig 15446 bp, 16 predicted proteins | sample 101ome_20_FD_133758 | JGI IMG/M metagenome (GOLD analysis project Ga0181568, IMG submission 133758) | Coastal salt marsh microbial communities from the Groves Creek Marsh, Skidaway Island, Georgia - 101404AT metaG (megahit assembly) | ecosystem: Environmental > Aquatic > Marine > Intertidal... | reverse complement strand
TATCAAAAGAATTAAATATAAGTGATATTTTGCTTCTTGACGATGGAAGAATTGAATTAAAAGTAGAAAAAATATCCGATTCAAAAATTATTTCTAAAGTTATCCATGGAGGCCTTTTATATGACTCTAAAGGCCTAAATAGAAAAGGCGGGGGTCTTTCAGCCTCGGCAATAAGTGATAAGGATTTGCAAGATATTAAAGTTGCAGCAGAAATTGGAGTTGATTACTTAGCAGTTTCATTTGCTAGAGAAGCAAAAGATGTAGAACATGCTAGGAAATTATTAAAAGAGGCAGGTAGCGACGGTGGGATAATAGCTAAAATTGAAAGAGCTGAAGCTCTTGAAAATATTGATGAAATTATTGAAGCCGCCGATGCAATCATGATTGCTAGAGGTGATCTTGGAGTAGAAATTGGTGATGCACAACTGCCTGCTGTTCAAAAAAATCTTATCAAAAAAGCTAGAAAAAAAGATAAAGTAGTAATTACTGCAACTCAAATGATGGAGTCTATGATTACAAACTCTATACCTACTAGAGCTGAAGTTTTTGATGTAGCAAATGCTGTTATTGATGGTACAGACGCAGTCATGCTTTCAAGTGAAACAGCAATGGGAGATCATCCAGTTGAAGCTGTTGAAGCTATGAGCAGAATTTGTGAAGGCTCAGAAGACCAAAGCCCAATTACAAGCAAAGGATCAAATTACTCTATTGAAAGTAAAAAGATTGATAGAGCAATAGCTATGGCGTGTATGTTAACAGCTGATAATCTAAATGCTGTTGCAATTGCAGCAATAACAGAATCTGGTTCCACAGCACTATGGATGTCCCGTATAAATCATAGCGTTCCAATATTTGCGCTAACTACTCATACTGGAACACTAAGAAAAGTAACACTTTACAGAGGGGTATATCCTGCTCGCATTAATTCTATAGATACAAACCATGCAACTGTTAATAAAGATGCAGTAAATGTTTTGACCGCATTGAACGTTGCAAAAGAAAATGATTTAGTAATAATAACAAAAGGAGATCTTGCTGGTATTGAAGGCGGGACAAATGCCATCAAAGTAGTTAAAGTAGGACATCTAGCTGAAGGATAAATAAATTTTAAGGGCTTTAAAATGAATACAAAAATACTTAATCAAATTGCAAATCAAATGGTTTCAGACTCTAAAGGAATATTAGCAATCGATGAAAGTCATGGAACTTGCAAAAAAAGATTTGAGGCGCTAGATATTCCTGTAAATGAAGAAAATAGAAGATCATATAGAGATATGTTGGTTTCAGCTAACTCCTTATCTAACTACATATCAGGTGCAATTTTGTTCGATGAGACTATTAGGCAAAAAACATCTGACGGCTCAACTTTCCCAGATTTTTTGAATAAAATTGGAATAATTCCTGGTATCAAAGTAGATGCTGGTGCGAAACCATTTTCATGTCATGAAAATGAGAAAATAACCGAAGGTCTAGATAATTTACCGCAAAGAATGGAGGAATATAAGTTAATGGGTGCAAAGTTTGCAAAATGGAGAGCAGTGATTACTATTGGTCATAATATTCCATCTTCTGCATGCATGATAGCTAATTCCCATGCTCTGGCAAGATATGCAAGCATTTGCCAAGAAATAGATATTGTACCTATTGTTGAACCAGAAGTATTAATGGATGGAGTGCATGATATACATAAGTGTTTCAATGTAACAAATACAATGCAATCAATTTTATTTGAAGAACTTGATAAACTTAATGTCATCAATTCTGGGATTATTTTAAAACCAAACATGATTACATCTGGAGCAAATTGTGAGGTCCAGTCAAGCGTTGAAGAAATAGCGGAGCTAACGGTTAAATGTTTAGCAAATAATGTTCCTAAAGACGTTCCTGGTATCGCCTTTTTATCAGGAGGGCAATCAGATGAGGATGCATCAAATAATCTAAGTTATATAAATAAAATAAATGATAATCCATGGAAAATCACTTTTTCATACGGAAGGGCACTCCAACTAGAAGCAATGAAAAAATGGAAAGGCGATAATAATAATAATATTGAAGCACAAAAGATTATTGAAAAAAGATCCCATCTTAATAGCCTTGCCGCTTCAGGGAAATACGAATTAAATATGGAAAATTAATAAACTATTTTTCTATAATTTCTTCCCAATAATCTAACCTAAGATCATCATTTATTTCTCCTGCTTGATTATCCCATAAAGAGTATCCTGTTTTCTTTTGAATAACTGCATTTACCGCATCTTCTGGAGAAGCAAATGTCAGAGTTGGCATAGAATTAACCCAAAGATCCCAAAGACCCAATGGTTCCATTTTTATTTCAAAAGTTGCTATTTCAGTTTTAATTTTATATTGCATCTTTGACATCAGATATTCCCTCAATTTCTACCAATAACTCAGTCCTACAAATATCACCATACAATAATATAAATTTATTATTGCCAAGACAATTTTCTAATTTACTATTTATTAAATTAAAATTGTCCTTCTCTTTCTTTGACATATAAATTCTACAAATATTTGAAGCATTATCATCTATATCCAAAAAAGTTTTATAATTTTTTAAGGATTCTTCTAGCTGTTTATAAATATCTTCACTGTGCATTGACTCATATCCTCTAATACTTGCTGTGCCTGATATAATCAATTTATTGTATTTAAAACTTTTTGTTGAAAACTTAATTGCTCTTGAAAACATTGGCTTTTCTAAAAATATATTTTGCGGATAATCATAGGAACTTACTTGCCTTTTATTTTCAATAGTTTCATATATATCGCATTTTGCAGCTATAAAATATATTAATATTTTCTTACCTTCAATTCCTATAACAGTAGCAGCTGGATAACATTGATCTTGATAATATTTTTTATAAATAATCTCTCTAGATTCACATAATAAAGAATAATTTGTTTTTTTATGATCATAAGTTTTAAGTAACTCTGGAATATAGTGCCAAATTTTTACTATTTGCATTTCATTTTCGTTAGCAATTTTAAAGAAATTCGAGTAACTCTTTTGGATTTGCTCACTTAACTTATCATATGATTTATTATTATCAAAAATGACTGATCCAAAAAGCAGATAATTATTTTTTACTATATTTATATTTTCGTAGTAACTTTGTGTTACTTTTTCATCTGTTTGCCAAATTTCATATTTCTTACTTTTATTCTCTGAAATTAAACCTGATGATAATACTCTGTCTTTGTAATCAACTTTATTACAAAAACTAATTATAGATAAAATATTACCCTTTTCCTTAGGAAGCTCACTGGATAAAAAAACGTTTATTGACACAAATAATCTCTTTTTATGATTTACAGTAAAATAATGCTATTTATAGCTATATTTTAAAAAATTTAAGTACATTATAAATTAAATAAAGTTATAATAGGTAAAATTTATTGGTACATTATTCAAGTATTAAATTAGGAGTTTTTAGTATGAATATTAGAATTATTTTTACATTTGCCATTTTTTTAACACTTACTGGTTGCTCCACAATCGGAGATATCAAAGATTGGGCTTTTGATAGTAAGGATGGTGAAACAGAAACAGTTATTACTGATGAAAATAAATCACAATTTGAATATGTTACAGTAAATATTAAAGATAAAATTGCTGTAAAAGTTGCAGATCCTCTTGGCCCTAGAGCTACCGGAGTTGGTTGCGCGATGTGGAAAAGTAAATCTGGAGAAAGCGGAAGATGCGCTTGGAATGCTAAAGGACAATGCTTTTGCCCAGCGCCAGAGTAAAAACTATTTAATTTTTGCTTCTTTATAAATTACGTGTTTTCTGATAACTGGATCGAATTTTTTTATTTCCATCTTATCAGGTGTATTCTTTTTATTTTTAGTTGTAGTGTAATAATGTCCTGTCTTAGCTGAAGACACTAATTTAATTTTTTCTCTCATATTTTTTTAATTTCCTTGAGCACAGTTTCAATGCCTTTTTTTTCTATAATTCTAAGGCCTTTCCTAGAAACTCTTAAAGATACCCATCTATTTTGGGCTTCGACCCAAAATCTATGTATTTGTAAATTAGGTAAAAAACGCCTTCTTGTTCTATTTTTTGCATGAGATACATTGTTCCCTGCCATTGGTTTTTTACCAGTAACTTCACATACTCTTGACATATCTATACCAAACCCTTTAAAAAAAGAAAAAAGATAGCAAATATTGGCTATCTTTACAACAATAGAATGAATAATACACTATAATCTTCTTTATATGGATAAAATATTTTTAAAAAACTTAAGGTTAAAGACAAGAATTGGGCTATTTGAATGGGAAAAGCAAATAGATCAAATAATTAACATAGATGCAGAAGTTGGTTTTGATATAACAAAAGCTGCCAAAACAGACGATGTTAGACATTCCTTAGACTACAAAACACTGTCTAATAGAATTAAAGAATATGTTGGTAATAATACACACGAATTAATTGAAACTTTAATACAAAATATTGCAGATAATATACTCAAAGAATTTGATGTAGAATATGTAACCTTATCCATCAGCAAGCCGGGGGCAATTAGAGGTTCTCAAGATGTTGGAATAACCATAACAAGAGAGAAAAAACTATCTACTTAAACTTCTTCCTCCATCTACGCTGATTATCTGACCAGTTATATAATCTGCATTATTTATTAAGAACATACATGTATTTGCAATATCGCTTGTGTTTCCTTGCTTTTTAAGAGCAGTACTATCTATTATTTCTTGATGCTGGTTTTCATATTCTTTAATTTCTGGCCACATTATCGATCCTGGTGAAACTCCATTTACCCTTATATTTGGTCCAAATTCTAATGCCAATGATTTTGTCAACATTTTAAGTCCCGCTTTTGCTACAGAATAAATCGAAAAGTCATCTAAAGGTCTGTCAGCGTGAATATCTATAATATTAATAATGCAACCACGATTTTTTTTTAAACTAGAAAAAAAATATTGAGAAAGAAAAAAAGGAGACTTTAAATTAACATCATGCAGATCATCCCATTCATCCAATGATGCTTCTTTTATTATTGTCGGATAGAAAGTTGACGCGTTGTTAATAAGAACATCAATATCCGACCATCTCTTAGGTAAAGTTGAAAGAATGTTTTTATATTGTATAAAATCTCTTAAATTAAATTGCAAGACAAACGCAGAATCATTTCTTTTTGCATTCAATTCTAAAGCTAACATATTTGCCTCTTTAGCCGAATTATTACAATGAATTATTACGTCTATATCATTTTCATGAAGTTTTAAGGCAGTAGCTCTACCTAATCTTTTTGCTGCGCCAGTTATAAAGGCGATTTTACGATTTTTTTCAATATTTTGAACCATAAGACATTATACTAGATAATAAAATATACACATAGATTAACTAGATAGAATATAACGTGAATTTATTAAAAAAAATACATGCAAAAGTTAAACAAAATAAATATATAACTTTTGACGATTATATGGATATTTGCCTATATTATCCTGATTATGGATATTACAATAACAAAAATATAAGTCTTAACCCAACTAACTCAGATTTTATAACAGGACCTGAATTATCGTCACTTTACACAGATTCATTAATAGACTTTTACATCAGGTATAAAAAATTTCACACTGTTGAAAATGTGATTGAAATTGGAGCAGGTAGTGGAGCTATGGCATACAACTTTTTATACAATATGTCCAAAAAAGATATTCCGAAAAAATATTATATTCTAGAAAAAAGTAAATATCTGAAAAAACAACAAAAAGAAAAACTAAGTAAATTACCGAAAGAATATTTTGAAATTATTGAATGGATCGATGAAATAAAATATATAGAAAATGTTTTCTTAGTTGCAAATGAAGTTCTAGACGCATTACCTGCAAAAATTTTTATTAAAGAAAATAATTTTTTTTATGAAAAAGTCATTAAATTAAAAAATAACAAATTATATTTTTCTAAAATAAATTGTAACGATTTTTTATTAGATAAAATATATAGAATAGAAAAAAGAATAAAATCAAAAATACCAAATAACTATATTTTTGAATTGAATATATTGTATGAGAATTTTCTCACTGAAATATTTAATAACATTAAAAATTTTATGTTTATTATTATTGATTATGGATATGGTGAAAAAGAATTTTATCATCCTGATAGAATAAACGGAACTATACAATTTTATAAAAATCACAAAAAAGTTTCTAATTGTTTAATTGATCAGGGAAATTTTGATATATCCATCAGTGTGGATTTTTCAAGAGTTAAGAGAATATGCAAATCCAAAGATGTTCAGTTACTATCTTATACAACTCAAACAGAGTTTCTTCTAAATACAAATATTTTAGAAAATTCAAAAAAAATATTAGATTCTTATAATAAAAGTAATATTCTTAAAACGTTATTATTTCCTTCTGATATGGGAGAAAATTTTAAAATAATGTTATTGTGTGATGATATTAATAAAAATTTTAATTTTCCTTTTAAAGATTATAGGCATAAATTATGAATGATTTATTTCAGCTAATTTTATTATCAGTAGTTCAGGGTATTACAGAATTTTTGCCAATATCTAGCTCTGCACACTTAATAGTTCTTCCAAAACTATTTAATTGGGAAGAACAAGGTTTGCTAATTGATGTTTCTATGCATTTTGGATCCCTAATAGCACTAAGTATGTTTTACATAAAAAATTTGAATGAATTCAAAAATTTGAACAGTACAAAAAATTATATTAGTTTTAATAAAATTCTAATTGGCTCTACTCCAGTTTTATTTTTTGGCTATATATTTCACGACTTCATTGAAGCAAATTTAAGAACAATAGATATCATATCTATATTAACAATACTCGTTGCGATTTTAATTATATTTGCAGAATTTTTTAAAGAAAATACAAAAAAAATATCTGAAATAAATAATTTTGACATGCTTGTTATTGGCTTTATGCAAGCAATTGCTCTTATGCCAGGAACTTCTAGAGCTGGAATAATAATTTTTGCGGCATTACTGCTTGGCTATAACAAAAAAAGTTCTATACTTATAGCTCTGGTTCTTTCATTTCCAGTGATATTTCTAGCAATGTTATACAAATTATATTCTCTTGATAGTAGTATTTTAGATTTATATCAAGTCTCAAAAATAAGTTTATCCGTTTTCACATCTTTCATAATTTCATATTTTGTTATTAAGTATTTTTTATCTTATATCAATAGAATAGGGTTATACCCTTTTATGATATACCGAATAATTTTTGGTTTAGCTTTGATTATCTTTTTTACTTAAAACTAAATTAATAATATTAAGATTAATATGTTCTACTCTTTCTTTAATTTGATTCACATTTAAATTTTTTAAATCCCCATATTCAATTTTTTTATCAATAATTGTATTAATATCTGAAAAAATTTTAACTTTCTCTCGTTCTTTTTCCATATTATGAAAATTTAAGAAATACTGTATCTGAATTAAAAATATTCTCAATCTTTCTGGCCTTCTAAATGCGTCAAGAGAATTTAAAAAATCTAATATACTTTTTTTATCTATATTTAATGTTATAAATTTTGTACTAAATTCATTAAACATAAAATACAAGTCTAAAATCTTTTTAGGAAAACCAAAAGATTCTATAAAATCAATTGAAAAACCTAATATTGATAATAAAATATTTTTATCAATTTCTTTATTAGAAAAGTATATGATCTTATTCTTTATATAATCATTTTGTATTAGTTCAGGAAAATATTTTTTTGCTACATTAGAATTTATTAACACTTCAAAAAACATCCATGGGTTCTCTGTATTGAAAGCTTTAGAAATCTCTCCCCAGAGTCTTTCTTTTGACAAGGTTTCTATTTCGTTAGAGTTTGAAATTTTTTGCATTATTTTATAAGTTGATTCATGAATTGTAAAACCATATTGTCTGTATTTTGCATAAAATCTAGCTACTCTAAAAACTCTTAATGGATCTTCTACAAATGCATCTGATACATGCCTCATAACTCTATTCTCAAGATCAATCAAACCATTATATGGATCAATAAACTTTCCATTTTTATCTTGAGCTATTGCATTTATAGTTAAATCTCGTCTTAGTAAATCTTGCTTCAAAGTAACATCTTTACTTGTAACAAATTCAAAACCTTTATGACCTTTTGTAGTTTTTTTTTCAACACGAGCTAATGCATATTCTTCAGAAGTATCAGGATGAAGAAAGACAGGAAATTGTTTTCCCACTTGTTTATATCCTAGACTTAAAAGTTCTTTTTGATCACTATCTACAACAACCCAATCTTTTTCTGTAGGCTCAAGTCCTAATAACCGATCTCTTATAGCACCTCCAACAAGATAAATTTTCATATTTATTAGCTCGGTTTTATATATGTAGGAATAATTGTTTCTAAATCAGAATAAAACTTGAAATCTGAATTACAAATACTATCTATTTTACATGAATTAAAATTATCTAAAGAAAATGGCTTTCCAGGGACAAACTCCATAATCGAGGCTTGTATTTTAGAAAGTGTTCTTGGCAAAGGAACCACGTTAATGTTCCTATTTTTGACTTTAATAATAAGTTCTAAAATTTCTTTTAAAGTGTATATTTTGGGCCCGCACAAATCATACTTCTTATTAAAACTTTTTGTATCAGTGATAGTATTTATTATAAAATTTGATAATTCATCTACAAATACTGGTGCAAACTTAGAGTCATGGCAAGCCAAAGGAAATACAAGAGGAATGAAATCTAATAAATTGCTAAACCTCAAAATAAAATTATCATTTTTTCCGAAAATTACTGACGGTCGAAATATGGTTATATTCGCGAATCTTTTTCCATAAGTCATTAAATAGCTTTCTGCTTCTCCTTTAGTCCTTAAATAATGGCTTGGCCCTTTTGGATCTGCATGCAAGGCCCCAACATGTAAAATTCTTCTTATATTATTGTCTTTGCACACACTTAAAATAATTTTAGATAAATCACTATGAGCTTTTCGAAAACCACTTCCACTATGACCTTTTTCATTCAAAATTCCTATAAGATTGATTAATACATCTGTATTTTTTGTTACATTTGCTAATTCTTCTTTATTATGAACACTTGCTTGTATCAATTTTAATTTAGGATAAACAAGTAATTTTTTATTTTTTTCTCTATCTCTAGTAACAACGGTAATATTATAACTAGTTTTTGCTAAACAATTAATTAAGCTTGATCCTAGAAACCCTGTTCCACCTAATATAGTAATATTCATATTCTGCTCATTTTTCTGATTTATTGAAATATCGACTTATTAACTTATAATGTAATGTTATATAATTATAATAAAACAGCAACTAAATTGATATTATATGTATAGAAAAAAACTTAGCTTATTTCTAATATTATACCTTTATATTTGCCCGGTATATTCGGTAAACATAATTGAGAAATTTTCTGAATCTAATAATTTAATAGAAGCCAATAATTTCAAAAAAGCAAAAATAATCCTAAAAGAAATTCAAAAAGAAAAACCAAATAATTTACAAATAATTAATAATCTTGCATATATAGAGGCAAGAACTGGAAATATTGATAACGCAATTAGTATTCTAAGGAAATCTTTAAGTAAAGATAAGGATATTGATATTGTTTACAGAAATCTAACAAATTTATATGCATACCAAGCGAACATATTATACGAGGAGGCGTTATCAATTAAAGATTCTGCTAAGAAGGAAATCAATTTATTTTTAATAAAAGATATTAATTTAAATAATGAAGAAAATATCAAAATAGTTAAGGTCGCAGATTCACAACAAATTAATGATAATGTAAAGCAGGATGATATTAAAAATTTTATAAAGAACTGGTCTAAATATTGGCAGAATAAAAATTATCAAGAATATTTTAATTCGTATTCCCAAAACTATTTCTCAAAAAAATTTAAATCTAATGAAGCCTGGAAAAAAGATAGGAAAAGTAAAATTGAAAACAAAAAAAATATTGAAATCAAAATATCTGACATTAAAGTTATCAGTTTTGATAATAAAAATGCCTTAGTTCAATTCACTCAGTCTTATAATTCTGACTCATTCTCTGATGTTGTAAAAAAACATATTATAGTTTCTATTATAAGTAGCAATTATAAAATCACTGGAGAATTTATTTTAAAATAATGCACATTTTTATAATCCTTATTACTTTACTAGTTTTTGGTAATATTGCTTACTCAGAAGAAATCATCTCAACAAATGAGAAAGCAGAGATAGAATTATTAAAAATCTTAGACCATATGAGAAATGGAAAAAATGAAGATGCTCTTATGGTTGCTGAATTACTAAGTAAAAATTACCCAAATTTTAAGCTTGGAAAAATTATCTATGCAGATCTCTTATCTTCTTATTTACAAAAGAAACCACTCTTAGGAAGTAACTCAAAAGACAAAGAATTAAACGATTTAAAAAGCGAAGCAAAAGCTAGAATTAATTTTGATTCCGTTTATAAAAAAAATGATCTATTACCTTATTCTATAATTCAACTTTCTAAAAACGTTAATTTTGCGTTTTTAATTGAATTAACAAAATCTAGATTATATGTAGTTAAAAATAATAATGGTGTACCTGAAGTTATAGCTGATTTTTATGTTTCAATTGGTAAAGGTGGATTTAATAAAGTGATTTCTGGAGATAATAAAACTCCTGTTGGTATATATAAAATTACATCCCATTTAATAGATGACGACCTTCCCGAATTGTATGGTAATGGAGCATACCCTATTAATTATCCAAATGTATGGGATAAGAAAAACAATAAAACCGGTTATGGTATTTGGATACATGGTGTACCAAGAGATGTATATAGTAGACCTCCTTTAACTAGTGAAGGTTGTGTTGTAACTAGCAACCATACGTTAAAGAAACTTTCCAAATATATATCTATAAGAAATACTCCCGTAATTTTAGTAGAAAATGTTAAATGGATAAAAAGAAATATTTGGCATGAAAACAATAAAAATGCAAAAAATGTTATAGAATTTTGGGAAAAAACTTGGGAAAGCCTAGACCCTCATAATTTCATTTCACTACATTCAATAAATTTTAAAAGTGATAAACATGATTTTGAAAAAAGAGTTGCTCATATTCTTCGAATAATAAAGAAAAAAAAGTATATTAATGTGAAAATAGAAGACTTAAACTTATTTTATTACCCGCAAAATAAAAATGTTATTTTTTCATATTTCAGACAGCACTACGAAAGTAATAATTTTAAAACTTCATCAAATAAACAACTTTTCTGGAAGAAAGAAAGTGATGGAAAATGGCGAATCATACTTGAGGATACCTAATAATATTATTAAAAATTACTTAATTTTAGTTTTAGAATATGTATAATTAAGAATTATAAATTTTAAGGAATATTTATGTCAAACTCTATATTAAAACTTACAGATTCAGAATTTGAAAATCAAGTTATCAAATCTGAAAAGCCAATCTTGGTAGATTATTGGGCAGAGTGGTGCGGACCATGTAAAATGATAGCCCCTATATTAGAAGAGGTTGCATCAGAAATAGGTGATAAAGTTTTAATTGGAAAGCTAAATGTAGACGAAAATTCAGAAACACCACCAAAATATGGTATTAGAGGTATTCCTACCTTAATGTTATTTGTTAATGGAGAAGTAGTTGGCACTCAAGTAGGTGCTTTAAGTAAAAATGATTTAATTAAGTTTATTGAAGACAATATTTAATAAAATGCTAGACGAAAGTAAAAATTAATGCTAAATTTTTAACTCAGTTGCAGATTTAGCATATCAAAGAAATTAATTCACGCGTAATTTAAGTATAGATAAAGTACTAGCATCTATACAATCTGAAAAAATATAACAAAATCACTAAAAAATATTCCATAGGTAAAATAAAAATATGAACTTAACAGAGTTAAAAAAGAAAAGCCCATCAGACTTAATGACCATGGCTGCAGATATGGGAATTGAAAATATTGCTCGCGCTAGAAAACAAGAAGTTATTTTTTCTATATTAAAATCTCATGCAAAAAATGGTGAAGATATATTTGGTGATGGTGTTCTTGAAATTCTACAAGATGGCTTTGGATTCCTTAGATCCTCTAATAGCTCTTATCTAGCAGGCCCAGATGATATCTATGTCTCACCAAGTCAAATCAGAAAATTTGGCTTACGAACTGGTGATACTGTATCTGGAAAAATAAGACCTCCTAAAGACACAGAAAGATATTTTGCAATGCTAAAAGTCGATCAAATTAATTATGAATCCCCAGAAAATGCAAAAAGAAAGATTCTATTTGAAAATTTAACTCCCTTGCATGCTGAAAAAAGAATTAAATTAGAAAGAGGAAATGGAAGTAGTGAGGATATAACTGCAAGAATAATAGATATATGCTCTCCAATTGGTAAAGGCCAGAGAGGCTTAGTTGTCTCACCACCAAAAGCAGGAAAAACAATAATGCTGCAGAATATTGCGCAAAGTATCACAACAAATAATCCTGAATGCCACCTAATTGTGTTATTAATTGACGAAAGGCCAGAAGAGGTGACTGAAATGGCGAGAATGGTAGATGGAGAAGTTGTTTCTAGCACATTTGATGAACCAGCTACTAGACACGTTCAAGTTGCAGAAATGGTAATTGAGAAGGCAAAAAGATTAGTAGAGCATAAAAAAGATGTAGTAATTTTATTAGATTCTATAACTAGACTAGCTAGAGCATATAATACTGTCTCACCTTCATCAGGAAAAGTATTAACTGGTGGTGTTGACGCCAATGCACTTCACAGACCAAAACGATTTTTTGGTGCAGCTAGAAACATTGAAGAAGGTGGCTCTCTAACAATACTAGCAACCGCTTTAGTAGATACTGGCTCAAAGATGGACGAGGTAATTTTTGAAGAATTTAAGGGTACAGGTAACAGTGAAATACACTTAGATAGAAGAATTGCAGAAAAAAGAGTATATCCAGCAATTGGCATTAATAAATCAGGTACAAGAAGAGAAGAATTACTTACAACTCCAGAAGAACTTCAAAGAATGTGGATTCTTAGAAAGTTCATGCATTCAATGGATGAAATAGAGGCTGTAGAATTTTTGCTCGATAAATTAAAAACAACTAAAACAAATAATGAGTTTTTTGAATCTATGAAAAGATAAATTTATTCCTTATTTCTTTTTCAGCAATATCATGTCTTTTAATCTTTCCATCCCAAGAAATGTTATTACATCTATCATAAGCTTTTGCTTGAGCAACCTGTAAATTTATACCTAATGCAGTTACAGCTAAAACTCTTCCGCCATTTGTAACTAAATTACCATCTTCTAATTTTGTTCCTGAATGAAAAATTTTTATTCCATCAATCTCATCACTTAGACCTTCTATTTTCTTATTTTTTTCATAATTTCCAGGATATCCGCTAGAAGCTAAAACTACTGTGCACGCACTTTCTCTTTTCCATCTTATGTTGTTTAAATCCTCTAAATTCTGATTTATAGCGCCTAAAAAAATATCTACGATATCACTTTCTAGTCTCATTAATATTGCTTGGGCTTCAGGATCTCCTAATCTACAGTTATACTCCAAAACATATGGTTTTTTGTTTTTATCTATCATTAGACCAGCATATAAAAATCCTTGATACTCGATGCCTTTATTTTTTAATTCGTTAATCGTAGGAACAATAATTTTATTAATCACAGTATTTGAAAGGTCATCATCTATTAATTTTGTTGGTGAATATGCACCCATACCACCAGTATTTGGACCTTGATCACCATCGTTTAATTTTTTATGATCTTTTGATGATGCTAATGGTATTACGTGTTTGCCTGAAACCAAACAAATGAAACTAGCCTCTTCTCCTTTTAAAAATTCTTCAATAATTATCTTTGAAGTTTTGATTCCATCAATCTTTCCTGTAAATAAATCATTTATCAATTTGTAACATTCTTCTTTATTACTCAATATAAATACTCCCTTACCAGCTGCTAATCCATCCGCTTTAATAACTATTGGCATAGTTTGTTGATTAATGTAATTTATCGCTGATATTGAATCAGTGAATGTCTGATGTTTTGCTGTAAGTATGTTGCCAGAGTTTAATATATTTTTACAAAAGTCTTTTGAGCCCTCAAGTTGAGATGCTAATTTATTTGGCCCAAATATTACTAAATTATTTTTTTCAAATTCATCAACTATCCCATCAACTAGAGGAGCTTCTGGACCAACAATTGTTAAATCTATTTCATTATCTTTAGCAAACTGAACATATTTGGAAATACTAGGATTTTTAATATCAGATAATATTACTTTATTCTCCTGCGCAATTCCTGGGTTACCTGGAATTACAAAAATATTTTTTACTTTTTCTGATTGAGAAGCTTTCCATACTATTGCGTGTTCTCTACCACCACTACCAATAACAAGTAATTTCATTTGTTAGTGCCTAAAGTGTCTAAATCCAGTAAAAACTAGACTAATATTTAATTCATTTGCTTTTTTAATAACTTCATTGTCATTTTGAGAGCCACCAGGTTGAATAATTGAAGATATTCCTAATTCAGAAGCTTTTTCTACATTATCTGAAAATGGGAAAAAAGCATCAGATGCCATTACTGCATTATTTAAATTTAAATTTTGTTGCTTTGCTTTTTGAGAAGCAATGCTAGTTGAATCTATTCTACTCATTTGTCCAGCACCTATACCCAAGGTTTTTTCGTCTTTACAAAAAACAATTGCATTTGATTTTACATATTTAGCAACTTGCCATGCAAAGTTTAAATCGTTAAGCTCTTTATCAGTTGGTATCTTATCTGAAACAATTTTATAATTTGTTAAAATATCTTCTTTCGCAAAATCCTGTTGCTGAATAAGAATGCCGTCACTTATCGTTTTAATTTGATTTAAATTTTCACTAATTTCATTAGAAAATTCTTGGTACTCAATAATACGAATATTTTTCTTTGTTTTTGAGTGGACAATAGCTTCTTCTGAAAATTTCGGTGCAATGATAATTTCTACAAATTGTTTGTCTAAAATTTTCTTCATAAGATCATATTTTACTTCTTTATTAAAAGCTATTACCCCACCAAATGCTGATACTGGATCGGTACTGTATGCACTTAAATATGCTGTTTCTAGATTTATATCGCTACTTGCTACACCACAAGGATTAGCATGTTTTACAATTACACATGACGGTTTGCTAAAATTTATTACGCATGACAATGCCGCGTCGCCATCTACAATATTATTGTAAGATATTTCTTTTCCTTGATGCTGTTTCGAATTAATTATACTTATAACACTTTTTCTTTTTGTATCTTGATATATAGATGCTTTTTGATGTGGATTTTCTCCGTATCTAAGATCGCTAATTTTTTTAAGCGAATAAAACTTTTCAAACTCTTCTCCTTTTATTTTTTTAGCAAGATAATTAGCTAT
>Ga0181568_10002944_pt1 | contig 15449 bp, 17 predicted proteins | sample 101ome_20_FD_133758 | JGI IMG/M metagenome (GOLD analysis project Ga0181568, IMG submission 133758) | Coastal salt marsh microbial communities from the Groves Creek Marsh, Skidaway Island, Georgia - 101404AT metaG (megahit assembly) | ecosystem: Environmental > Aquatic > Marine > Intertidal... | reverse complement strand
CGCAGTGAAACAAGCTAAGCGTAAGGTCGTTTGTGGGACTGATTTCTGACCCCATTTGCTAGTGATTTTAACATTTCACTGTATTTTAAAATTCAAAATGGGGTTTGGAATCAGTCCCCTAATATTTCTTTACCACCAAAAATATTTATAACAGATTCTTTTACTTCATCAAGTTTATCTCTGCTTGTTAGAACAGGCATAGCTTCTGAAGTATCACTAGATCTAGTTGCACAAGTTTGAGGCTCAGCAAGCACCGCTTCAGGCTTTGGGACAGAGGCTACAGCCTCCTTGACTGTATCAGAAATTTCAAAAATCAACTTAGTTATTTGCACTTGATGCTCTTTAGCAATAGCAGCAATAAATTCTTCTTGACGCGCTTCTAGTTTATCTTTCAAAAACTTAAATTTACTTGGAATTGTAATTGTTGCACTTGGAGCTTGAACACTTGTCAAACTTGCTTTTGAACTAATAAACATACCTTTAGATCCAGGCGAAAGAAAATCAAGAAAATCACTCGCCATAACATTTTCAGTAACCGCTTCTGATGTCACAGTTGTAACTTTTTGAGGGGCATCTTCTTGAACATCTGTTTCACTTGCAAATTTTTTCACTTGCACAGTTGCTGTAGGGCTTGGTCTAGCAGGAGCTTGAGGAATAGCCATAACTCTTTTTGAATTTTCTGGAGTTGTCATTACTGGTGCTTTCGCAAAACCATTTTGTTTTAGATCTTCAATTTTTTGCAAAAGGTCTTTTAACACCATAATATCTTCTCTGTAAGCAAGCTTGACGAGCCATGCCTTTAAAAGAGCTTTGGTTTGTGTTGTTTGTTTTAATTTGATTTCCAGCTCTGCTAAAGAGTTTGAGATTTGAACTAATTCATAATCTTCAATTTGAGAATCTTTAATCACTTGCATTAACGCTGGTGCAAAATCTTGATTAGCAAAACTTTTTTGACTTAAAAGTTCTAAAACAAAATCATTCAATTCTTGGCAAATAATCAATGGTTCTTTACCAAAGTTAATAACGCTTTCTAGTAAAGGCAATAGCTGACTTAAATCTCTCTTGAGAATAGCTTCAATTAATTTTTCTAAATCATCTGTTGCAACAGAACCAATAATATCAAGCACTCTGTTTTTTTCAATTTTTTCCTCACTTGTAGAAAAGACACCTACTTGATCTAATAAAGACAAGGCATCACGCATTGCTCCATCAGATTGTCTTGCTATAGCCTCTAAGGCTTCTTCTGAGATATTAATTTGTTCTTGCTGACAAACAAAATCTAATCTCTTTAAAACATCATTTATTGTGATTGGTTTAAACCTCAATTGCTGACAGCGACTTGCAATAGTCTTTGGAACTTTATCAAATTCTGTTGTTGCCAAAACAAAAACAACATTTTTAGGAGGTTCTTCGATAACTTTTAACAAGGCATTAAAAGCGGCATTAGAAAGCATATGCACCTCATCTATAATATAAACTCGATATTTACCAGCAACACTTGCCAAATTCACTCTCTCAATCAAATTTCTAGCATCAGCCACTTGACCATGACTTGCGGCATCAATTTCTGTGACATCGACACTACTAGAATTTGCAATACTCAAACAGCTTTCACATTTACCACATGGCTCAACCGTCGGCGACTTACCATCACTAGCATTAGTACAATTTAAACTCTTTGCAATGATACGTGCAGTAGAAGTTTTACCTGAACCGCGTGGACCAGTTAACAAATAGGCATGCACAATTTTTTCATTATCAATTGCATTAACGAGTGTTTCTTTTACGGAGTCTTGACCTAAAATATCGCTAAGCTTTTGAGGCCTATATTTTAAAAAAAGAGGTTGATATAAAGATTTCTGCACGAATCTTATTTTATCATCCTAGATACGTCTTACAATTTATAAATTTACAAAAGCCTTAGTTTGAGCAAGTAAATCTTCAATAAGAATTGGCGTGATCTCCAATCTAGCTAAATCGAATCTATCATACACTTCTTGATCTATTGCATCTATAATACTGCCTTTAGCAATTTTTTCTGGACTTAGCTCTGCAATAGAAGCTGCTAAATAAACTAAAGAATTTTCTTCAGTAAAATGTTCATCTTCAATATTTAATTTTTGTCTTTCCATCGTTGCAATTACAGACTCAGGCAATTTTAACTCTTTGATAATTTCACAAGAAAGTTCAATACTAGAAATACCAAAAACTTCTTTTTGCAATCGCAGTTTTTCTGAATATGTTTTTGCTTTTAAAACTTTTTCATATTCGCGTTTATAAAAAACTGAAAAGACTTGTTCACCAATTGCTTGCATCAGACCTACAATATAGATATTGCCAACATCTGCAAAAGAATAATTTAAAATTCTCGAAAACTGTTCTGCGGTACATGCTGTGAAAACACTTCTAAACCACAAATCCAAATCAACAAAAGATTTTCTAGCGGCAATAGAAAAAACTAAATTTCTAATTTCATTTGTACCAAGTAAGGCAACTGCTTCTAATACATTAGCGGGACGTCTTCTACAATAGAAAGTAGCAGAGCTCACATATTGAAAAACACTTGCATATAGAACCTCATCTTTCTCAATCAAATCTGCAATTTCTCTTCTAGTTGTATTTGGTAAACTAATCTTATTAATTAATTCAACCGCAACGGGAGAAATTGTTGAAATATTTGCAACATGCTTTAAAAAATCTTTCAGTTGAAAGGTTCTCATATTTTTTTTATTCCCGAATTTAATGTAACGCAAGTTTTATTTTAGATTTTTCATCCTCTAAAAGTTCTAGATTCCTTGGTCTAGGAGAATTTATCTTTATTTCAGTTTTAATTGAACCAATGACATTTGCATCTTGCTCATTAGTATCCATCACTATTATTCTATCTGCAAGTAAGAGCGCTTCGTCAACACTGTGAGTAACAAACACTACAGAAGGTTTTAGATCTTGCCATATCTCAATTAATAAAGATTGCATATCTAATCGGGTTTTATCATCAAGTGCACCAAAAGGTTCATCCATCAATAATAATTCTGGCTTCACAGCAAGTGCACGAGCAATTGCAACTCTTTGCTTCATTCCACCTGAAAGTTCACTCACTTGAGAACGCGCATAATTTAAAAGACCCACCATTTTTAAATACCTTGAAGCAATCAAATATCTTTCATCTCGATTTCTAATAATATTTTTCAAACCAAAAGCAACATTTTGAATTACATTAAGCCAAGGAAACAAAGCATATTCTTGAAAGACCAATGTTCGATTCAAGTCAGGTTTATTAACCAAATTATGATTCATCAATATGTGTCCCTGAGAAGCTTGATTAAAGCCAGCAAGCATACTCAATAAAGAGCTTTTTCCACAACCACTCGGACCCAGCAAACAAACAAATTCCCCTTTAGCAATCTGTAAATTAATATCTTTGACCACAAAAATATTTTTTTCTGGAAATTTCAAAGATACATTTTCAAAAATAACTGTCATTAATTAAAGCCCCACACTCTTTGCACTCTTTTTTCTAAATTTCGAAAAACCAGTTCATCAGTGATATAACCAAAGATAGCAATAATAACAATCATAGAAATAACCTGTGCCATATCACCAAGGCTTCTAGCCAATTCTAACTGCTGTCCAATACCAAAGCCACTTACAAAAAGCTCACCAGCGATTAAAGCACGCCATGCAAAAGCCCAACTTAAACGTAAAGAAGATATCAAATTTGGAATTATTGACGGAAAAATAACTCTAATATATAAATCTAAAGAACAAGCACCTAATGCTTGCGCGGCTCTAATAATTTCTTTTGGAATTGTATGTACTCCTGTTCTTGTACCCAAAGCACTTGGAATAAAGGCCTCTAAAACTACGATAAATAAAACAGCAGCTTCAGAAATACCAAACCATAATAAAGCAAGTGGAACCCAGGCAACACTTGGTATAGACTGTAACGCAGTTAGTGAAGCACCAATTGTATTATCAAAAAAACGATAACGTGCAATAAGCAAACCACAAAAAACACCAACAGAAGAGGCTAAGACATAACCAAAAATAACTCTACGTAATGATTCACAAATAGCCTGAGTATAAGATGCTTCAAAAAAACCAAACAATAAAGTATGCAAAACTTTTAAAGGACTTGGCAATAAATACTGAGGATAAATTTCAAAAAAAACAATTGTTTGCCAAATAAAAATTATTAAACCAAAAAAAATAACTCTTTGTAAAAAAATATTTTTTACAAATTTTCTTGAATAATCAGCTTGAGCGACTGTGATTCGAGTTTTATTTTGCTCAGACATCTAGTGTTATCATATCAGCTAAGATAGTTTTACATATATTGGATAGCTAATAATGCAAAAGAAACTTAATAAAAATAATTTTCTAAATATACTCAATCAAAAAAAAGTAATGTTTATTTTTGACTATGATGGCACTTTAGTAAAACTTGAAAGAAGTCATAATGAAGCCAAGCTAGATGAAGCACAAATTAAAATTCTCAATCAACTGGCACAAACAAACAACACTTTAGTTGCAATCGTTACAGGACGATCTTTTGATAATATTTCGGAGCTTCTTGAAAACAAATTATCAAAAAATATAATGCTCTATGGAACTCATGGAGCTGAAAAAGGCAAAGCCGCAAAAGACGAAAAACTACTTGATGTTTTAAATTCAATAAAAGTAGAATTGCAAGAAGAAGACTACATTTTTTTTGAGGAAAAACCAATTTCTCTAACAATCCATTTTAATAATCACCCAGAAAAAGAAAAATTAATTTTCAAATTAGAAAAAATTGCTACAAGGTTTAGCGACTTATTTAGAATACAAAAAGGTCATTTAGTATTTGAGTTTTTACCAAAAGATATTAATAAAGGGCTTGCTATCAAAGACTTACAAGCCAAATTCCCAGATTATTTTTTAAGTTTTTGGGGTGATGATTTAACTGACAACTTTGGATTCAAGGTAATAAATGAGCTTGGCGGTTTATCTATTCAAGTTTCTGATCGACTACGAGAGATTGAAGCTGGGTATTTAATAGATAGTGTTGATTCTACTTACGATTTAATCAATGCTTACTTGGAAAAAATTCATGAATCAAACTAAAGAACATTCAGCTTATCAACTATTGCAAAGAAATCAAGCAGATTTAAAAGGTGCTTTGCAACTTTTAGTAAATAAACAACGTGATCTCAATCCAGACTATTTAGATCAAGGATTAATTAATTCCATGAAAAAAGAATGGCCTAAAGAAATTGCATTGCCATTATTATTTTTTCAAAATCAACTTTTTGTTGCTTGTGCCGAAAATGCTCCAGATTCTTTATCAGCAAAATTAAAAACTTTAAACAATAATAGCGATGTAAAAGTAATTAAAATCAACCAACGAAGTTGGGATTTTGTTATCAAAGGAAAAAGCGAAGGTGGAGCAAATAATGGCGGTAAAGAAGTTGCACAACTTGGCGCTCAACTTGCTGCAACTCTAGAAAAAATTCCCACTAGATCAATAAATGCTAACGACGAAAACTCAATCGGGCAGGAGGTTAAGTGGATTCTCATGGAAGCCGCAAAAAAAGGTGCTTCTGATATTCACTTTGAACCTTTTGAAAAAGAACTTATTGTTCGATTTAGAATTGACGGCGTACTTGATGATATCTGCAAGTATAAATGTGATCCAAGTAATGACTATAGAAAAATTATTCTTGCTCGTATAAAAATTATTGCGGATTTGAATATTGCAGAATCAAGAATTCCGCAAGATGGTCGTGTCACAGAAAATATCAATGGCTCAAAGCTTGATCTGCGTGTATCAACACTTCCAACTTTACACGGAGAAAAATGTGTAATTCGTTTATTGCCACATGAAAATTCTTTTTTGGAGCTTTCAGATTTAGGAATGCCAGAAACAGTAATTCCCGATTTTGAAGCTTGGCTCAAAATGTCTCAAGGAATGGTTTTGATAACTGGACCAACTGGCTCAGGTAAAACGAGTACCCTATACACAAGCTTGGCAAAACTTTTAGACATTTCAAAAAATGTAGTCACTGTTGAAGACCCTGTTGAGTTTCAATTGGCTCGTGTCAATCAAGTTCAAGTAAATGTAAAAGCTGGTTTAACTTTTGCCGCTGGTTTAAGAAGTATTTTAAGACAAGATCCAGACATTGTAATGATTGGTGAGATTCGAGATCTAGAAACTGCTGAAATTGCAATTAAAGCGGCACTTACTGGACACTTAGTTTTAAGTACTCTGCATACAAACGATGCTCCAAGTACTGTTCATAGATTAATTGATATGGGAGTTGCACCTTACTTAGTTGCAAGTGCTCTGGTTGGAGTTGTTGCACAAAGACTTTTAAGAAGGGTTTGCTCGCATTGCAAAGAAGAATATCAATCTGATAGCCAAGAAGCAGAAGCAGTTGGTATTCCAGAAGGTACAACTTTAGTTAAAGCAGTTGGATGTCAAAATTGCAACAACACTGGTTATTCTGGTAGGGAAGGTATTTTTGAAATTATGCCTCTAACAGATGCTATGAAAGCAGTCATTCAAAAAGGTGCAGGAGTTGAAGATTTAGAAAAAGCAATGGAAGAATTAGGTATGCCAACCTTGTTTACTGCTGCGAGAGATAAAGTTCTTGGGAAAAAAACAACCGTTGAGGAATTGATGAGAGTTGTCACCAAGAAAAAGTAGTATCAAGCATTGGCTTTTATCTTGAGACCCTTAATCTTTTTTTGAGTAATTATCATGAAAAACCAAGCTTTTCAGTAATTTCTCAAGGAACAAGCTAAATATTACTGTAGTCATTAGATATATTCGATGGAAAACGAAGAAAATTCACAAGACAAGCCCTCTTTTTTTGATTCAGCAGATGAATCAAAATCTTGGCCGCCAAGTGATGAATATGAATCTCAAGATACTGATGAAGAAACAAATGATTTAAATTCGTTTTTTGATAACGAACAAACAAGCACCAACAATGATGACGACGATGATGATTTCCTTGACGATCTATTAAGTGATAGTGAAGAAACAATTGCAGAAACAAATGAAAGTGCAACAAATACAGATGATCTTAATGAGCTTTTTAGCTATGACAATAATTTAGAATCAAACGATCAAGAAAAAGAAGAAGATGATGATGAAGATATAATTATCGGCAACAATCAAGAAGAAGATGACGATGATGACGATGATATAGACGTTATTAATTTTTCAGATAAAGACAATTTTCCTACTAACGAAGAAGAAGTTGAATTAGATAATTCAACTACAGAGGATTTTAGCTTTGACAATTTTACATCAGATGATGATTTAACAAATACCGACAATGATGACTTAGGTTTTGATTTTGCAGATGATAGCAATAGTCAAAGCTTTAGCAATAATTACTCTGAAGATTCTTACGCTGATAATTTTTCAAGCAATGAAGTTGAAGAAGAACTCAAACCTTTTAGAACTTTTACCAAAATCAATCTAGCTCAAGAACTTGCCGATGAAGACAAAGACTCCGAAGAACAACAAGATCTTTTAAGTGGAGTTAATAGAAACGTACTAATTTTAGTTGGCGTAATTGTTTTATTCTTAGGATATTTTTTGTTTAACACTTTATTTAATAGAACAATTGAAACCAAAAGACGCTCTAGAAGACCGCCACCGTCAAAACAAAAACTCCTAAGTAGAGTAGAGCAAGTTTTAACACCGGTATGGGAAATAACAAATCAAAAAAACTCAAATGCTAATGCTGACTACAGCTATGCCATTAACCTGCCAAATGAGACTGGACGTTTAAATCCTTTTGCAATGCCGCAATCAGTTATTAATGCTTTACAAAAGAAAGCCGATCTGGAATTAATTGCAAAACAAAAACCAAATAGTTATAAAAGAAGAGCTTATAGAGCAACATTGCTAGGTGTTTTAACATCAAAAGAAAATGTTATTGGCTTAGTGAATGTACAAGAAGCAGAATTTGAAGTTGTTGAAGGCACAAGCAAAGCTAAGATTTTAAGTATGGCAACAAAAAGCATGCTCAAAGCAAAAGAAAACACCCTTGAAATTAGTATTGGTAATTTTGTCGGTCCATGGCAAATTCAAGATTTAGTTGCACCAGATGGACCTTTTTCTGAAGCAAAACTCACACTTGCATATCAAGGCAACGAAAAAACCTTATACATAAGTAAAGCTGAAGACTTAGGAATTTTTGATTTAGAAGGACGAATAGATAATCTAGAATTTAATTCTGATGACCGTGATGATCAACTAGAAAGTTTTGACGACCAAGATGACGAAGATTCTTAGTTACTGAATCATGAGACAAAATGAACACGGTCCGAAGTGTCTTAGGGATTTGTTAACAGTAGCTAGTGAATACTTAGAATTTGAGATTCAATACTAGCAAAAACCTCATCAGCACTTTGATTGCCATCAATTTTCACTAGTTGTGTTTTATAGAACTCTGTTAAAGGTCTTCCAGTTTCAGCTTCATAACCAGACAATCTTTTTTCAATTGCTTCTTGTGTGTCATCTTTTCTTTGATACAAATCAGAGCCACATTTATCACAAATACCTTCTTTTGTTGGCGGATTAAAACTCAAATGAAAAACAGCGTTGCAATTTGCATCACTTGTCTTAGAACACATGCGACGACCAGTTAAGCGCTCAAAAAGTAAATCACGAGGAACTTGCAAATCAAAAACAAAATCAAATTTAGCAACTTCATCAAAAAACTTTGCTTGCTCTAAAGTACGTGGATAACCATCTAGAATAAAAGCCTCCAAATGAGTTACATTAGATTTTACAATTTCATTAACAATATCATCAGAGACCAGTTCTCCAGCCTCAACCAATGACTTAACTTTATTTCCCAGATCTGAACCACTTTTAATTTCAGCTCGGATCAAATCACCGGTACTGATATGAGCAAGGTTATATTTTTGAGCTAATCTTGCAGATTGAGTTCCCTTTCCAGATCCAGCTGGTCCTAAAAACAATATTTTTTTCTTTAATTCAGACATAAAAAACAATTTTAGCATGAAGAGCTGATAAACAAACAAGCATCGCCGTAGCTAAAAAAACGATACTCATGCTCTATTGCTGTTTGGTAAATTTCATGCACCTTATCAAGCCCAATAAAAGCGCTAATCATCATCAAGAGTGAAGACTTTGGTAAATGAAAATTAGTCAACATAGCATCAACTACTTTAAACTTAAAGCCCGGATAAATGTAAATATCTGTTTCACCTTGTAATTGTTGACTTTGAGCGACTGTTTCTAAGGTTCTTACTGAAGTACTACCAATAGCAAAAATCTTTTTTTTATTTTTTTTTGCATCTAAAATCTTTTGCCAGGTTTGAGGACTTAATTCATAGTATTCACTATGCATTTTATGATCAACAATATTTTCTGTTTTCACTGGTAAAAAAGTACCCAAGCCAACATGAAGAGTTAAATCTAAAATTTCTACGCCTTTGTTTTGCAATTGCTCAAAAACCTTGTCCGTAAAATGCAAACCAGCAGTAGGTGCAGCGACGCTATTACCAGATCTACTTTCTTTCGCATAAACAGTTTGATAACGCTCTTTATCAAGTTCTTGTGCCTCACGCCTAAAATAAGGTGGTATAGGCATTTGTGAATGCTCACTAATGATTTTTTCAAAATTGTCCAAGGACAAAAAATCTACCAAAACCTTATCTTCTTTTCTAAATATTTCAATTTCCAGATCTGCAACTCTATATTTAGTAGCAAAAAACTTTAATCTTTTTGTGGGCTTTGCCAGCGCAGTCCAAACGGTTTTTGTTTCTTGTTTTAAAAGTAAAATCTCAATTTTAGTTCCTTGCTGATTTTCAACAAAAAACCTTGCCGCAAGAACTTTTGTTTGATTTCTTACAAGCACATCACCAGCAGAAAAATAATCCACTATATCTAAAAATGTTTTATGTTCTATTAAATCCTGATTGTGCTTATAAACAAGCAAATTTGAAGCATCTCTATGCTCGCAAGGGAATTTAGCAATTAATTTTTCTGGTAATTCAAAATTAAAATCTTCAAGCTTCAAGGAGCTTTATTATACTATGTTAGACCTGAACTACCTGGCAAATTGAAAGCAAATTTATTATAAGTTTCTTGATCCATTTTTGCAACTGCATCATTTTTAGCTAAATCAGCAAAAGCAGCCTTTAAAGGAGTAGGTAAATCTGTTTTAGCAACTGCAGTAGCTAATTGTGCGTAAGTAACAGCTTCATCAGTTGTTGGTAGAGCATCTGCAACACCTTTTAAAGCTGTTGAGACTGTGTTTGTCATGCTTCTTGCACCCTGAACAGCTGTTTTTAAAATATTAGAATTTACCTTAGGACTTATTGCCGCATTAGAACCCATACTCATGATGATAGCCTCCTTAAATCTGCAACAATTTCTCTTGAAGGTCTTTGTTCAACGATGCCCATCAAAATATTTGTCATTAGTGCATGTCCACGATTTTCAGCAATTTTATCTGGCACACCATTTTTTGTTTCAAAAATAAAAGCACCTAACTTTTTACTTATATTCATTGCTCGCTTAACGTTTTTGTCTTTTTTAAAAGTTTTCAATTCTTGCACAAGTTCATTTATAACTTTATTTTTTTCTTCTTCAGAAAACACAGAGGCCTTGGTGTAAATTTTTTCAGTTCTTCTTCTTTCTTTATTTTGTTGATAAATGGAAGCCATATTTATTACATACAAAAATTTAGTTAAGAACTAATTAAGAAAGCCAAAAAAAAAGCTTAAAAATATTCAATAAAAGCTCTTAGGGGAAACCCTGGCAAATTACTATTGCCAGTATTGAGTTTTTATCTTAAAGTGTTAATAGGTGAGCAATTAGTGAAACTTAGTATATTAATTTCAACTTTTAATCGTAGTCAAGAACTTGAGACTTTACTTGACGATATAGTTTTACAACACAAAAGATTAAGATCATCTGATGCGCAAGAAGTTGAAGTAATTATCATTGATAACAACTCTTTTGATGACACAAAAGAAACAATCTATAAATATCTAGAAAACACTGACCTCTCTGTAAAATTTTTTAATGATAATCATTACGGACTTGCTTCAGCACGTAATCTTGCCATTGAAAAAGCTCAAGGTGACTTACTTGCTTTTATCCATGATGATATAAACCTCGATGATGACTGGCTTAGAGAGATATTTAAAATAGCTCAAAATTGTAAAGAAAGAGAGATCGGAGTTTATGGCGGAAGAGTGATTCCACTTTGGCAAGACGAACTTCCAAAATGGCTTGATTTACAAGGCAAGTATAAAGTTGATCAAAGTGTTTTTCACGGACACAGCTTTGGAGATGAAGAACAGTTTTATCCATTCAATAGCTGTTTTGGTGAGGCTAAATTTCCTACAGGAACAAATGTTTTAGTTCGAAAAGAAATTTTTGAAAATTGTGGACTTTTTAGAGAAGACCTAGGGCCTTGTGCCCAAGGTGGTTTTGGCACTTATGAAGACACTGAATTTTTTGATTATTTAGCAACAATTAAAGTACCAATGCTTTATGTGCCCCAATGTATTGTTTTTCATCCAATTAACAAATTCCATATGACTGTAAAAAACATACGCAGATGGTACTATAAAACAGCAAAAGCTAAATATTGGACTCACTATACAGATCGCATGCAAAGAAAGACTGATGCACTCTTTGCCATTAAATCAAAATACAAAAAATGGATACCAAACTTTTTATTGAACACTATAAATCATGTGCCAATGTATTTATACTTAAAGTTTTTTGTTTTGAGTATGCAATGGTTATTTTCTAACTTAAGTTTAAACAAAGAAAAAACAAACTCTCTAAGCTTTAAAGTTTCTGAATCAATTGGTGAAATTGAAGCCGCGAGCTTACTTCATGAAAAACAACTAAAAAGAAAATTTAGTTTCAAAGATAAATTAATTTCAAAAGGACTAATTAAGCAACCGCATCATCAAACGGAAGTTCACCAACAATAGGAACATCTGAATCAACGTAAACAAATCGTGGAGAAGGATTGTCTTCATTTAAAGCAACACCAGTATAAGTTCTATTTTGTGCAGGCTGTAACAATCTACTAACTAATCTTCTTACTTCTAAATCACTATCTTCACCTAATTTATATTCATAAGGAGAACCTGCTTGAACAATTTCAGCTTCATTAAAATTAAAGACCTGACCCGCACCAGTGATAGCACCATTTCTATCAGCGATCATACCACCCATTCTTGAATATAAACGCCTAAACTCTTTACGATCAACTCTTGGGTTAATACCATTAATAGCCAAAAAAGAATTCTCATTTTGTAGAGTAATACCTAAATGATGTTGTTGAGCTTTACCAATCTCAACCAGGCTATTCATATAGTTTTTTACAAGTTTTTTTGTCCTAGAAGTCATTTGCGACTTATTCATGGTATCAATAGCATCAAACATTTCTTCATGCGAACCATTGTTATCAAGAGCAGACAAAGCATTAAATATTGGCGTAAGCGCTTGTTCTTTTTTTTCTAACTCAGCAAGAGCTTCTGGATCATTTTGTAATTCTTTTCTTTTAGCTTCCATATCAGCAGTCAAAACATCTTTCATGATGTAAGGCAGTTGATCAGGATCAGCCAAAATTTTATCAATATTTGCCTCAAAGTCTTCAGGACTCAAATTAGCAAAATCTGCTGCTTGAGGATTTTTTCTTTTTAAAAATTGTAGTGCCTCTTTATCTAGGTCAATAATTAATTGAGCCGCTAATGCTTGAGCATTTTTTCCAGCTGCTTGATATTGTTCTTGAGCATAAGCTTTCACTTTATGGCTTTCTTTTGCAGCTTGCTTGATATCTGCTTTCACTTTGTCCTGTTGTGCTTTTTGTGCAGGATCTAGGTTTTCTAAAAAACCATCTTCAAAAAGTTTGTCTACAGGACTTCCTTCATGTTCGTCATAGATACGAGCAGAAGCTGATAAAGAACCTGTAAGCTTTATTGCTTGGGCTTGATTACGACCAAACATAGTCGCTCTCTCTAACCTTGCACTTTTTAGCTCTCGATCTATTGCTCTTGTATCAATTCCCATTTTCTTTCTCCACTAAAATTTGAACATAAAATATTTAAGGTCTGGTTAATTAAGCATCTATCAAACCCAAATTTTTATTTTTGATCTTATTATGACTACCAGCACGATCAAAACCATATTTAATCTTGTCTACAAAAGCTCTATTTTCTGTAGCATTTTGGTTTTCTAACTTTCCTTTCACTTGACGACTATTAAGCTTAAAAAGCTCTTGATTAAAGTATTGTATGGCTTTTTCATCATACTGTTGCAAAAGATTTTTTATTTGTTTTTTCTTTTCCTGCAAAAATTTTGCTTTATCATTTCCAAAATCATATAAGTCTATATTTTGTCGAATAATATTCAACAAACCATTAGTAACAATTTCATTGTCCTGTTGCAAGTTTATAATTAATTGTTTTGTAGAGCTCATCTAATATTTTCCTTAACTCGCTTTATTAATCTCCATATCATCTGGCTCCTGTACAAATGTATTTGCGATATCTTCCATAGCATTGATTTTTTCCTCGCTATAACCATTAATTGAAGCAATATCGCTACCAGCTAATTTATCTAATTGTTTTGTTTGTTCTTCGGCAAGTGCTCTTTCGTATAAAGTCCTTGCTTGCAGAGCTAAACGTTTTTCTATTTTTTCTGTTTTAGTTTTAATAAGTTTTTTTATTTGTTCTTGTTGAGCTTGTTGTTGCATTTTTGCAGCTGCTGGATCACTATTTGATTGTCTTTGATTTACTCCAGCAATTAAAATACCCGCAATTTCCTCTTCTAAATTTTTCAAAGGTCCTTGTACTAATTTTTCTGAAATTTGCAACATATCAGTTTCTGATAAACCAGCTACAGATAAATTAGCCGAGTTAGACAAACTATCATAAGCATAGGCCATACCATCCATTAGTTTATATGCAGCTGGTGTACCTTTTGCTGCACTAGAATATGCTTGTGATATTTGCCTTAAGTATGCTTCACTTGACATCGTAATTACAAGCTAAAACATTAAATTTAAGAACTAGTTAAGGAGTTAATAGAATTGTTGCTTTAATCAATCACTTTCACTGAGCAAGATTAAGATTTTGCGTAAGAACTATTTGCAATTCTTGTCCTTCTAGAACTGCCGCTTCATCCCCGCGACTAAAAAGAGCAATAGCTGAACCACCAATCATAGCTCCAACCACAGGAACCCCCAGAGTAGCTATAGAAACAGCTTTTCCAGTATCACTCGCAAGCAAATTTGTTGCTGGTTCAAGCGCTTTATCGCCAAAGCCTGTCTGCGGGTCTAAAAGACCAATTTGGTTCACTAAGCCTTTTTGAAAAGTCAAATTTGCATCCAAGGCAACGTAGTCACCAAGGGGAGTTACCAAGGTATCAAGCCTAATACCCAATTTACCAGAACGACTTAAAAGACGAGGTTTTTTGACATAAGAAACTTTTCCGCGAATCCAACTATCTTTAGGGACTATCAACTTTCTAAAATCACCCGACAGATAAAAATCTTTTAAAACTCTAGCGCTAAAATCATCACCCACCTCTGATTCTTGCGCAGAAAGAGGGGTTTCTACCTTAATCCTCAAGCGAGTTTCAACAGGTAAAAGAGCTGTTGCAGAGCTTAATTTAAAAGGTGCTGCAGCAAAATCCTCAACACTTGAAGGTGCAATAGGTTCATTAGTTGTTTGGCTTTTGTTCATATCATAATTTATAGGTGCTCTCACCTTTAAATCAGTTTCAGCAGATACATTGATCGCCAAAAACAATATAATAATTAACAGGATTTTTTTCATGCCTAGACTCTATTGTATATAAAGACTATGCAAATTGCTACTAAGTTTCCTTTATTTATTGATTTTCTAGATTTATATTTTAAAAAAAGCGTTACTAAACGTGGTATAAATGTACTATGGCTATATCAATTACATTTACCTTAACTGTTATTTTTGGCTCCGTATCTTATTTAATTTACAGAGCGCTTACTGATAATGACAAACCAGAAGATAGTTCGATTTTCAATAAATTCTAGGTGTTTACCCCTAAAAATTAACAGATTTTAAGACTTCGGTCTTTATTCAATATAAAATCTGGTTTGAATTTTACTTTGTAAGTGTATAAAGAGATTAAGCTTAGAGAAATTTAATATTTCTCTTGTCAAATTTTTTTTGACAAATCTTTTTATAGAGAGATACAAGAAAAATTGGAGAAAAACAATGGTAGGAAATAACGGCGTTAATAATAGTGGAAGCATAACTGGTGCAATAGGCGGTTCATCAAAAGTATCAGGTGAAGCAGCAGCAGCTATCCAAAAAATTGCAACAACTGGTAATACTGCAATATCCGCTTTTAGCCCAAGCTCAGCTGCTATACAGGAAGCGGCATTGTTAACACAAGTAGCTTAGTAGTT
>Ga0181568_10002942_pt1 | contig 15457 bp, 16 predicted proteins | sample 101ome_20_FD_133758 | JGI IMG/M metagenome (GOLD analysis project Ga0181568, IMG submission 133758) | Coastal salt marsh microbial communities from the Groves Creek Marsh, Skidaway Island, Georgia - 101404AT metaG (megahit assembly) | ecosystem: Environmental > Aquatic > Marine > Intertidal... | reverse complement strand
GTGCCTTCCGGCAAAGCCGCTTCACGCCCGTCAATCAGCGGCAAAACCTTGTTTTTGGGCAAGGGATTGACAAGCAGCGCTTCTCCAATCGGCGTGCCGCGACCATCGCCATTGGCGACCGCATCAAACAAATCGCGCCACCATTGCAAACGAATGGCACCGACCATCGGGTCAGAAACCGAGGCGGGAATGCGGGCTATATCGGCATAGAGATGATAAAGCGTCAGCAGCGCGCCTCGTTTCTCGGCCGGAGCGAACAAATGGCAAAGATAGAGGTCGCCATCAAGACCACGCAATTCTTGCCTTAAGAGTTCTTCGTCCATGTTAACGCTTCCGCTAAAGAAAAGGGCCGCACAAATGGCGGCCCCTCCTCCATATTTCTTGCCGCTTAGTAAATATTCTGAGCGGACACCATGGCAAACAGCATCGGCACTGACAACATTGTGTTGGTGCGCGAGAACAGCATGGCCGTGCGCGCCGAAGCGGCTTTTTCATCAGCGCTGGCCTCGACAATACCAAGGGCTTTTTTCTGGTTAGGCCAAATAACGAACCAGACATTGAACCACATGATGATGCCAAGCCACATGCCGATACCAATGGCAATGTTTTTCGGAACGGCAAAGTCGTTCATCGCACCGAGCGCCAGTGCGTCGTGGATGTAACCGTTAATGTAACCAAGGATGAGGCCGGTGACCAAAGTTGCCATAGCGGCCCAACGGAACCACCAAAGCGCGGCAGGGGCAATGACTTTGCCAATAGCCGGCTTTTGCTCGTCCGGAATATTCGGCATGTTTGGGATTTGCACAAAGTTGAAATAGTAAAGCAGACCAATCCACATAATGCCGCTCAATACGTGCAGCCAACGGAACAAAAAGGCCCAGAATGTCGTGTCAAACGTGCCACCGCTATTGAGATACATAAGCTCCAGCAAAAACGCCAAAACGAAGCCCGCAATTACCGTGTTGCGAAGTGAAGAAAGAATTCCAGCCATAACAGCCTCCCTATTCCGAATCTGTCCTTAAACTGAGCATAGCACCCGATGAAACATCGGGGCAACCAAGCTAATCAACCTGTGTGCCAGACCAATCGCGCTTCACACCAAGCAGCATCAGCAAGGGCGAAGCAATGAAAATTGACGAATAGGTGCCGACAATGACACCCCATATCATGGCAAAGGTGAAGCCGCGTATCACTTCACCACCGAGAATATAGAGCGCCAACAGCGCCAACATGGTGGTGACGGATGTCATCACCGTGCGCGACAGCGTTTCGTTAATGGCAATATTCAGCAATTCGGCCAAGTCCATTTTCTTATATTTGCGCAAATTCTCGCGCACGCGGTCATAAACCACCACCGTGTCATTCATCGAATAACCGACAATGGTCAAAATCGCTGCCAAAATGGACAAATTGAAATCAAGCTGCAGCAGCGCGAACAAGCCAATGGTCAACGCCACATCATGCACCAAGGCCAGCACCGCGCCGACACTGAACTGCCACTCAAAGCGGAACCAAATATAGATAAGCATTGAGGCGATTGCGGCCAACACTGCCATAATACCGGTTTGAATAAGCTCGGCACTGACTTGCGGGCCGACAATTTCAACCCGACGGACGTCAAAATCGCTGCTCAATTCTTCGCGCACCTGCTCAACCGCCGACAAATTATTACTGGCATCGGTCGCGCCTTCTTTTTCGGCAATCCGAATAAGCACATCCGTCTCTTTGCCGAATTCTTGAATTTGCACCTCGCCCAAATCGAGTGCGCCCAAACGGCCGCGCAATTCGGCCAAATCAACAGCACTTTCAGAACTTGCTTCAATCAATGTGCCGCCACGAAAATCGATACCGAAATTCAAGCCATTGGCCAAAAACACAAACACGGAAGCAACAACAAGCAAAGATGACAGCACCATGGCGATGGTGCGATGGCGAATAAAGCCAATCGAAGTGTTAACCGGAACCAGTTTCAACGTTTTCATTTCAATCTCCGGCTATATCGGCAGTGCTTCGGGCTTGCCTTGACGGCGCAGCCATAGGGATACCAACAAACGGGTCAACACAAAGGCTGTGAATACGGAGGTCACAATGCCAATGGCCAGCGTAATGGCAAAACCCCTGATTGGCCCTGACCCAAGCTGGAACAGAATAATTGCAGCCAAAAGCGTGGTGACATTAGCGTCAAAAATTGTGCTGAGAGCCCGGCTATACCCCATATCAATGGCAATGATTGGGTTTTTACCCGAGGCCAATTCTTCACGTATGCGTTCAAATATCAGCACATTGGCGTCAACCGCCATGCCGACAGTCAACACGATACCGGCAATGCCGGGCAGCGTGAGTGTCGCTTGCAGTCCTGACAGCACAGCCATTATCAGCACCAAATTGGCAATCAGCGCGACATTGGCAAACAGACCGAACAGGCTATAGCTGACAATCATAAAGCCGATAACGGCAAGGAAACCGACAATCAAGGCGATGCGACCGGCAGCCACGCTATCCGCGCCCAAACCGGGGCCGACCGTGCGCTCTTCCAAAATGCTCATCGGTGCGGGCAGCGCACCGGCGCGCAGCAAAATAGCCAAATCATTGGCCTCTTCAACGCTGAAATTGCCGGTGATACGGCCCGAACCGCCAAGAATGGCGGTTTGGATAATGGGCGCTGAGATGATTTTATCGTCAAGCACGATCGCGAAGGGCCGCCCGACATTAGCTTGCGTCACCTCGCCGAATTTGCGCCCACCCAAAGCGTCAAACCGGAAATTGACTTCCGGTGCATTCGTCTGCGGGTCGAAACCGACGCTGGCATCAACCAAACGTTCGCCACTGACCATGGCGCGGCGACGAATAACATAAGGCACTTGCGGCTCAGTATCGGTGTAAACAAGACGGCTTCCTGCCGGTGGCCGTTTGCCGTTGACCACCTCATAACCGCTCACCGATTGATCAACGAGGTGAAAATTCATTTTCGCGGTTTGACCAAGCAAGGCCTTCAGACGTTCAGGGTCATCTAAGCCTGGCACTTGCACCAAAATGCGCTTCTCACCCTGCCGTTGAATGGTCGGCTCATTGGTGCCAAGCTCATCGACGCGGCGACGGATAATTTCAATCGATTGCTGCACTGTGCGCGTATTGCGCGCGGCAATCGCGTCTTCCGTCACCAGCAAGACAAAAGTTTGACCTTCCGTGTTTTCAACCGATAAATCAGCGCGCTGCTCAAAACTGGTTAACACACTGGAGGTAACGGGTTGTGCTAAACCTTGAAGCACAGATGCCGCTTTTTCCATATCCCCATTATCGCGGATCGTCACGCTGACGCCGCTGGGAACGCGCGCCAAACCTGAATAGCCGATACGTTCGCCGCGTAAGGCAAGACGAATATCGGAGGTCAAATCCTCCAAACGCTCGCGCTGCACAGTGTCCGTATCGACCGCGAGCAATAAATGTGACCCGCCTTGCAAGTCCAGCCCCAAATTCAGGGTTCCTGACGGAATAATGCCGGGCAAAGACAGACGCGTCTCTTCACGCATGAAGTTTGGCAGGGCAAACAAAACACCCAATAGCAAAAGCAGAGCTATGCCGGTGATTTTAAAATTCGAAAAGTGCAGCATTGCAGGCCTTTGGCTTCCAATTAGTCGTTATTTTTACCGCGAACGCTGATAATCATGGATTTCACGACCTTGATACGGGCATTTTCAGCAAAATCGACTTCAAGTTCATCATCGCCCACTTTTGCGACTTTACCGACCAAGCCACCTTGCGTGATCACCGTATCGCCGCGCGAAACGGCATTGACCATAGCTTCATGCTCACGTTGACGCTTTTGCTGCGGTCGTAAAATCATGAAGTAAATGATGGCAAAAACCATAATCAGTGGGAACAGCAGTTCAAACAGCGCATTTCCACCGGAAGGGGCTTGAGCATAAGCAGGTGTAATCAACATTTAAATCTCCGTAATGATGAGGCGGACTATACGCAAGAAGCGTCACCACGCCAAGCGTTTAAGGCCTAAATTAGTGATTGAGGATTAACCGCTCGCGTGCCCTTGCGCAATTCAAAATGCAATTGCGGACGGTCGACATTTCCGGTGCGCCCGACCTCGGCGACAACATCGCCCTGCTTAACCTGCGCCCCCGGTTTGACGAGAAATTTCGAGGTATGCGCATAAGCCGTAACCCAACCGCCGGAATGGCGGATAAGCAAAAGATTGCCATAACCGCGCAACTCATTGCCGGTATAGACGACAACCCCGTTTTCGGCAGCGCGTATCGGAGCGCCCTCGCGCGCAGCAATGTTGATGCCGTCATTATGCAAACCGCCATCTTTAGGGCCGAAACTGGAAATAATGGCGCCCTTTACCGGCACCAAAAACCGCCCGACGCGCTTCGGCGCGGATGGCATTTTTGTTGGCTTGGTAGCAGGGCGCGAGGTCTGCACCACGGCAGGCTGCGCGGGTTTCAAACCCGGAATTTGTAAACGTTGCCCAACACTGATGGTGAACGGCTTGCTCAAACCGTTGAGTTTGGCCAGTGTCGCCACGTCGGTTTTGTGACTGCGCGAAATCGAATAGAGCGTGTCCTTTTTCTTGACTTCGTAAAAGGCCTGTGTCGGCAAGCTAACGCGGTCACCGGGCGACAAAACATAAGGAGGCCGGGCATTATTACTTTCCAATAAAGCGCGTAACGGCACTTTATGCGTTTGCGATAAGCTGTAATACGTGTCGCCTTTTTGCACGACAATCAAACCATTGGCGGCTTTTTGGGTCGATGCGCGCGATTTGGCTGTCTGTTTTTGCTTCTGCGCTTCGGGGCGGCGATCCAGCGTTTCGCGCACACGCGACCAGATTTGTGCAACACGCCCCGGCTCACGCGGTTCAGATTCCGCTTTTTTTACGGTTTTGGGTTTTGCCGGTGACGGCCGTGGCGGCACATCGCTTTCGCTGTCATACCAATTACCCGATTGACGCGGCCCGCAACCGATCAAGGCAATCGTGATGATTATGGCAGCCAGACCGCATGATTTTTGTTTTTCTTTGCGTGCTTTTATCATTCAAAAATTGTTGCCAGTTCCGCCGCCATATCACTTTGTGTATGGTCCATTTGGAGCGGCGTCACAGCAATATGCCCCTGCACTATCGCCTCAATATCCGTGCCTTTGCCCGGCGTGTAAACCAAATCACCATTCTCATCGACCAGACGGTCGAAACTATACCAGAAATAACTGCGCCCACGCGGATCGGTGCGTTCTTCCAAACCCAGAATGCTGCGGTCGCGCTTACCCTGCTTGACGACGCGAATTTGCGGATTGTCGTTCACATCAATATGCGGAAAATTGACATTGATGAGCGTTTCCTTCGGCCAGTCAGTATTAAGCAATTCTTCAATCAATGATGGCGCATGCTTTTCGGCAATTTCAAAGCGCGGCGTCCATTCGCCGGGATTGCCGGTAAACAAAACCGCTTGCGACATGGCAATCGATTTAATGCCGAACACTGTGCCTTCTTTGGCTCCGGCCACTGTGCCGGAATAGCTGACATCTTCGGCGATATTTTGCCCGAAATTGACGCCCGACAACACCAAATCAGGCGGGTTGTCGCGCAACACATGGCGCGTCGCCACCATTACGCAATCCGTCGGCGTGCCGGTGACGGCAAAGCGCTTCGGCTCAATTTCCATCACCCGCATCGGCTTTGACAGGCTCAGCGAATGGCTGGCACCGCTCATTTCCTCAGCCGGTGCAAACACCCACACATCATCGGAGAGCGTTTCGGCAATTTTTACCGCTGACACCAAACCCGGGGCATCAATGCCGTCATCATTGGTGACCAAAATGCGCCCGACCGGCTTAGCCATTTGCTTCCCCTATGGTTTCTATGCCGCCCATATAAGGCCGCAACGCTTGCGGAATACTGACCGTGCCGTTTTCATTGACGTAATTTTCCAACACCGCAACCAATGTGCGCCCAACAGCGAGGCCGGAGCCGTTCAGCGTATGCACAAAATGCGTCTGCTTTTCGCCTTCATGGCGATAGCGCGCATTCATGCGCCGCCCTTGAAAATCACCGCAATAAGAGACGCTGGAAATTTCACGATAGGCATTTTGCCCGGGCAGCCAGACTTCGAGGTCATAGGTCTTGCGCGCACCAAAGCCCATATCGCCAGTGCAGAGCTGCATCACCCGATAGGGCAATTCGAGCCGCTTCAGCACTTCTTCGGCGCATTGCGTCTTGCGCTCAAGTTCGGCTTCGCCGCTTTCTGCATCAACAATGCTGACCAACTCGACCTTGGTGAATTGGTGTTGGCGTATCATACCGCGAGTGTCGCGTCCCGCCGCGCCCGCTTCTGAGCGGAAACATTGCGTCAAGGCGGTAAAGCGCAAAGGCAGTTCGGCGGCATCGGTAATTTGTTCGCGCACCAAATTGGTCAGCGTCACTTCTGCTGTCGGGGTAAGCCAATAACCGTTTTCCGTGCGGAACAAATCTTCAGCAAATTTCGGCAATTGGCCCGTGCCATAAACCGCATCATCGCGCACCAAAACAGGCAATGCGGTCTCGCGATAACCGAACTGATTAATGTGCAAATCAATCATGAAATTGCCGAGCGCGCGGTCAAGGCGCGCAAGCGCGTCGCGCAAAACAACGAAACGCGAGCCGGATAAAGCGGCGGCGGTTTCAAAATCCATCATGCCGAGCGCTTCACCGATTTCAAAATGCTCGGCCTTGCCTTGGCGCGGTTCGCCATGGCAACGGATTTCGACATTGGCATCTTCATCGTCACCGACAGGCACGCCCTCAAGCGGCAAATTGGGAATGGCGGCCAAAGCCTCCGTCAATTCAGCATTGGCCATGCGCTCGGCTTCTTCGGCTTTTTGCAAATCATCTTTCAGACCGGCAACTTCATCCATTAGGCGCTGCGCTTCCGCGTCATCGCCCTGCCCTTTGGCTTGGCCGATTTTCTTGGAGGCCTCATTGCGGCGCGTTTGCAAGTCTTGCGCTTCAGCAATGGCAGCGCGGCGCTTATCGTCCAACACCAACATGTCAGCCGCGCATGAAGACACACCACGCTTGGCCAATCCGGCATCAAAAGCGTCTGGGTCTTTGCGTATGGCGTTAATATCATGCATGGGCGACTCGCTTGGCTCTATTCATGTTCTGTATAAAGCGGCGCGCGCGCAAAAGCCAGTCGCACCGCCTCAATCAACCTCTTCATCACGAGGTTTTTGCATGGCCGCGACGCACCAAATGGAAATCTCATATAAAAGCAGCGTCGGCACACCCAGCCCGATTTGACTGATAAGATCGGGCGGCGTCAGCACAGCGGCAACCGCAAAAACAGCGACGATGGCATAGCGCCGTTTGGCGCGCAGGCCATCTGCCGTGACGAGGCCAATACGCCCGAGCAAGGTCAAAATCACCGGCAATTGGAAACACAGGCCGAAGGCCATCATCAACACCATTGTGAAAGATAAATATTCGCTGACCCGATTGACCATGCGCACATCTGCGCCACCATTGTCGCCGCTCTGTTGCATAGACAGAAAAAACTCAAAGGCCATCGGCATGACAAGAAAAAATACCAATGATGCACCAAGCGCAAATAAGAGCGGCGAAGCAATCAGATAAGGTAAAAAGGCGCGCCGCTCGTTCTTGTAAAGGCCGGGCGCGATAAAGCGATAAAGTTGATAAGCGATAAACGGAAAAGCTACAAAAAGACCAGCAAACATAGCCAGCTTTATCTGTGTGAAGAAAAACTCATGCGGTGCGGTGTAAATCAGCTGTAAGTCGGTTTCGTCATGCGCCGCTTGCTCAAATGGCCAAAGCAAAAAGGCAAAAATATCTGTCGCGAAAAACATGCTTACGCCGAAAGCCAGCACAAACCAGGCAACGCACCATAAAAGCCGCGTGCGCAATTCGACCAAATGGTCGAGCAAAGGCATTTCACTGCGTGCCAAATCCTCCGCTTGCTCAGCCACGCTTGTCTTCCTCTTTGTCTTTTTTGCCAGCGAACAAATCCCGCAGGTCAATATTCAAATCTTCGTCAGCCAGCTTTTTCAACTGTTCACGCGCATCAATCTCAGATGATATTTCGTTCATCTGCCCGCGAAACTCGGCTGCAACATCGCGCATTTGGCGCGCATAGCGTCCTAATGTTCTCAAAAGATTTGGAAGTTCTCGCGGCCCCAGAACCAAAAGGGCTATCACGCCGAGAACAAGCATTTCGGTCCAGCCAATGTCAAACATCGGCGCGCTCCGTTATTTCTCGTCGTCCGATTTATCGACCGATTCACCTTCAATGGTCTGTCCACCGTCATTTTCGGCGGTGTTATCAGTCCCTTCACGCAGCCCCTGCCGGAAGCTGGTAATACCACGCGCAACATCGCCCATTAATGACGAAATGCGTCCGCGGCCAAACAGCAATATCAGCAATACGGCAACAACCAGAATTTGTACCCAGCTAATTCCCATAGGTAACCCCTTTGTCCTAATCTTTGAATAGCATGAGGCAGGCTTTCGGCACAAAGAATTTGTGTGTGCCTTTAACGGGCGCTTCCTCGCCCGATATCTGCGCTTCATAGCTATCGCCGTTTTCTCCCTCAATGACGCATAGCCAACCGGCGCCCATTGAGCGGCTATCGGCAATTTTGCCTTCAAAACTGAAATCGCCATCACCGCCGCTCAAGGAAATATCGCTCGGGCGCACGCCGACCATGCCATTTTCAGTTTTGAAGAAATTGACCGTGCCGAACATGGTCGCCACTTCTGCCTGTGTCGGCTGGCGATACACCGTCTCCGGCTTGTCCAGTTGCAAAATTTTGCCGGCGGACTGCACGGCAATACGATCTGCCATGCGCAGTGCATCGGCCGCATCATGCGTGACCACCAAACCGGCCGCGCCGACTTGCTTCAAAAGCCGCAGCGTTAAATCGCGCATGCGGTCACGCAATTGCGGGTCGAGATTGGAAAACGGCTCATCCATCAGCACCAGACGCGGTGAAGGCGCCAATGCCCGTGCCAAAGCGGCACGCTGCTGCTCGCCACCTGACAGGCTGTTGGGGAATTTGTCGGCAAAGCCGGTCAGGCCGACTTCTTTCAACAATTCAAGGGCGCGCGCTTTTTGTTCTTGCGGCGTCATGCCGTTCAAGCCGAAACAAATATTTTCGTAAACCGATAAATGCGGAAACAAGGCGAACTCTTGAAATAGAAAACCGATATGGCGCGTTTCCGGCGGCGCGACATGAGCCGATGTTGAAACCACCTCACCGCCGAGGCTTATCGTGCCGTCATCGGGTTTTTCCATTCCCGCTGCCAAACGCAAGCACGTCGTCTTGCCGCAACCAGAAGGCCCCAAAAGGCAAACAATCTCACCTTCTGCAATGGAAAAGCTGACATTATCGACGACGCGTTCGCCATTATAGCTGAAGGAAACGCTGTCGAAGCTGAGCGCGTCACTCATGGCGCAGCGCCATCCTCCGCAGCATTGTCGCTCACACCCTCGGGCAAATCCATTTCCAATGGCTCCAACTCGCTGCCGTCATCACCTTCGGCCAGAGGGTCTTCGTCCGGGTCACTGTCTGGGTCGGGCGCGGGCACTTCAAAACCCGGCGGCAGACGGTCATCGAGCAGACCTGCGGCTTTCAATTCTTCAAGGCCCGGCAAATCGGTCAGGCTTTCCAGCCCGAAATGCAACAAAAACTGGTCGGACGTGCCGTAAGTCACCGGACGACCGGGCACACGGCGGCGACCACGAATTTTAACCCATTCGCTTTCCAGCAATACGTCCAGCGTGCCTTTGGAAATCGACACGCCGCGAATATCTTCAATTTCCGCGCGCGTGACCGGCTGGTGATAGGCAATGATGGCCAATGTTTCGAGCGCGGCGCGCGACAGACGCCGCTGCTGCACAACATGCTTTTGAAGCGCATGTGCCAAGTCGGGTGCGGTGCGGAACACCCATTTATTACCGGTCTTTTGCAGGTTGAAACCGGCACCATCATATTTCTCGGCAATCGCCGCCATAATCGCCGGCACATCGGCATTGGCCGCCAGCTTGTCTGCAATATTGGGGGCGTCGAGCGGTTCTTCAGCGGCAAACAAAACCGCCTCGACGGTGCGAATGTCTTCCGCTTCGACGGGGCGCAACTCTTCTTGGCTTTCGTCTTCGCTCATGTCTCAATCCCTGTCTCAGCCGCTTTCGGCCGCGCGCGGCGCACCAAAAGGCTGTCGAAATTCTTACCCTGCTGCAATTCAACTCGGCCGTCACGTGCATATTCCAAAAACGCGCTGAAAGAACTGGCCATTGTGGTGCGGCGCTTTTGCGGGTCGCGAATATCACCCGCAATCAACGAATCCATGGTTTCCCAGTCATCCAGCTTGCCGAGCAGCCGCTCAATGCGCATACGCGCACGCTCAATGCTCAACACATCCATTTTCGGCGGCGACCATTTTTCATAATAATTGCGCAGACGTTGCGTAGAATAAGCGGCCAGCACTTCATACAGGCTGGCATCATATTTGCTTTGCCGCTTGATGCGGATGCCTTCAGGCATGCCATGAACAAAAAAGTCACGGCCCAGCAAATCGCGCCCCATAAGCTGCGCCGAGGCCTCGCGCATCGCTTCCAGACATTTCAGACGGAACATCAAACGCGCCGCCATTTCCTGCGCATCAACCGTTTCTTCGTCATGCGGCGGCGGCAGAATGAGACGCGACTTCAAATAAGCCAGCCATGAGGCCATCACCAAATAATCGGCGGCCAATTCAATTTTCAAATCCTGCGCTTCGCGAATGAAATCGAGATATTGTTCAGCCAATGTCAGAATTGAAATTTGCTTTAAATCGACTTTTTGTGTGCGCGCCAAAGCCAGCAGAACATGAAGCGGCCCGTCATAGCCCTCCAAATTGACGGCCAAGCCATCATCAGTTGATGGCTGATAGGCAATGCCTTCTTGAAAGCCGTCATTTTGTGCGGAATCAGTCTGATTTTCTTCCATAGCGCTTTATAGCGCGTTCTGCGATTCGGGGAAAATATCAGCCATGATTTCTCCCCAGACTTTGCGCGCGCCTTTCGGCACATCACAGGCCAATCCGGCCAGCGCTTCATCAGCGCGCGCCAAGCGCGGCGCGGCATCGATTGAGGGTTTTGAGGGCAAGACTTCAGCAACTGCCTGCATTTCAGCCATATCACCATTGCAATGCAGCACCATATCGCAGCCCGCTTTCAACGCGCCGATCACCCGTGCGGCCATATCTCCGGCCAAAGCCGACATGGAAATATCGTCGCTCATCAGCACGCCATCAAAACCGATATGATTGCGAATGACATCGCCTATCACGGCTTTGGAACATGTGCTGACGGCCACCTCATCAATCGCGGTGAACAGCAAATGACCTGTCATACCGAGAAGCGCGTCATTTAATTGCTTAAAGGGTTTAAAATCACTCTGCCGTAAAGTGTCGCTATCGCTGTCAATGCGGGGCAATTCGTGATGGCTGTCGACCATGGCACGGCCATGCCCCGGCATATGTTTAACGACGGGCAACACCCCGCCCATATCGAACCCGTCCATCACAGCGCGGCCCAGCGCAACGACGCGTTCAACATCATCGCCAAAAGCCCGGTCGCCAATCACGTTCGAGGTTTCCGGCAAGCGCAAATCGAGGCAAGGCGCACAATTTATCGAAATGCCCAGTTCAAACAAATCCTGCGCCAGTAAAGCCGCGCCGAGACGCGCCGCCTCAACCGCTGCCGCTCTATCCTGCTCATACATCTCGCCATACAGCCCCATTGGCGGATAAATGGGCACCAGCGGTGGCTTGAGCCGCGCCACGCGCCCGCCCTCTTGGTCAATCAATATCGGCAAATGCTGATTGCCGAACTTGTCGCGCAAATCATCGGTCAATGCACGCAGTTGCTCACGGCTTTCGATATTACGGGCGAAGAGGCTAATGCCCCATGGGCGCACATCATCAAAAAACGCCGCTTCTTCGTCGCTGAGAGTCAGCCCTTGCAGTCCGAATATGGCCGGTGAGAAATCTGTCATTAAGGTTGCTTACGCACCAAACAGTCTTGTCCGCGACTTTTCAGATTGGTGCAAAATGCGCTGGCCGCATTGCGACTTTCAAAACCCGGCACGTTAACGCGATAGAAAATCCCCTTATCACCGAGGTCAACACGCAAAATCAGCGGGTTACGCTGACCCAAAAGGTCGTTGTAATTGCCTTGCAGATTTGAATAAACGCCGCGCGCCAAAGCACGAGAGCGCGACGCCGCCAATTGCACCATAAAGTCTTCTCTTTCACCCGAGCGGGCAATAACCGGTGCCGGCTTTGGTGTCGCTATAGGTGTCGGAGCCGGTGCCGGCTTGGGTTCAGCAACCGCGCGCGGCGCACGATTTAAATCAGGGCGCGGCGGTGATACCACAACATTCGGGTCGTCTTGCAGAACGGTAATGCTGTTTCCTGCGGGTAACGTCTCATCTTCAGCAACCGATTTCGGCACCGACAAAGCCTGCTCAAACGGGTCTTCCGTGCGCGCAATCAAACTCTCAATTGTGCCGGTCGCATTGTCAGCCGGTGAACTGGGCACGGCTTGCGGTGTTTCCGGTTCGGCTGCGCCCCGCATGACACCATAAATGTTCAACTCATCCGGCTTGCTCGTTACACCGCCCGGCACATTTTCCGGCGCAACCTTTATCGGCGCCTTTTCGGCCAAGATAACCGGCGGCAGACTGCGCTGACCTTCTTCCAGGCCTTGCTGATAGGCGTAAAAATATGTGCCGCCCGCAGACCCACCAATCAACACCAGCAAAAGAAAAATGGCACGCAAAGACGGCAGGTTCATACTTGATGAGCGCGAATAAATTTCCGCGCCGGGCGATGGGTGCGCGATGCGCAAGTCAACATCGCTATCAAGAAACTCTTTTTCAAAATCGCCCGGATCATTATGCGACATGGTCTCTTCCACCTTTTCTCAAGGAGCGGACACGAAGTCCTGTTTTCTCTAGCCTAACGCAATTCATCTTGCGGTGTCACGCCGATAACGTCAAAACCTGAGCGTAAAGTGAGCGCAGTGGCGCGAATGAGTGCCAACCGCGCCATGCTACCGGCCTCGTCATCTTCCTGAATGAACCGTAATTGAAGTTCTTCCTTGCCGAGATTCCAAAGCCCGTGAAAGGCGGCTGCCAAATCCATCAAATAAAAGGCGACGCGATGCGGCTCGCGCGCTTGTGCCGCCGCCGCCAGCATGCGCGGGTAAGTGCCAAGCAGCCGAACCAGCGCCAACTCGGCCTCATGTTCGAGTGCATCTAACGGCACAGCAGCCAAATCGGCATCGTCGACTTGCCAGCCCAATTCACAGGCGTTTTTCATCACGGAAAAGATGCGCGCATGAGCATATTGCACATAGAAAACCGGATTATCGCGGCTTTTGTCTTTCACCAAATCAAAATCAAAATCGAGCGGCGCATCGCTTTTGCGGGTCAGCATCATGAAGCGCACCGCATCTTTACCGACTTCATCGACGACTTCGCGCAAAGTGATAAAGCTACCCGCGCGTTTCGACATTTTCACCGGCTCGCCGCCGCGCATCAGTTTGACCAAATTGCAAATCTTGACCTCAAGCTGGGCCTCGCCATCGGTAATGGCATTCACCGCCGACTGCATGCGCTTGATATAGCCTATATGGTCTGCGCCCCAGACATCAATCATTTGCGCAAAGCCGCGCTGATATTTGTCAAAATGGTATGCAATATCGGGCGCAAAATACGTCCAACTGCCGTCAGATTTCTTCAAAGCGCGGTCGCTGTCATCACCGAATTCAGTTGATTTGAACAAGGTTTGTGGGCTTGGCTCCCAATCGGGCGGCGGTTCTTTGCCTTTTGGCGGCTCTAAAACACCTTGATAAATCAACTCTTTAGAAGTCAATTCATCAAGCGCTTTATCAACCGATGCATCATCATGCAGCGCTTGCTCGGAACGAAAGAAGTCATGCACCACACCGAGCGCCGCCAAATCCTCTCGTATCATATCCATCATCATCGGCAGGGCGACCGACTTTGCCGTTGCAAGTGAAGCGGCCTCATCTTCCGGCACATCCATGGAGGCCAGCTTTTCACCCACCGGAATGAGATAATCGCCGGGGTAAAGGCCGTCAGGAATCTCACCTATGTTCTCGCCCTGCGCCTCGCGCATGCGTAACAAAGCTGATTGCGCCAGCACATCTACCTGTGCGCCTGCATCGTTAATGTAATATTCACGCGCCACATCACTGCCGGTTTTTTCCAGCAGCCGTGCCAGCACATCACCGACCACTGCGCCGCGCGCATGGCCGACATGCATCGGGCCGGTCGGATTGGCGGAGACATATTCAACGTTCACCTTATCGCCGCCCTCGCCGTCGCCATAGGCCTCGCGGCTGTGCAGAATATGCGGCACAAGCCGATGCCATGCCGCCTTATCCAGTCGTAAATTGACAAAGCCCGGGCCGGCAATCTCTGCCGCCTCAATCAAATCCGATTTCAGCACTTCTTCGACCAACAATTCAGCCAAGTCACGCGGCTTCATTTCAGCCGCTTTGGCCAACACCATGGCAGCATTGGTCGCCATATCGCCATGCGCGGCTTCGCGTGGCGGCTCCACCGTCAAGCGCGACATATCCAAGCCGTCAGCCAGCTTGCCCTGCCCCTGCAAAGCGGTTAGTGCAGCGCGAATTTCAGTATCGATTTCAGCGAAAAGATTCATGCACGCTTTCTAAATCATCGTGTCAGAAATGTCGAACAGACGGCGGTGCTCTTCCATGGCGAAACGATCGGTCATACCGGCCATATAATCGCAAATAATCCGCGCTTTCGTGGTTTCATCGCCGTCCAGCGCCGCTCCGCGCCACTCCTCAGGCAGCACTTCCGGCTCAGCCAGATAAAGGTCGAACAAGTCGCGCATAATACGGCGCGCCTTGCTCATTGAGCCATTGACCGTGTGATGGCGATAAACGCGGTCATGCAGAAAGCTCTTTATTTCGCGGTGCTTGACTTCCATTTCCGGCGAAAACACGGCCAATGCGCGGCCCAGCCGGCGCACATCATCAGCCGTTTCTATCTTGTCTTTTTCCAGCCCATCGCGCACCACCCCGACCAAATCGGCAATCATTACGGAAATCATTTCGCGCACCAATTCGTGACGCACCAGCTTTTCGTCAATCTTGCCATGCGTTTTATCAATATCGGCCAGAATATCGCCGGTCAGCGGAAGCTGGCGCAAATCGTCAAGCGTAATCAGTCCGGCGCGGATACTGTCGTCAATATCATGGTTATTATAGGCAATATCATCAGACAGCGCCGCCACTTGCGCCTCCAGTGACGGCCAGCTTTCAAGCTGCAAATTCTGCACCGCCGCATGCTCTCTAAGCGCAAACGGCAACCCCTCAATGCTGTCGCCCTTACCCAGAAGCGGGCCATTATGTTT
>Ga0181568_10002940_pt1 | contig 15460 bp, 15 predicted proteins | sample 101ome_20_FD_133758 | JGI IMG/M metagenome (GOLD analysis project Ga0181568, IMG submission 133758) | Coastal salt marsh microbial communities from the Groves Creek Marsh, Skidaway Island, Georgia - 101404AT metaG (megahit assembly) | ecosystem: Environmental > Aquatic > Marine > Intertidal... | reverse complement strand
ATTTCACTGATTATTTAATTTATCAAGATCACCCCGAAGTATTAGATATTCTCAATGTCAAGTATTTGATCACTTCTGATCAAAACGGCGAAGAGATTAGTGTGCCTTATCCAACTACGCTAGGAGCCGCTTGGTTTGTTTCTTCTCTTTTTGCTGCAGAAAGTGAACAAGAGGCACTTCTGGCTCTAAAAGAACAAGACTACGGTACAGAGGCTTCAGTTTTGGGTGACCTTCCGGCACAAATGCGTTATAACCAAAGTGCATCTGATTTTATTGAAGTCGTGCATGCTAAGGAGGGTGAAATTGAATACCACTATTCGGCTTCCGAAAAGCGTTTTGCCGTCTTTTCGGAATGGTATTATACCCCGAGTCCTACAGACTGGGTAATGGAGGTGGACGGTAAGAGTATTCCATTGTATCGCGCTAATTATGCTCTCATAGGGGCAGAACTTCCTGCAGGCGAACATCAGGTGAAGCTAAGCTTTAGGCCTAGGGTAATTGAACGGGCAGATCTCATCCGCCTTCCAGCCCAGGCACTATTTTTGTTGATTCTTCTATTAACTCCACTTATGCGATGGAAAAAAGGTTAGAACCAGTAGTGGTAATCGCCTATTATTGGCCACCAGCTGGAGGGCCTGGAGTTCAAAGATGGCTAGGATTCACAAGATACTTTGCCGAAAATGGACTTAAACCTATCGTTATTGTACCCGAAAACCCCTTTTACCCACAACTGGATGCAAGTTTATTGGATATCACCATTGAAGAACTTGAGGTGGTAAGGGTGCCTATCATTGAACCGCTAAGATGGGCCGGTCGATTAGGGTTCTCGAATACTAGGGAATACGCAAAAGGACTCTTGCCTGATCGTCCTAAGGGATTTCTACAAAAGCTTCTGTTTACCATTCGTGGGAGCTTGTTTGTTCCGGATTCACGAATTTTTTGGGTGAAGGCCGTTACCCGTGTGGTAAGAAAACTTATGGATGAGCGTTCTGTTGGTGTTTTAATCACTACAGGACCTCCTCATAGCGTTCATTTATCGGGTTTAAAATTGGCATCGCAACGAAGAGATCTTAAATGGATTGCCGATTTCAGAGATCCTTGGACTGACATTGGATACCACCGATTACTTCCTATGAGTGGATTTGCTAAAAGAAGGCATCAACAGCTAGAGGCCCGGGTGATTCAGAAGGCTTCTTTAGTTTTAACCACCACGCAACATCTGGCAAATCATTACAAGAACAAGTACCGCGTAGCAAGTGAATCCATCACTAACGGATTTTCTGAATGGAATGCTGCAGCGGATGAGGCCACTGAAGAATTTATTCTCCTTCATATAGGTTCGTTATTTGCCCATCGCAACCCAGAAAAGTTATGGCGTGCCCTCCAGACAATTTCTAAATCAGAGACACAGGTCTCAACCAAGATGAAGCTTTGGTTTCTGGGAGAGGTAGATGATACGGTTAAAAAATCCTTACGCGTACACGATCTGGAAGATCAATGTTCATTCTTTGGATATGTCGCTAAAGACAAACTTCATGAATTTACTTCAAAAGCCTCTTTGCTTTTGCTTGTCGAGGGAGATTCTGATGCCTACGACACTGTTATCCCTGGTAAACTATATGAATATCTTTCGATTCAGGCACCTTTGATGATTATTGGCCCTGAGAATTGGGAGGTGACTGAGATGGTAAAGGATTATCCTATGGTTCTTTCGCTGTCGCATCATGAAGAAGCGCCCATCATACCTTTTCTTGAAAGTTGTCGGTCTGCATTCAATCAAGAGCAAAAACCACCGCGTTTAAAAAGAAATGTGGCTCAGTACCAACATAAAGAGCTTATAAAATCACTGGCCAAACATATCCATGGCTTATGAGTGACAATCAAGTAAAGCACAATGGACTTCTAATTGCCTTAGGATTTCTCTTGGGGGCAATAAACGTACTCTTTCTGTACACTAGAGTATTTACTCCTCAAGCCTACGGAACAGTTTCTTTTGTTTTAGCAAGTTCGACACTTATTTTTCCGCTGATCTCTTTGGGTGTTCAACAAACCATTATCAGATTCTTCGAAGAAAACGAAGATTCAAGCCGTAAAGGACTGATGGCAAATAGCCTTCAGGTTTTGGCACTTGTGAGTCTACTAGTGTTCGTTTTGGTGTACGCCTTTGAATCTGAATTCCGAAATGCTTTAGAAGCAGAAAACAGCCTGTCACGTTCAGCACTTTTTTCCATAGCTGCAGTGGGGGTCTCCATGGCATTTTTCGAGCTTTTCTTTTCATGGGCAAAGGTGCATTACCGATCTACGGGCGGGATTTTCTTGAAAGAAGTGTTTCCGAGAGCTTTGATTACACTAGTATTAAGCACCCATTATTGGCTTACTCCGCTTTCCTTAGAAGGATTCATTCAAATTGTAGTTGCGGTTTACGTGATAAGAGCTTTTCTAATGGGAGTTCGTTCTTATCGATTACTTCCGTTTCATTTCTTTTATGGCCTGCACCTTCAAAAAAGATGGGTTTATCTGCGCTATGGTGCTTTAGTGGTAATCGGAAGTGGATTGAGTATGGCGTTCTTAGAAATTGATAAGGTCATGCTTCATAGCCTCAGGAATGCCTCTGATGTGGCCCTGTATACTGTCATTGTTTTTATAGCCACTACCGTCGCTATCCCGCTTAGGGCCCTTCAACCCGTCTTTAACGCAAAGGCTGCAAAATTTTTGGCTCATGGTCACCGTCATCAGCTTAATGAAGTGGTTCAGAAGGCTGTGAAGATAAGTCTTGTTCTCGGGGCTTTCATAGCGACCCTTTTGCTGGTGACTGAACCTGTGATGCTCTTTTTCTTACCCATCGCTTATCATAAAGCCTTCGCTATTTTCTCTATTGTATTACTGTTAAAAATGATTGACAGTGCTTTTTCTCCTGTGGGTATCGTCTTTCAGTATACGCGTTATTACAAATGGTATTTGTTGATTAGTGGCTCATTTCTTTTGTCTATGGTTTTTCTAAACCTTTGGTTGATTCCCACCTATGGAATCTATGGGGCCGCTTTGGCCTCATTTATAGCGGTTACTTTATTTAGCGCTGTTAAGGTAGGATTAGCCTATATAGTTTTAGAGATTCAAGTTCTTTCTCGTGCACATTTTTTGCCGGGAATATTGGTGGTATTTCTGATGGCTCTAGAATTCATCCCGGATGCTGCTATAAATAGCTTCTTCTATTGGGTTGGGTTTGTCCTGTCAGTGCTCTTATTGATGCGCTACAAGGTTTTTGCCAAATCCTTTTTAAGCCTGTAACAATTTTTCTTTAAGGTAGGGTCCTGTGACGGATCTATTTGAATCAGCAATTTCCTCCGGAGTTCCTGTGGCAAGTAAATAGCCTCCCTCAGTGCCTCCTACCGGGCCTAACTCAATAATATGGTCTGCGCCTTTAATTAAATCTAAATGGTGTTCTATTAGAATTATGGTATGTCCATTATCGATGAGTGCATCAAAGGCCTTTTTAAGCGTGCGAACATCTTCAAAATGCAAACCTGTAGTGGGTTCGTCGAAGATGAAAAGAGTGGGAGAACTTTGATTCCCTTTACTCAGGAATGACGCGAGTTTTATACGCTGGGCTTCACCTCCAGATAGGGTTGAAGAGGATTGTCCTAAGGTGATATAGCCGAGTCCGACCTGGGAGAGAAGGCTTAATTTTTGTGCAATTTTTTCATTTCCGTTTTGATTAAAAAAGAGAATTGCCTCGTCAACCGTTAGCTGCAACAAATCGTAAATAGAAGTGTTATTCACGCGTACTTCTAATATTTCAGACTTAAATCGTTTTCCCTTGCATTCTTCGCACTCTAAGACAACATCGGCCATGAACTGCATTTCAATGGTCACCGTCCCTTCGCCTTTACAGTTTTCACATCGTCCGGCCTCGACATTAAATGAAAAGTGTTTGGGTTGTAGCCCAAAGACTTTGCTTTGAGGTTGAGCTGCATACAGCGAGCGGATATCATCGTAAGCCTTGATATAGGTTACAGGATTTGACCTTGAAGATCTTCCAATTGGATTCTGATCCACAAACTCAACCGCCTTTATTTTGTGTAGATCACCACTGAGTTCATCTAGGTATTTGAAGCGTCCTTGATACCCCCCTAAGTGATGTAAAAGACCTTGATGGATAACATCCCGAACTAAAGTGCTTTTTCCGCTCCCAGAAACTCCTGTTACTGCAGTAATTGCATTTAATGGAATCTGTGCTTCTACATTTTTGAGGTTGTGGAGGCGAGCTCCTTTAAGCGTAATACGATGCTTAGAAACTCTTCTTTTTTGAGGAATTTCAATGTGTTTTTGGTGCGTCAAATACTGTGCAGTCAAAGTATCTAGTTGCGTGAATGACTCATACGGACCTTCACCTACTACATTGCCGCCAAGGGCCCCTGCTAAGGGACCTATATCTATGATATGATCTGCCTCTTTCATGATATCTTCATCATGCTCCACCACAATTACCGTATTTCCAAGATCTCTAAGTGATTTTAGAACACTTATCAAATTTTCAGTATCCTTAGAGTGAAGACCTATACTTGGCTCATCTAGAATGTACATAGACCCCACCAAACTACTTCCTACAGAGGTGGCAAGATTTATTCGCTGACTTTCTCCACCCGATAGCGTGTTGGATTTTCTATTAAGTGTGAGATAGGATAGGCCTACGTGATTGAGGTATTCTAATCTGGTTTTTAACTCAATGAGGATTCGTTTGGAAACGGATTGTTGGTAGGGGTTGAGCTGAATAGCATGGACGACCTCAATCAACTGTTTGATAGACATGTTTAATAAATCGGTGATTGCATAGCTATCAACCTTAACATAACTAGCTTCCTTTCTAAGTCTATTGCCCTTGCAATTCGGACACTTGGATTTTCCTCTGTATCTAGAGAGTAATACTCGATTCTGAATCTTGTAGGTCTTCTCTTCGATCTTCTCAAAAAAGCGATGTATACCTTTAAAAGATGAAGTGCCATTCCAGACCATTTCTTGCTGTTCTTCTGTAAGCTCAAACCAGGGTTTGTGAATGGGGATGTTGGATTGCGCCGCTCCTTCGATGAGTTGGTCTTTGAATTTTGAGAAGCGTTCGCCGTTCCAAGGTGCAATAGCCCCTTCATAAATTGATTTTCTGGTATCAGGTATCACGAGCTCGGGATCGATACCGAGGACATCTCCATAACCTTCACAGCGAGGGCAGGCTCCAAATGGATTATTGGCATTGAAAAGGTGAATACTAGGTTCGTCAAAAACGATACCGTCCCTTTCGAATTTATCGTTAAAAACGGCCTTTGCTTCATCCTCTAAATGGATCACTTCACACTGTCCTTGACCCTCATAAAAGGCATTATCAACTGCGGCCGATAGACGGTTGGTGAAGTCCTCATCATCATGTTGCACCACCACTCGGTCTACCACTAAACTAAAATCGTCGTTGAACTCAGCATCAAGTTGATCAATCCGTTTGATCTCTTTGTTTACATAGATACGGGCGTAACCCGCCGCATTGTATAGCTCTGCCTTTTTAAGCGGCTCTTGATGCTTGTTTAAAACAATCGGTGCAAGAAGCAAGAGTTTTGTGCCTGCAGGCTGTTTTAAAATGTAATCTACTACATCACTTACGGTGTCTTTTTGAACTTTTTTATTGCTTATTGGTGAATACGTTTCACCCACTCGAGCGAAAAGTAATCTGAGGTAGTCGTAGATCTCTGTTGTTGAGCCAACGGTAGAGCGCGGATTGGTACTATTTACCTTCTGCTCGATGGCAATGGCAGGAGCAATCCCTTGAATGGCATCGACATTAGGTTTGTCTAGTTTTCCAAGAAATTGACGTGCATAACTCGAAAGGCTTTCTACATATCGGCGTTGTCCCTCAGCATAAAGGGTGTCAAAAGCAAGGGATGATTTACCTGAACCTGAAAGCCCTGTGATGACAGTAAGTTTGTTACGGGGTATCCGAACATTAATGTTTTTTAAATTGTGTAAGCGAGCGCCTTTAATGTAGATTTCGTTTGACTTCATGACTAGGGCTTCGACTTTTTATAGTAGGCGTCAATAACTGATTTTCTGCCTATTGTCTTTGTGATTGGGTCGTTTTCAATGTTCCATCCTCTTGCTGGTGAATATTCACGACCGTACCATATGATTTGAAGGTGAAGTTTATTCCATTTTTCTTGTGGAAACAGTCTTTTTGCGTCTCTCTCAGTTTGAACGACATTTTTACCCGACGAGAATCCCCAGCGGTACATAAGACGATGTATATGCGTGTCTACTGGAAAAGCGGGTATTCCAAAAGCTTGTGAAACCACCACGCTTGCAGTTTTGTGTCCCACAGCGGGTAGTTTTTCTAAGGCCTCAATCTCTTGTGGAACCTCTCCATTATACGTATCGATGAGTATTTGAGACAGTCCGTGTATTCCTTTAGATTTCATAGGTGAAAGGCCTACGGGTTTTATAATCTCACGAATTTCTTCAACAGAAAGCTTGACCATTTCGTAAGGATTATCGGCTCGAGCAAATAAGAGAGGTGTGATTTGATTTACTCTGACATCAGTACTTTGAGCAGAGAGTAAAACGGCTATCAAAAGGGTGTAAGGATCTTTGTGATCTAAAGGGATGGGAACCTCGGGATACAGTTCATCTAGTTTTTCAATGCAAAAAGATACCTTTTCACTCTTTTTCATTTAGCGTAACTTTAAAACAAAAATAACTATGAATATGCTCAAAGTTGGGGATAAGGCCCCTGATTTTTCAGTTCTTGACGAAATGTCTAATACGGTAGATTCTAAATCGTTAAAAGGTACCGCATACATTCTTTTTTTCTATCCTCGTGCGAATACTCCAGGGTGCACCGCTGAGGCCTGCAGTCTCAGGGACGGTTACGAGGTGCTCAGTGAAAAAGGGTATCGCATTTTTGGGGTAAGTGAAGACACTCCAACGAAACAATTGGCTTTCAAAGAGAAATACAATTTTCAGTATCCTTTACTTGCAGATACAGCTCACGAGATCATCGATAAGTATGGGGTATGGGGTCCTAAAAAATTTATGGGTAAAGAATATGACGGACTTCACAGAACGACATTCGTGATCAATGAAGAGGGCACGATTTCACATGTAATCGAAAAGGTGAAAACAAAAGATCACGCGAACCAACTCTTAGAGTTGATTGGGTAACACGTTTTTGTATGGAAACACTTCTTCAGAGATTTTTGTGTCTTTGAAGAGTTGATTTTTCTTGATAATGTCTGCGATGCCCTCTGGAAGCATGGCCTCCCAACCCTGGGTGTCGTTGGCAATCATCTGTAAGACCTCTCTTGAATAAATAGACAAACTGGCTTCATCGTAATCTTCAATATCTGTAAGCTTATTGTTGTGCTTGAAGAATTTATAGAGATCCTTCATTTGCTCACTTACGATAAGATTGTCGCTATTGATGATGTCTCCCGTATTCGGATCCTTCATCGGATAGAGGTAAACTTGAACATTTTTGAAGAAAAGTTTACCGAAGGCCTCAAGAATACCGCCACTTAATTGACGGTAGTATTTCTCGTCAAAAATATCTACTAAACTATTGACACCCATGCTCAAGGCGATGCGGCTTTTGGTGTATTTATCGAAATATTCCACGAGTTTGTAGTACTCTTTGAATTTCGATATCATCACGATATGCCCTAGAGAGCCAATCAATTCAGCTCTAGCCAAGAAGTCTTTTTCATCAATATCACCGTATGCTTTAAGATTTTCTAGGGTGATCTCAAATATGATTTCGGTATTCGCTTTAGCCACCTTAGGAATGGTGCAGAAAAGTTCCTGAGATTTTTCGAGCATGTCGATATTTACCTTTGTAACGGGTCGAAAACTTCCGCGTAAGGCAAGGATATTCTTTTTATAAAGCAGGGCCGCAGGGAGAATATTGTTTCCGTCTGGGCCAAACATTACCGCCTCGGTCATATCGTTTTTAATCAACTGTAGGCTCATAAGTCGATTGTCAACCTGACTAAAATGCGGTCCTGAGAAGTTAATCATATCGATCTCTAAAGTGTCCTTGTCGATATGGTCGTAGAGGTAGCGTAAAAGCTTTTTGGGTTCATGGTGCTTGTAAAATGCACCATAAATAAGATTGACACCTACAATACCACATGTTTCTTGCTGAAGGCGTGCTTCAATTTGTTTGAATCGTACGTGAAGTACGATGCGATTGTACTCCTTTTGATTGGGTTCTAATTGAAATTGAATCCCAATCCAACCATGTCCTTTATAGCGTTTTGAGAAATCAATCGTGGCTACCGTGTTAGCGTAGGTAAAAAAGAGATACTCTGGATTATTAGAGCGATCTATACGCTCTTCTAAAAGATTCGTCTCGTGGTCGAGCATCTTATTCATACGTGACTCAGTCACGTATCTTCCGTCTTCTTCGCGTCCGTAAACCGCATCACTGAACGATTTGTCGTAAGCACTCATGGCCTTTGCAATCGTTCCAGAAGCTCCACCAGCTCTAAAGAAGTGTCGCGCCGTTTCTTGACCTGCGCCTATTTCTGCAAAGGAGCCGTAGATGTTTTGATTGAGGTTTATACGAAGCGTTTTGTCTTGAATAGAAGGGACTACTTCATACTCGTTCTCTCTAAAAACAATCTTACTCATAGCACATTTACGGTATTGAATTCCTTATCAAAGGTAAGACTTAAGAGGCCTAAGTCTCGTTAAAACAACCTATTTTTAACCTAATAATGAGCTTAAATTTAACCTTCTTAGGAACGGGCACCTCTCAGGGAATTCCAGTGATAGGAAGTGATCACCCTGTATGCAAGAGTGATGATCCTAGAGACAAACGACTCAGAAGTTCAGTTTTGATTTCTTGGGAAAACGGAAACATTGTAATTGATTGCGGACCCGATTTTAGGCAACAGATTTTAAGGAATCCCATAGATCATCTGGATGCGGTGTTGTTGACCCATGAACATGCAGATCACACCATGGGTTTAGACGATATCCGTCCCTTTTTCTTTCGACAAGGTGATATTCATTTTTACGCCAGTTCTAGAGTATTTTCATCACTGAGCAACCGCTTTGATTACATTTTTGATCCGAATTTTAAGTATCCAGGAATTCCTGAAATAACCCAACACTTTATCGAAAAAAACCAATCATTTCAAATCAATGATCTATCGGTGTTACCGGTAGAAGTCGATCATGCCGGAATGCCTGTTTTTGGATTTAGAATGCGAGACTTGGCCTATGTAACCGACATTAAGTCGATCACATCCGATCAGAAAGAGTTAATTATGGATTGTGAAGTGTTGGTATTGAATGCTTTGCGGCACGAGCCTCATCATTCTCATTTATCATTAAATGAAGCCATCGCATTAGCCCATGAGCTTCGCGCAAAAAGAACCTATTTTACCCATATTAGCCATACACTTGGATTTCATAATGAAATACAAGAGTCATTGCCAGAGCATATGTTTTTGACCCATGACTCATTAACCGTAACGCTCTAAAAATGCTAAAACGCTCAATTTTTCTTTACCTCTTTGTTTTTACCGCACTTATCTTATTGTTTCAACTGGTTAATTCTAATAAGACCTTTGAGGCCATGAGTCAAAAAATTGAGCGTCAAGAAAAGATAATTAAAGAGCTCAACGAAAAGATTGAGTTCTTAGAAGAGTCGGCCTCTCTAGACGTTAACGCTCAAGAAGGTAATTAGATCTTTGAAGTTATCGTAGGAGACGGTGTGACCAGTAGGGTACTCATGCCACTCCACGTTTAAGCCGTACTTAAGCAATAGCTCTCTCGTTTCTTTGGCCCATGCAAATGGAATCACGGCATCCTCGATACCGTGTGATAAAAAGAATGCAGTATTTTGTTTCCCAATGTTTTCAGCATTTTTCAGCATCTCATGGTTAAGGTAACCGCTTAAACCTATTACGCGTTTGAAGAATTCGGGATGGTTTAAGGCTAAAGCTAGACTCAAGATACATCCTTGACTAAAGCCCATCACATCAATATGGTGGAGATGCAGTTTTTTCTTTTCGGTGTCGATGAAATCTTTAATCCCTTTCAGTGATTCACTTGCTTGATCTAAATCGTTAAATTTTTTCTGATTCTCATCAAAGTGTATTGCATACCATGCGAACTGCTCGAACCCTAATGAATAAGGTCCTCTAAGTGAAAAAATATGATAATCCTTCGGCAGATGAGGAGCAAACTGAAATAAATCGCTGTCAGAACTCCCGTAACCGTGAATCAAGAAGATTGCCTTGCGGCTTTCTTGTTCTGGCGCTTGATAAAGAAAGGTTAAGCTCATTTATACGTATAGGGATACCATGAGTTGACCCTTAGAAAATACGCCTACACCATTATAGGTAAACTCTTGGTTGTGAAAGAGATGTGTTTGATTTTCACGCTCTTGAATACGATGCTTTTGTGCTTTGAAAAACGAAAGCTGAGCGTTGTTTCCTTCTTTGATTTCTGCTTTCCCTAAACCGTAGGTTGCATAGGGCCTTTTCAGCAATTCAATGGCTTTTTCAAGTCCGAAAAGATCACATAATGCAGGAAAAAGAGAATCAAGACTTCTGCTGCCAAAAACAGCATCAGAAAATTCCACATCTTTTTCTTCAACAGAAACATTACTATGGTCAGAAGTTACATAATCAATTACTCCGCTAATAAGCGCATTTTTAAGAGCATTTCTCGTTTTTTGGTCGGTAAGCCCAGGCGCGAGTTTGTATCTAGTATCAAATGCTTGAAGTTCTTTTTCATCATAATACAATAGCCCTACGGTTGTGCTACAACTAAGGTTGAGACCCTCTTTTTTCGCTTTCTTAATCAATGGTAGCGTCTCTGCAGTTGAAATTCCTGTCAAATGAAGACTTGCATTGGTATAGCGCAACAGTTCAATGCATAATTGTACAGCTAAGTATTCGCTCAAATCAGGAATTGACTTAAGTCCAAGTGAAAGATTCAATGGACTTTCTCTTAATTGTCCTCCTTTGCACATTGAGGCATCTTGTGGATAGACCACAATTTTTCCGTTGAATCCCTTGCTGTACTGAAGTGCAAGCTTCAGAAGGTTTGATTCTACAAGTGGCTTTTTGTAATCATAAAACCCAAGAGCACCAGCCTTTTGTAAATCATATAATTCCGAAAGTTCGGTTCCATTAGCGTCTTGCGTTAACGTCCCAAAAGGGTGAACCTGAACTGCGTGATCGCTGAATCCTTTATAAAAAGACAATGCACTCCCACTGTTAGGGAAGGGGAGGGTATGAGGCATTATGCCTAATGTTGTGTATCCGCAACTGGCGGCAGCATTCAAATCGTCTATAAAGCGTCCTTTGGATTCGTAACCAGGTTCACTGAAATTCACTTCTGGATCAAACCATCCAGAAGAAACATGTAGACCCTTGAGATTTTCTATTGAATCAGAAGAAAGGGGTTTGATTTTCTTTGCAATCTGTTTAATTGTCCCATCAACCACCCGGATATCAACAACCGTTTGATGTAAAGAATGTGAGGGTTCATACAGTGTTACAGATTGAAGAAGAGTATCCACAGAATCAAAATAAATCCTACAAATCTACAAATTCAAAAGCACCAATCCCAAAAAGAGCGAAATCGTATTTAACGGGGTCTACAGAATCGAAGGCTCTAAGCTTAGTATCCAATTCGATTAGTGCTTTTAAATCGTTTTGTTTTCGGGTTAACAGACCCAAAGAACGCGCGACTCGGCCTGAGTGAACGTCGAGAGGACACGACAGTTGAGAAGACTTGACCTGTTTCCAAATACCTAGATCGACCCCCTTGTTTGCACTTCTAACCATCCATCTCAAAAAGAGATGAAGTCGCTTTGATGCGCTGGACTTTACTGGATCTGCAAGGTGTTTTCTGGTGCGGACCTCATGAGGAGTTTCGAGTAAAAAGGTCCTCAAATTAACAATCCCCTTATCTAAGCGAGGTTCTGAAGAGATAAAGAACGACTCTAAACTTGAAACTTTGGTATATGCTCGCTTAAGGCTAGATAAAAAGAAATAAAGATCGTTTTCATTAAATGTTCGATGTACAAAGCCTTTACTTAGTTGCTTGAGTTCAATTTCAGTGGCACTGAGGACAACCTTACAGGGTTGGTGGTCTAATCGTTTGAGCAAATCTATACCACTCTTAATAATAGACGTGCGATTACCCCATGCAATGGTTGCGACTAAAAGTCCTAAGATTTCTTGATCTCTAGGTTGATCGAGATCGTGAAGTATGCCCAAGGGATCTGTGTCGAGAAACCCAATGTGTTCATACTGCTCGGCCTTTTCATCGAGGTAGGCCTTGATATCTGTGTCATTCCATCTCCCCATCGCGCAGCACTAGGATTCGATCAGACTTTCGAGCAATTTCATCGTTATGAGTAACTACTAAAAAAGCGCATTTTAATTGGTCTACTAATTGGTGAAAAAGATCGTGTAATTGTAAAGCATTTGGAGTGTCAAGATTTCCACTAGGTTCATCTGCGAGTACCATTTTTGGATCGTTGATTAAGGCTCGTGCAACTGCAATACGTTGTTTTTCTCCACCAGAAAGAGCCAGGGGTTTATGATGTGCGCGATGCGTCAAACCTAAAGTCTCTAGAAGTTCATAGGCATACTCTTGAACCGCCTTTTTTGGTTTCTTCATAATAAGCCCTGGTATGCAGATGTTTTCGATTGCAGTAAATTCTTCTAAAAGTCCATGATGCTGAAAAACAAATCCAATAGATTGATTGCGTAGCTTGGCGAGTTGCTGTTCGCTCAAAGTAAGTAGCGAACTGCCATTGAAATCCAGTGTAGTGTCGGTGCGTTGATTCGGTTTCTCAAGTGTGCCTAGTATGTTGAGTAAAGTTGTTTTTCCTGCACCTGAAGGCCCCGTAATTGCTACTATTTCAGAAGAATAAAGTTCTAAACTAACATCTTTTAAAATATCAACTTCCTGTTTTGATTTATAAATGTGGGACGCTTTGAGAAGCATATTCTCTCTATTTTTGTGCAAAGTACCGAAAGATAATGAACGACAATCAAATGTTGCTTTTAGCGAGCGGATGCTTTTGGTGTACTGAAGCGGTTTTTTCTACTCTTGATGGGGTACTAGAAGTGCATTCAGGTTATGCCGGAGGGTTTGTGAAAAACCCATGTTATAGAGAAGTTTGCAATGGAACTACGGGTCACGCAGAATGCGTAAAAGTGATTTACGATCCGAAAAAGATTTCGTTAGAGGTATTGCTGTCCGCCTTTTTCTCAACGCACGATCCTACCACTCTTAATCGTCAGGGATACGATGTGGGTACACAATACCGTAGTGCTCTATTCTACACTTCTGAAGATCAAAAGAAGATCATGCAAAATTTTATCGCAGACTTGACAGAAAAGCAAGTATTCTCCGCTCCGATAGTCACAGAGTTGCTACCCTATAGTACATTCTACGAGGCGGAGCCAGAGCATCATAGGTTTTACGAAAGAAATCCTGACATGAGATATTGCGAGGTAATTATTGCGCCAAAGCTTGCGCATCTTAAAACAGCTTTTAACGACTACTTAAAGTCTTAAAACTTCTTTGATCAGTAAACTAGAGTTTTAGACCGAAACGTCTTAGCATCTTCTTTTCAAATCCCCAAAAGAAGTTAAACTGCCCAAAAAGAGCCCCGATTAATACCAATAGTACTTGATACAATGGAAAAATTAGGCCTATCCTAAGTGGCCAGTATACCATTGGATGCAGTGCTTCGGGTTCCTCAAAAAGCCAGTGCATGACAGGACCTGCTAAACGAGATGCAGCGGTACCTGTTAATCCGAAAACGATAAAAATAAGGGTGAACTGAAGGTTAGAGGAAATTCCCCATTTCTTTTTTAATCTTGAGAATAATCGTGGTTCAGACATGTGTGTTGACTTCGTCTATAACGTCAGTTAGGATTTTTACATTAGATAGCGAAAGCGCATTGTATAGTGAAGCTCTATAGCCCCCTACTAGGCGGTGACCTTTCAGGCCGTGAATATCGTATTTCTTGCAATATGAATCAAAAAGAGCTGCGTGAGACGCATCTGGAATAGTAAAGGTCACATTCATTGAAGATCTGCTTGAGCGTTCTGCAAAAGGGCTAATCCAATTGTGTTTTTCAAGGGTAGCGTAAAGCAATGCAGCTTTTTGTTGATTCTCAGAAAAAATAGAATCCAATCCTTGCTCTTTGATCCAGCGTAAATTGAGTAGACTTGCATAAATTGAAAATACCGTTGGGGTATTTAGCATACTGTCTGCCTTACTATGAGCATTGTAGTCTAAAAATTTGAATCGATCGAGTCCATTCACATGCTGTAAAAAATCTTTCTTAACCACTACCAGTGTTGTTCCGGCAGGCCCAATATTTTTCTGTGCCCCTGCGTAAATCAGATCAAAGGCTGCGTAATTTCTAGGCCTTGATAAAATATCCGAACTCATATCGGCTATCATAGGAGTTTCATTGAAACTTGGAAACGCGTCAAATTGAGTTCCGTAAATGGTATTGTTGGAGGTCAGATGCACATAATCATAAGAGTACTCAATACTGATCTTTTCGGGAATGGATTTGTACCCATTTTCTTTTGAAGAAGAGATAGTTTCTGCGCGACCCACTTTTTTAGCTTCACTAATGGCCTTTTGACTCCATACCCCTGTATCTACATAAGCGGCAGTGTTACTGAGAAAGTTGTAAGGAACCATAGCGAATTGCTGGCTGGCACCGCCTTGCAGGTAAAGGGCAGTGTAGGATGACGCATCAAGATTCATTAACTCAAGAACAAGTGATCGTGCTTCTTCCATTACCTCAACAAATGCGTGAGACCTATGGCTTATTTCTAAAATTGACAATCCAAGTTGATCGTAATCAATGATTGCTTCAGCAGCTAATTCAAAAACGGATTGAGGTAAAATACAGGGGCCTGCTCCAAAATTGATTTTCTTCATCTATAAATTGGATAAGAAGGTTAGGGTGTCGATTTGATCGGCATAAGTGTCTAGTGTTGGCTGCTGAGAATGTCCGAAAGGAATCCCGTCGTTGAAGGGACCCACAGCACATTGAATGTCCTCTGAATACGTTTCTGCCCATTTATCGGCCTCTAAACGGTCTTCGATCCATTTATAATGGAGTACACCAATAGGTGAATGTATCGTTTCGTCTTCTACCATTAGAATCGTTTCAGCATCTATAAATTCGGCTTGATTTAATAACAACAAAGAACGCTGATATTCTACATTGTTCGCATATTTATTGTGTTGCAAAAATTCACTACGAGCTGATAAAACCATTGTAAGGGCTTTAAGTTCGAATACTCGTTCAATAAGAAGTTGTGTGACATTGCGACAGCCTAATCCGAAGTAATCAAAAATATCGTTGGCTAAAAGCTCGAGTGAATGCGCATCAGTGTCTTTTAGCAGCAGAGCTACACT
>Ga0181568_10002937_pt1 | contig 15463 bp, 19 predicted proteins | sample 101ome_20_FD_133758 | JGI IMG/M metagenome (GOLD analysis project Ga0181568, IMG submission 133758) | Coastal salt marsh microbial communities from the Groves Creek Marsh, Skidaway Island, Georgia - 101404AT metaG (megahit assembly) | ecosystem: Environmental > Aquatic > Marine > Intertidal... | reverse complement strand
TTGGGTGGTTGACCTGTACATTGCCGCCTGCGTTGCCAGCAGACAAACCACCGATTGAAACAGGTCCCTGAGCCACAGCATATACTTGACCATCCGCACCTTTCAGGGGAGTCTGCAGAAGGATCCCACCCTGCAAAGAATCTGCATTCCCGATTGATGAAACGGTCACATCCAAGCGAGATCCTTCTTTGGCAAAAGGCCCAATCTCCGCAGTCACCATCACGGCAGCGATATTTCTTGATTTGTCCGCTTTATCAGCACGAATTCCAAGAGTCTCCAGAGCGTTGAGTATGCCCAACTCCGTATACTCGATCTTGGAATCACCCTGCCCTGCTAAACCAGTAACAATGCCATAGCCGAAGAGCTGATTACTACGACTGCCTTTCACATCAGTGAGGTCTTTAATGCGGGCCCCTTGCAGAAGGAATGGAAGAAGTAGAAAAGGCAGGGCTCTGGAAAAAAATATCGTCATGCGAATAAAAATTTAGAATGGATTTACCACCGAAACCAGTTTCTGATACCAGGACTGCTTTTGGGCATCGTTAAGACTGCCTTTGGCCACAAACTCAATCTGGGCATCGGCAATGTATTGAGAAGAAACGATATTCCGATATCTCAAGCCATCTTTAAATCCGAATCCGATATCTTCCGGTCGTACCATGCCTTTAAGAACCGCGTAGTAACTCTCGCCCGAAAAAGTCACCATCCGGGCTCCTTCCAATACAAGCACCCCATTTGGAAGTACATCAATAACAACAACACTTACTCTGCCCTTTAACTCCTGCGTATTAGCAATAGAGCCTCCCCCTTGACTGGACTGCTGGGTCTCAATTTGTGTGCCAGGCAGTCCACCATTGTGAGTCCCCATCTTGCTATTAGCGAAAAGAAACTGGGAAACCGCATTTTCGATTTCCGACTGCCTGCTCCGAACGGAATTTTGGGAAGCGGCGAGGGAAGAACTCTCCGCAACATCAATGGTAATCAAGTCACCAACGGAATAGGCTCTTTTACCACCAAAAAGTCCTCTTTGATCATTACCACTTTTTAACCAAAGTGATGTTCCCAAGCTAAATTGGGCCGTAAATAGAGAGAGAATCAAAAAATGGATTATTTTCATAGCGTTTCTTACAAGTGAACTTTGACGCTGTTTTCACTCAATACCTTTGCCTGAAATTCTTTGTCTGAGGAGATGTTTCGAACGCGGACAAAAGAACCTTCCACTCCATCCTCCAAAGCCAATCCTTTCATCGTTACAAAGATTCCATTTCCCGAAGCAAAAACATCCACGACCTTACCTTTATTGATGAGATTAATCTTGGAGAGATGATTCCACTTCAGTGGAGTATCTGGGCGCAAATGAGTAGATACTTCGTAGCCGGCTAGCTTGGCCCCAGCGAGCACAGAATTGGCATATTGCTTAAGGGTATCCACTTTGCGGGATTTCAGTAAATGAACGGTAAGTTTTTCTCCGTTGCTAAGTGATTTATCTGTAAAATATACATCTTCAAGATGCATAATTTTGATCGGCGTGGAAAAAACTCCAACTTTCACCCCATCATCCCAAATATCAAATTTCACAAAGCAATTCGAATTAAGCTCATCAGGTGTGCATGTACTAAGCTTGATGATGAAATTTGAGGAGTAACTGACATCTTCCCACTTCCTACTAAGATAAACTTTGACCTCACCGTTAGCTTGGAACCTGTGCTTCAATAATTCACCTAGTCTCTTTTGAAGAAGCGCTGCATCAAGAACTTCATTTTCGTCCACAACTTCGTGATGGAATTTATTCTGAATCAAAGCGGGAGATGAAACATAGGCAGATACCTTTTTTTCGACTTTTTGTTCTATGGAAAAGTCCAAGGAAATAGGTTGCAGAAAACGCTCAACTCCCCCGCTGAGGGAGTAGGTTAAAAGTAGAAAAAAAGCAAAAAACGGTAACCGCATCCTTATCTCTTCAATTGATTTACTCTTGAAAGCATATCATCGGAAGTTTGAATAGACTTTGAATTAACTTCGTATGCCCGCTGAGCGATGATCATATTAACCATTTCCTCAACGACATTAACATTAGACATTTCCAAGTAGCCCTGCTGGATAACTCCAAAACCATTTTGCCCAGGGAGACCAGCTTCCACCTCGCCACTTGCTTCGGTTTGGATGTACAAGTTACCACCGATGGATTTGAGTCCGGAAGGGTTGGGAAAACGAGACAATTGGATGGGTGCTAATTCTTGAGTGCCATCTGGTGTTTCCACTGAGATATTACCATCTGGTGAGATAAAAACATTCGTAACATTTGCCTCGATGGCAGGCAAACCATTGATAACCAAGCCATCCGCGGTGGTCATTTGTCCCTCCGGGCCAACTTTGAAGGCTCCGTCACGAGTGTAAGCTAGTGTACCATCCGCTCTCTCCACCTCGAAAAAACCAACCCCGTCGATGGCAACATCCATTTTCTCGCTCGTTTGAGTGAGCTGTCCTTGCGTAAAGATTTTAGCAGTGGAAACGACCTTAGTTCCGTTACCCATTTCTACACCTGTAGGGATTACATTACCCGCTCCAGTCTGCCCACCCGATTGCCTGGGGTTTTGATAAAGCAAATCCTGAAATTCAATCTTGTTCTTCTTGTAGCCTGTGGTGTTCACATTGGCTATGTTATTGGAGATAACATTGAGGTTGAGTTGTTGGGCCTGCATGCCCGTCGCGCCTGAATAGAGTGATAGATTCATAATATTAACTGGTTTGCCCTAAAGTGCCGATTGCTTTGCCCACATTTTGGTCGAAGGTTTGGATCATTTTTTGGTTTGCCTCATGAGCACGGGAAACCTCGATTAGACCAATCATCTCCTCGATAGATGAGACATTACTTCCCTCAAGAAACCCCTGCATCACAGTAAAAGAACCAGGCTCAGACTCATTCGGAAATACCGTTTCATCTTTGGCAATAAACCCACCCCCTATTCTCTCAAGTTGTGATTGAGGATCATCGAAGCTGAAAACTCCAAGTTCACCAATTAACTCTTCGCCCTGAAAAACCTGGCCTTCTTTATCAATTGAAATTTCTCCCAAAGAAGGGTCAGTGGTAATCGCATTACCACTAGGGTCCGAGAATTGATGTCCCATGCTGTTAACCATAATCCCTTCTGAATTAATGTAGAATTGTCCGTTACGGGTATAAACGGATTCACCCTTGGAGTTGTTGAGTGCAAAGAAACCATCGCCCCTGAGAGCCATATCCAAAGGATTATTTGTTTCCCGCAGTTCTCCCTCAACCAAATCGGATTGATTCTTTAGCATGGGGAAAGAACCTGGCATGTCATTTCTCAGACGATCATGAGTGGAGCGGGGAATCTCGCCACCCTCAATTGCTTCAAATGAAACAGCAACTTTTTTAAAACCGGCTACATGGCTAGCCGCTATGTTATTGGCAATGATGTTTTGATATTGCTCCAAGCTTCTCAGAGCGGCCGCGTTTTCATATAATGAGAGATTCACATGCCTAGTATAGCAAATCCCGTGCCACTAGTACCTCGCAATAAAGAAATATGTGAAGGCTGAAAATTAGGTTAAAACGAGGGCAAACCGATTAATAAAGGCAATCGATTTCCAAAATCTTGTCCTGCTCAATGTGTATAAGCAGGCGGACGGGTTTGCCGTCGTGTGAAACCACTTCAACCTTCGGAGCCCCTTCTGTCTCGTAAATTATCTCTTTGGACTCAACCAACTCAGCCGACTGATCCGCACTAGTTTCAACAGATGCCTGCAATTTCTCTCCTCCTAGGTAAGGAGAAAAACCTGCCGTTTTCTGCTGCTGAGAAAAATCTTTCCCTTTAAGATAACTTTCCATGGTAAAGTGGAATAGCAGGTTTCATGCCCATGATTCAACGGTACTTAACAAGATCTTCCTGGCTCATATCCAAAACCAAGCTTAACTCGACACGTCGGTTCTTTTCAGGCTGATTCGGAAAGCGAACCCGATTGGGTTTGGTGGCTCCATGCCCAGTCATCCGCTCCAGTTTGTGTGATAACTCACCGGCGGAATAATGGTTCAATGCCTCAGTCACCTCCACTGCTTGGTAAAGAGATAACTCCCATTCTGTGGATATCGGGTTTTCGACCATTCCATCCAGGCTCATGGAGTGAGAATCGACTCGGTAAACCAAAACATGCTGCGACAGTAGCCAAGACATACGCTGCATGACCTTTCTTCCATGGGTAGAGAGCTTAGCCGTGGTCGGCTCGAAAAGAGGTTTGTCGTCACCATAATAGAGAGTTACTTTCAAGCCTTCAGAAGTAACCTCCAACTGGATGACAGAATCATCAATTTCATGAAGTTTGAGTCTTTGATACCAATCCTGGGCAATTCTGTGAAGCACATCGATATCTATGGAAGTGGTATCATCGGTATTTCGCATCGTTGTGTCAGATCTTCCCACGATTTGATCAACCATACTACCCGGACGAGCGTCCTTCTGCTCAACGGGTGTGGACTTGGGGACGCCCGCTTTGTATGGATCTCGGAAAAATCTTGTTGTAGCAATAATCACTTCCTCGTCCTGGGAGAGAATCCAAAGCACAAGAAAAAGCGACATCATTCCGGTAACAAAGTCAGCATAGGCAACTTTCCACGCACCCCCATGGGCAAAAAAAGAAGAAATTTTGGAGTTCTTCCGCATAGCCGTCTAATGAGCTTGAGGAAAGATCAGCCGCCTTTTGCGGCTTCTTTACATTTCTCTTCTAATTCGTCCGCTGTAGGCTGGATTTGCTTGTCCAGAGATCGGCGACCAATCTCAACGGCCATGATGGGCGAGAGACCAGTGGCGAAACCAGATACAGAACGCTCAACGATACGAAAATAGAGCATCTCTTGTCCCTGATTCAAAGAAACGAGGCGACCCAGAGGAATGCCCACCCCGTAAGCGAGGAAAATACCAAGGAATGTTCCACTGAGGGCAGCAGCAACTTTATACCCGACAGACTCAGGGTCTTCCAAATTAGACATGGTGTTAATAATTCCAAGAACCGCCGCCACAATACCAACGCCAGGGAGTGCATCAGCAATCATTTCAATTGCTTTTACCGATCGACTGGCCTCTGCTTCGCGACTACTCAGTTCAGAACTTAAGATTCCACCAATTTCTCCGGGCTTGCATCGACCGTCTACAATCGGTCTTAAAGAGTTGCACAAAAACTCAACCAAAGGCTTGTCGTTAAGAAAGGAAGGATACTTGGTAAATATAGTGCTGTTGGTCGGATCGCTTACATGCTCGTCCAAAGCGGGAGTCCCTTTTCTCCTACCGAGCATGAAGAGTTCGTAAAGCAGGACAAGTAAATCAATAAACTTACCCTGATTGCTAATCCCTCCCTTAAAAGCTTTGAGGATATCGCTTTTAAGACTCATAAGTACGGACTTAGGGCTTGAAACCACCAGAATACCCAAGCCGATACCGCAAATAATCATGATCTCTCCAGCATGGATAAGGGAGACTGGATTACCGCCGGCTACGGTGAACCCGCCAATACAGGAAACAAATACGATAATAATCCCAACAGTTAAAAGCATTTCAAAAAAGTTTAGATTTATTCAAAGGTTTGGAAGTGGGCACGTAAAGTTAGAAGAGTTTGGGAGATGATCTGACTGATCCTTCCTTCTGATAACTTAAACAGGTGGGCAATCTCAGACAACCTCAATTCTTCAATGAAATAGAGGAGTAGTATTTTCTGACTTTGCTCAGGCAAATCCTTTATTTTTTGGCGAAGAATTAAAATCTTTTCATTCCTGTCTGCTTTTTCAAATGCGGTGGACTCAGTGGGATCGTCGAGAGTTTCAGAGAGATTCGCGGGCTCATCACCATTCGAATGTTCATAATTTCGACCGTCCATCGGAACAAAAATCACAGGCTGAGTTTCCCTAAGTAGTTTGCCGTACTCAGCAGGGGTAAGTTGCAGTGCATTTCTAACTGCCTCCTCGGTAGGAGGGCGACTAAGTGATAACTCAAGCTCAAGGATCGTGGCCTGCAGTGACCTCGCTTTGGCACGATTGGCCCTGGGGAGATGATCAATCCTTCTCAATTCATCCAGCAATCCTCCCTTAATCCTCAGAGACGCATAATTACCGAAAGACTTTCCCTTGGAGGGATCAAAACGGTCAACCGCTAAGATAAGAGAACGGACACCCACACCGTACATATCTTCCGTTTCATAAGTTTCCGGGAAGTGATGACGCAACCTACTGACAATTGATTTAACCAAAGGCAGATATTTTTCAATCCATTGATCCCTAGACTCCTTCGTTTTCATCGCCACACGATACTTCTCCGCAGCAGCAATCATTTGTGGTGCCGTGTTAACGGGAAAATCGATTTGTGCAACTGGCTCTTCCATCACTTACTTTTGGGCAGAGCAACCCCCTTGGCATTTTCCAATGCTTCCACATTAGTGGCAGCGGCAATTTGCTCTCCCGAAATTGAATGCTCTTTGGATAAACCGGTTTCCTGAAATTGTCCTTTTTCAGCATCTCCAACACTCGGATTTAAGACGGCAGTTAGGGCAAAGCCCAGTAAGGCTCTACCGCTCATTGCAAATAGGACACACCCGATGGAACCATGGAGCAAACTGGCCAGAAAATCGCCGTAAATGAGTGAAGATACAAGATAGAAAATAAGAAAACCTGCAAATCCACCAATAAAAAAGAAAAACTTTGCATCATCCTTCATCAATTATGCCTTTTGGTAAGATGTAAAGCCCTTGGAGTAAACTTCCTCGGGAAAAGTTTTGGCAATCATTTGATTGAGAACCCCGCGTGAAAAATCACCGGTAACATTTTGACCGTTGCAAATACAAAGTGGAGTTAAACCAGAATTTAAAATAACGGGCCACAACTTGGTCGCATTTGAAAGTTCATCAAAGTGAGTGATAGCCAAGTGGGTGATTCCAAGATGCTTCGCAGTTTGAATAGAACGATTAAGAACCCTGACATCGTAAGCACCATTAATTACCAAAACTCTAGATTCAACACCACATTGGTCAAGAGAATCCTTGGTTTGAGCCCAATCCTCAACACTACCCAAGGAAAGGCCCGGCAAATCTATATAGAGGGGACTCTGATCGCTTACTGGAGGGAGTTTAGAAGCCTCCCGGTAGAGAGTGACTCCGATAACTTCGCAAAAAATTCTTAGTGAGTCATCGGGGTTCGGCACTCCATTCTCAATCTTGAGAACCATAGGTGTTTTTTTGTTAATAAAGACTTCATGGGCCAAAACCTTGCACAAGGTGGTAGTCTTTCCAGCCCCTGGTGTTCCAATCAGGGCGACTGTATCACTCAAAGGAGACTCTGGATTGGACCTATACCGATCAGATAAGCCAATCGTAATCTGCTTGAGAGCATCCGCTAAGGAGAGTTCCTTGATTTCCTTCCAGTTCGACCAAGATTTAATTTGGGACAAGAGATTCTCATCAAACCCAGTTTTGTGCAAGAGAGCCGAAATCTCATCTTTGTGCACAGGTTGCTCTGATACCTTGTTTTCCATTAAACTCTCTTGAGGAGGAGTCGATTTATTTCCGCTGACATCCTGCGTTGGGGCAAGTGAGGCACCACCCGCTTCATCCTCGCTCGATTCCGTACTCTCCTCGCTTTTTGAATCAGGGGAAGCTAATTCAGCAATAACCTCAAGTTTTGGGGAGGAGATGAAGCGCTTCAACCCTTCTCCACCAACTTGACGAACGGAAACCACCCTGGCATGATCGCCGAGCTTCTCTTTAATAAGCCGGACAGCCTCTTCGGCAGATCTTACCACTAACCTAAATTTTTTAGATTCAGGCTTCGATTCATCAGCTTTTGCTTGTAAGGTCATGATTTACGATCGATTCAAACCGCCATCTCCACTTTCTCTTTCATGTCTGCATCTGAATTGTGAGCTGACTGGGCGAGCGAATTCGTAATTTCCTCAGGTATCGAGTGCTCAGCAAGGCTAATTGCAGCAAAGGGTTCAATCAATGTTTCGCTGGGAATTTCTTGAAATGCGACGATGACTAACTGGGGGAAGCTCGGTTCCATAAATCTGCGTAAGGCCAATCGGAGTTCAGAAGAGGTAACAAGTAAAGGGGTAAGTCCCTCGTTTACCATTTCAGATATTTTAGGTTCGATCTCACGCAAAATCCCCTGAGTTAGATCGGGATCCATCGCTAATCCAACATCAAACTGACTTCTTTTAACGCGTTGGATAAGCATTTGCTCCAATCTGGGTTCAAGCGTCATCGATGTAAGTTTATTGGCGGAGGATTCATATTCCTTTACAAAATACATTCCAAGCTTCTTACGCGCTTGTTCGGATAAATCGTCTGGATTCTTGGTAACCTGAGCCATGTCAGCAATGGTCTCTAAGATAAGAGTCAAATTTTTGATGGGAATTCTTTCGCGGAGGAGATTTTGAAGGGTTCGTTGAATGACGCCCACATTGACCAAATCAGGCAACAACTCACTCACCAAAGTTGGGTTTTTGTCTTTGATTAAGTCAATTAATCTCTGCGTTCCTTCACGCTCCAAAATAAGATAGGAAAATCTTTTGAGGATGTCAGACAAATGAGTTACCAAAACCGAAGAAGGATCCACGACAGTCAATCCTTCCACCTCAGCCATACGCTTGTCGTTTTCGGTAATCCACTTGGCTTTTATTCCAAAGACGGGCTCAATCGTGGGAGTGCCTTCAATCTTACTTTCGTCCACGCCACCCATGTTCATGGCAAGATAGCGCTCAGGCATAACGGTAGAGCGGGCGATTTCTTTTCCCCTGAGGACAAAACGATATTCATTTGGTTCAAGCTCAATATTATCCCGGACACCTATCGTCGGCAGAAGCATGCCCATATCCCGGGCGAAGTTGGTACGGGCACCCGTAATCCTTTCCAGCAAATCTCCGCCCTTGGCTTTGTCAGCCAAGACTAACAGACCATACCCCATTTCGAGCCCAAACACCTCCTGCTCAATCGCCCGCTCCATAGGTGATAGAGACGGTTCGTCTCCTGGTTGAGTATTAGCTTGTCCCTCGGTTGGAGCTGATGCAGGGCCTGGAGACTGTGCTGGCATGGCAGCGGACGAACTTGTACCGATTTCCTCAATCTGAGATTCCGACTCCGCTTTCTTTTTTAGATAAAAGGATAAACAAAAACAGAAAATGGAGAGAATGAAAAAGGGCCAAAATGTTTCCGATAAAAACAGGGAAAAGGCGAGGAGTAAACCACCGGCAATGGCGATAGCTCGAGGATAGATAGTAAGCTGCCTTCCGACAAATTCCCCGAGATTCGCTTCATCTGAAGAACGGGTTACCAGGATACCAGCTGCGATCGAAACAATAATTGCAGGTATCTGGGACACCAAACCATCCCCAATCGATAAAACGGTGTAGGTTTGCAATGCATCCGCTATAAGTAAATCTCTTTGGAAATAGCCGATTAAAATTCCTCCGATGATATTTACCGCTGTAATGAAGATACCAGCAACGGCATCTCCTCTGACAAACTTACTGGCACCATCCATCGCTCCATAGAAGTCTGCATCTTTTTGTATCCTCTCACGTCTTTTTAGCGCCTGTGCTTCGGTAATGATTCCTGCGTTCATTTCGGCATCGATGGACATTTGCTTACCGGGCATCGCATCCAGAGTAAATCGGGCAGTCACTTCCGCAATCCGCCCGGCACCCTTGGTAATGACAACAAAATTAATGATAACAAGAATCAAGAATACAACCGCGCCGACAACATAGTTTCCGCCCACCACAAAAGTACCAAATGATTGAATGACTGAACCAGCGTCACCCTCCAATAAAATAAGTCGGGTCGAGGCCACATTGAGACCAAGTCGGTAAAGCGTAACTGCGAGGAGAATGGTAGGAAAAACAGAGAACTCTGGAGGTTCCTTGATGTAGACAACCGTTAGAAGGATGAGTAGGGAGATTCCGATACTTAAAACGAGTAGTAAACTCAGGAGATCTTTGTGGATCGGAACTACCAAAAGAAAAATTGCAGCAAAAAGACCAAAGATAAAACCCAAATCGGAATTACCCTTAAAACGGGCAAAAAAGGCTAAAATTCTGGGCCAAAACATCGTCATGCAAAACTCCTGGATGTGGTTCTTTTAGCGAGTAATCGCCTAGCCTTAAGGCGGTGAAAGTAATAGGCGTGAGCTTGATAAACTTCTGCCAAAATTTTAGCTACAACCCGGTAGAGTTGAAATGGAATAACTTCTCCGACCACGCCTATTGCAAACAACATTCTGGCAACCGACTTATCCTCCACCATCGGAACATCGTACTCTTTCGCAATCGCTTTTATTCTTCTTGCCACTTGGTTATCTCCTTTTGCAACCACAACTGGAGCATGATCTGTGCCCTTTTCATATTTAAGTGCAACAGCATAGTGCGTAGGGTTTGTTACAACCACATCAGCAGTAGAAACATCCTGCAGATTCTGCCCCATGACCAACTCCATTGCCTTCCTCCGCTGAGCGGCTTTAACCTCTGGAGCAACTTCCTTACTTTTCCTCTCTTCCTTGACCTCTTGCTTGGTCATTTTCATCTCTTCATTGAATTCTCTTTTTTTTATAATGAAATTGATGATCGCAACGATAAGTAGCATCAAAAACAGGAGAGAAAACATCACTACAATAAGGGTGTAAATGAAGTCAGGAATGTGCTGAATCGGTACAGGTGCGTAAAAAATAGGGTCACTCAAAAAAAACACGATCGTCAACCAAACCACCGTTCCGATACATAAGAACTTGAGAAAATCAACCAGGAATGCTTTTACCGCCTTCAAGCCAAAAACTCTCTTCACCCCACTAATAGGGTTCATTTTATTAAAACTTGGCTCGATCGCCTTCGGAGTAAATCTAAAACCCGTTTGCACTCCTTCCGCGGCCAAGGCAGCAAAAAAACAGGAGACCAGTATGGGTGCTACAATCAAACCCATTAAAAGGTAAGTCTGCTCGAGCAACTTCGCAGAACCGGCTTGGTTGGCAATAATAGAGTCTAAATTTTCAAATATCGATTTAGTAAAAGTGGCTAAATCCAAGGCTTTACCCGGACCCCAAAATGTAATGACAAGCAAGCCTGCAAGCAAGGTAGCAGTCATGGCAATCTCGGGTGCTTTTGCAAAACTACCTTTCGAATATGCTTCGGTAAGCTTTTTCTCGGTAGGGGGCTCCGTTTTTGAGCTTTTATCTACATCGGCCATATAATTTCAGAAAAGAGTGATGAGCAGGCTAGCCTGGCTGGATCACATCAAGCATGACCTCAACCGAACGCCTGCTGTGCTCCAAAACATAGGATGAGATAAGTAATATACAGGAAACCAATAAAACCAGACCACAGAGGATGCGAACAGCGAAACTGGTGATAAAAACATTCATTTTAGGCACTGCTTTTCCAAGCACTGCAAAAGACAAATTAATGATAAAGTTAAGGGCAATAAAAGGAGCGGCAATCAAGGTACCCAAAACAAAGACATTGGAAACCTCCCTCACATACTCAAAAGTGGGATTTGCATGCAGGAAATAACTTCCGATGGGCAAAATCTCAAAAGAAAGAATGAAGGCCCGAATGACCTCGTGATGCAAATTGACAACAAAAAATATAAGCAAACTAAAGTAATAGAAAAGGCTGGTTAATGTTGAATCCGTAGAACCGAGCAGAGGGTTCACACTGTTGCTGGCCATCAACCCAATTTCATAAGAAATCAAGTGCCCTGCAAGCTCTACGGCAAAGAAAACCATCCGAACCATCATTGCCAAAAGAAGACCAATGCAAACCTCATTCATCGATAGCAGAATGGCTCCAAGAAAGTGCTTCGCAAGGGTAAGGTCAGCAGGCACACTGGGATTAATAAGCAGAGACAGAATAAGTCCAAACCCAATGCGATAGCGAACAGGAATCAAGTTGCCTGCGAATAAGGGAATGCCTAGAAAAAAAGCACCTGTTCTTAATAATACGAGAACCCAAACTATGATTTCAGAAGCCTCAATGGTCATTGGGCCATCGTTGGGATTAGATCAAACATAAGTATACAAAAATCAGTCAGTGTCTTAAGAATGAAATTTGCACCAATCACGATGGCTAACGACACACAAATGAGCTTGGGAACAAAGGTAAGAGTTTGCTCCTGCAAACTAGTAATTGACTGAACGAAACTCACCAGCAGACCCACTACAGTAGCTGTCCCCAAAATAGGAATGGAGAGGAGGAGACCTGTTTGTAAGAGATGCCTCATCACATCCACTGCAAGTTCCATTGTCATAACCCGAAAAGATTAGCTCACATTAAAGCTCTCAACCAAAGACTGAACAATCAGATACCATCCATCGACAAGGACGAACAGGAGTAGTTTAAATGGCATCGAAATCACCACCGGCGGCATCATCATCATCCCCATGGACATAAGCGAGGAGGCCACAATGAAATCAACCACAATGAATGGAATGAAGATTAGAAAGCCCATTTGAAAGGCAGTTTTCAGTTCACTGAGAATAAAGGAGGGAACAACAATACTTAGGGGCAACTGTTCCCGCGTCATCGCCCCCTGCCTGGAAATTTCGAGAAAGAACTGTACGTCCTCACGTCTCGTTTGGTTCATCATAAAATCTTTCATGTGAGCCGTCGCCACCATCAAAGCATCTGAAGATTTCATCGACTTTTCGATGTAGGGAGTTACCGCATCATCATAAATCCGGTTCCACACGGGCCCCATCACGAAAAAGGTGAGAAATAAACCTAACCCTATGATAATTTGGCTGGATGGTGCCGCATTGACTCCTATGGCATTACGGACAAAACCAAGGACGATGATCATTCTCGTAAAGCAGGTCATCATCATGATAATGGAAGGACCCAATGTTAGCAGGGTCATCGCAACAACCAGTTGTATGGCCAAACCAAAGTCCCCCTCATCGTTCGCACCACTCACATCAATTCTTAAACCTGGAGCCCCCACCCCGCTTTGAGCATCAAGCGAGTTTGAAGATATTAAAAAACAGGCAAGAATCAGTAACCAAAGCATAGTTTTGACTCCCATGAGGTTACTTATGAAACTGCGGTCAAACATATCAATTCCTCAGGAGGAAGAATAAGATTCTGCGACATCAGCAGGTTTGTTCAATGAAGTGAGATGCTGGATGGAACCGGGACTTACCCCCAGTAGATGTTTCTCATTTTCATATTCTGCAACGAGTAAGAACTGTCGATTCCCAAGAGAATGGGTCTCAGAAATAAGAATTTTACCTCGGGATTTCCCGATCGAAGAAAGGATTTTCTTTCCCTTGTAAAACCGGGTAAACAGAAAAGCACCCACGGCAAGAGTGCCTAAAAACCCTAAGATTCGAAAAATTTGAAGTGTGTAAGGGGAATAATCAGGATCAAGGGCAGGAGACGCACTAGCTATCAAATAAAAAGTTTCCTGCATAAGTGACCAAATTCACAAAGGAGGGAGAAACAAAAATTAGCCGATTGAATCGACGATCTCTGTAATCTTGAGACCGAAACGGTCGTCGATGACTACAACCTCACCCAGTGCAATCAACTTACCATTAACAAGAAGGGAGACTGGATCCTTGGCGTTTTGCTGAAGTTGAATTTGTGCACCTGGGCTTAATTCAACAATTTCCTTCATCGGTAATTGTGCCGTGCCTAACTGGACTGTGACTTGAACCTTCACATCCATAACGATGTCCATCTTTTTACTATCCATTTGCTTTTCCAATTAAATTTAATCCTTCAGAGATACATTCATTCACCTGATAGGCCACCCGATCCCCATCGAGCCCTACTTCACCCACAAAACAGGTCCTATTTTCGATGCGAATTTTCGTTTTCGAAATAATTTCAGGATCTAACTCGATCACATCGTTTGCCTCAATATTTAATAGATCGCGTACAGTGAGTTGAAACGCATCCCACTCTGCCGATACATCGACTGGAATAAAATCATAAACCTCATGCCATTTGGGAGGCTTGGTCGGCTTTGCCTCTTTCTTGGAAGTGGCGGTGGCGGAAAGGATAGAACTGAGCACCGGCTCAAGGGTATAATACGGAACCGCAACGCGAATCGGTCCGGAAACATCACCAAAGGATGCCTCCATCCCCAAAACAAGCATCATTGCGTCAGGAGGAGAAGTTTGGAGAAACTTGCCAGTTGTCTCTGTTCCAATAATTCCTGCGGTTAGCTTTTTAATCGAGTCCCATTGCTTACACCACTCCTCCAAAATGATCATATTGAAATCTTCGACTAAGGCTTTTTCAATATCTGTAAGTCCACGCTCTTCAGGGTTGGTGGAACCACGCCCGCCAAGAATCCGATCGACCACAGTGGCCGAGAGGTGAGCATTTACATCCAGTAACCCAACTCCATTCAATTCCTGGATTTTGAATAGGGTAACACAGGAAGGACTGGGAATGGAGGAGACAAAAGAACTGTAAACATCTGCATCAAGAGACTCGAGCTCGAGATTGAACTCAGTCCGCAAAAACATCGAGAGATGGCCACCTAGGTAATAAACAAACTGCTCGCACTTAGAGCGCAGTTGAGTCAAGTCTGCATCCGATAAAACAATAGGGTTGGTAAAATCGTATTTCTTAACCCGGATACTGGATGGGTCGGAAACCTTGGTGCCATCATGCAAAAAGATGGACCCAGCAACTGTACTTTGTATCTCATCGATATCAAAGCTTTCGTCATCGGTTTGTTCTTCTTCGTCCATAGACAATCCGGAATTCAATAATTATTGGACAACAAACTGGGTGAAGTAGATTTGCCGGATAAGATCACTCTCTCCGTCCCTGTATTTCCTTAACACAAGGGAGAATGCTTTCTTCAGATCAACCCGCACCCTTTCCTGAAATCCATCCAGTTGAGCATCCTCATAAGTGTAACTCCCCATAATAGAGAGTGCTTTATCCCTAATTCGATGCTCGTTCATCTCTAAAACTTTTTCAAAGTCACCAGCCAGGCCTTCCAATCGGATTTCTAGGTTAATATACCTCGATTTGATGGGCCCGCCCAGATTGGTGATCAACTGGTTAATTTCATAAAATTTCTCCTCTCCGGAAGGTTCCATATCGAGGGGCTGACCGCCCTCAATAATCTGATTTTGGGCAACAGGAGCAGGCTTATTCATCTTGATCACAAAGAACATTGCACCTGCAGTAAGCAAAGGGGCAAGAATGATTGCAATTAAGGCAGGCATTAAATTACCTCCACCACTTGAGGGAGCAGGGGCAGGATTGTTTTCAGGGAGCTCGTCTAATTGGGCAGCACACATAACATTTAAGGATAAGATTGATTATCTTTTGAGATTAACCGCCTCCGAGAGGATGGAGTCCGAAGTTGTCACAACTCGAGAACCAGCCTGAAAGGCACGTTGATGGGTAATCATCATGGCAAACTCGTTGGTTAAATCAACATTGGAAAGTTCGAG
>Ga0181568_10002936_pt1 | contig 15468 bp, 8 predicted proteins | sample 101ome_20_FD_133758 | JGI IMG/M metagenome (GOLD analysis project Ga0181568, IMG submission 133758) | Coastal salt marsh microbial communities from the Groves Creek Marsh, Skidaway Island, Georgia - 101404AT metaG (megahit assembly) | ecosystem: Environmental > Aquatic > Marine > Intertidal zone... | reverse complement strand
GAGGAGTTCTGGATGGATCCTTTTGGCCAGGTTGACCACTATGCGGACCCAGTGACTGTGGCCTTCCGCGATGATGAAGGCAGGCTTGCCCCGCCCGAGACGTTTTATGACTCGGTCGAGCCCCGCACCGACGTTAAGCGGAGCCGCCGCCCCCCCCTCCAGTCCGAGAGACCGAGTCACTCGCGCTCGCGGTCTCGTGCCGACTCGGACGCGGGTTTTCCCGGCTTGCTCCGGCGGCAGGCCTCGCACAGGCAGAGCTACGTGGGCGGTGGAGGTCCTGGAGGCGGTGCGAGCGCACTGCTGTCGTGCCTGCCACCGTCGAAGGATGAGGTAGCGGCCTTCGTGCGGAAGAATGAACTGCGGTCCAAGCGACTCGTGGACGGTCCCTTGCTGCCGCGGGCGGGCTACTCGTGCCGGGCCCTGGACGATGCGGCGTTTGATTCGGAAATGTACTGGGGCTCTGACGCTGACGGTGTACCCATGGGCATGCTCGTCCCCGGCACCTCCTTCGTCCCGCCGCCCCCTGGGCCCGACGGTGTCCGTCCCCCGACGGACGAGACCCGGGGCGGGCGCATCGGCGCCCACTTCGCGTCCCTGGCCAAGTCGGCGGACCTGATGATCAACTGCATTGGGCCTGGAGACCCGTCGGTTGTCCCTGTGCGCGAGATCGGCTATGGCAAGAGCGGGAAGAAGAGCGTCGCGAGCCCCGAGGGTACTCCGTACGAACTCGTTGCGGGTGACATGTTTGGTACAGAGGCCAAGCTCGAGCGCGTCATCGAGCGCATTCGTCTCCCGGACGCCAACGGTCTTCCCCCGATGGTTTCGGGTCTGCCCCGTTTTATTGTCATCAACTACATGCTTCCTGACTACGCCCCGGCCCTCTTCGGCGGGCCCACCGACGGGCCGGGTCGAGGGCTGGTGGCCTACTTTCGCCTCCGCGCCGACTACGACTTCGAGGCACCCGGAAACCAAAAGTCCCTCGCCCTCATGCGGCGTTTTGTTGACGATGGCCGTGAGCCTGATGGGTCCCCCACACGCGACCGGTTCAAGCTCATCGCCCGCGCGCTCAACATCTCAAGCTGGACGCGCATCGCCAAAATCTCCAAGCCCGAGACGACTCTCATCAGCAAGTACAATGGTAAGCCCCTCTTGACGCGTCCACAGCACAGCATCTGGAGGGGGGAGGACTTTCTTGAGGTTGACCTCGACATTCACACTTGGAACTTCCTTGTCCGCAAGATGCTCCGCACCATGATCGGGCGCCTCAACCGGATGGATAGCTGTCAGGCGTTCGTTGTCCAGGGCAACGGCGACGATCAACTCCCCGAGGCCGTCTTGTGCGCCTCGCGCATGACGGGCATGGACCTCATCAACCCGGCTCGGCCTGCTCCAGCCGACCCCGCTGACGCCGGCCTCGTCACGCCCGATGCCGTGGCCAGGGCTAAGCTCGACCTCACGCGCGAGTCTCTCGACATGGCCCAGCGCGGCATGCGCAGGGCCTACTTTGGCGAAGGCCGCGATGGGTGGGTTGAGGACGACGCCGCACTCGGCAACTTTGACGACGACGATGATGCTGGCGCTGAAGGAGAGGGGCCGAATGTGGGGGGCAAGAGACGTCGCTGGCGCCGCGGTCATCCTTCATCGGGGGAGAGGAAACGGGTGCGGCGTCGGCGCCGTCGGACGGGGGCGGGTGGAAAGGGATGCCCCGAGGGCGACGATGGAGACGAGACGATGACCGCTGGCGGAGACGCCGGTGCCGTGGCGCCCACGACGGGCTGGCGGGCCAACATTCTCTGGGGTGCGCGGATTGCGCTCACACCTGTTCGCTTCGTCCTGGTGACTCCCATGTCCCGCGCATCCAGCTGGTGGAATTCGGGGAGGTCTGAGCGTGGGTCGCGGCCTGCGACGCCCGAGGCGGGGATGTCACCGGACGAGTTGGGTCAGTCGCGTTCCTCACTGCGCGCCTCGCGGCGAGCCAAAAAGCGGACTCGCCGGGCGGAGCGGGGCACTGAGCGCCGCGAGCGTCGCGCCGAGAAGCGGACCAACCGCCGCGAGGTCCGGGCGGGCAGGACGCGGTTGCGGCCTCTCGGGCCGGGGATTGGGGCTGAGGGCGTGCCGGACTTGTCGACGGAGCCTCACTCTACCGTTGAGATTGAGATTTCGTCTGACACCGAGAGGGACTTCGACACCGACACGGAGAACTCGGACATCAGATTGCCGTGATCGAAAAGACAAACCCTAACCTCTTAAATAACCACTCCCCCCGCCCTCAAAGCCTCTCGCTCTGCCCGTCCGAGCTCGCGATGGGCCCAAAGGGCCCTCCTGAGCGCTCGTCCCCGAACTCCATCACCAGACGCGGGACTGAGTCACGGGCGCTGCTTATTTGGAGCCGGAGCTGGGGCGAGAAGCGCCAGAGCAGGCGGTAGACGAGGTTCTCCGTGGGACGGCGCGAGACCGAGGCCTGCAGCGACCGCCCCATAAAGACGTCGACCTCAGTCCCAATGGCACTGAGGAGGTTGTCCATTGCCGAGAGGTCGCCCCGCTGTCCCGCCGCTGAGGGATCCAGCGAGAACCAAGATGGAGTGAAGGCCATCGACACGAGCCGGTAGCGCGTCTTGCCGAACTCACCGCGGACCTCGATTCTCGGCGCAATTGAGTAGGCCGTGGGAACGAGGGAAGGAAGTGCGAGCCGCCCATCACGGTGGAAGATCTGGGCCTCGAGCTGGCTAGCAAAGACCTGGGCCGCCTCCTTCGGGTTGAGGCGATCGGAGGGGTCCATCGACCCTCCGCGGTTGATGATAATATTATCCTGCCAGCGCGAGGCGCGACCCTGGATGGTGTAGACGAGCTGGTTAGCTTCGCCGAGGAAGGACATGTCGATCGTGGGATCTAGGCCCTGCTCCTCGGTGAAGATGACGCGGTTCGAGTGCGACCGGTCGAGGCTGAGCTGGGTCGCGACAAGGTTGACCTCGCCGCCATCGAAGTAGATGGCGCCCGACGGGCGCAGGAGCTCGGGCATGGCGCGGCCGTTGACGACGATGTCCCCACCAAGCTGGAAGCGCAGCACGAGTGGGTAGGTGGCCGTCAGCTCAGGTCCAAGGCGGATCCGAAGCGCGTTGAAGATTACCGGGGGCGCAGCCGACTCTGCGGACGTCGAAGCGCCGTCGACCTGGAGCCGGTCCATTGCGGCGGCGTAAAAGTTGGTGAGCCCAGCCTGCACGGCATCCTCGGGCGCATCATACGAGGAGGAACCAGAGCCCCCTGGGGGAGGTGACAGCGTGATGGTACCGCGCGTCGCCTGGACCTCGCCGCCGACTACAGGCGCCTGGAGGCTCCCGGTGACGCGGACGGCCGCTTCGAGCATGCCGTTGTAGAGCGACTTGACGGTGAGGGGTAGGCCCGAGACATTGACGCTGATGCCGTCTCCACCACTCAACGTCGACCACGGGCTGCGCCCATTGCGTTGGAAGAGCGGTAAACGGCCCTTGATGTTGATAATCCCCTGCCGCTGGCTCCAAGGGAGTAAAAACCGACCAGGCTCGCGGCCCGTTTGCGCCGTGAGAGACTGGATGTCGACCGTGCTGTCGCGGAGGGAGATGGAGGCCTGCACTCTGTCAAGGTCTCCCTTGATGAGGGGGCACTTAATCACGCCCTCGTCGATTTCGGCGAAGCCCTCGACGATGGGCTCCTTCAACGTCCCGCGCACCGCGACGGAAATCTGTGCCATCCCGTCCTCCCATGTGACCTGGGGCACGAGAGCCGTCAGGAGGGCCATGCCAGAGTCCTTGACGCCGGCCTCGACCTCGATCGCTGCGGGATCGCGACCGCCCGCAGCAAGACGCTGGACGGGGGCCCGGAAACGCTGCAGAAGCCCGTCTTGCTTGGGCTCGGGGTCGCGTAGTGGGAGCGAGCCGTCGACCTTGACATGGCCCGGGTTATCGAGTGGGGTGGCCCGCATCTTAAAGTTGAGCCTTTGATCAGAGTCCACGTCTGCCGTCAGCTCCGCTGTCCTGAGCAGGGTGTCACCAACCGACCCATTCATCACGCTGGCGCGGATCCGGCCCGAAGGCACCTCCTTAGATCCGCCGAGGCGGCCGTCAACGAAAACGAGCCCGCCAAAGGACCCAGTCGGGACGTCTGGGGTGGCCGACGCTGCGGGAACAAAAGGGAGGCGCTCGAAGAGCCCGCGAAGTTGCGACGGGCTCAGCAGTGCGCTCTTGGCGCCATCTTTCCCCCCGTCCTTGGGAGCAGATGGAGCTGCTAGGCTCGTCCCACTCTTGAGCGAGGACACGGCCTTGATCATCGCCTCAGCCCACGCGGCGGGGAACTCCTTTACCTTGAACTCGGCACGCTGGACGGGGCCGAGAAGGGCACCAGTCAGTTGGAAACTGGAGCAACCAGCACCCAGAGAGAGTTCGTCGACCTCCCAGCCGTCGATGCTGTGGACACGCCCGCGGGCAACGGCGCTGTCCATGGCGAACTCACCAAGGCGCCAGTCGGTGCCTGTGAGGTCGAAGTCCGTCGCGCTTGCGCCGCCGTCGCCGCCATAAGCCCGAATCTGACCCTTCCATTGTCCCGTGAGCTCCTGCAGTCCGAGGAGAGGACTCACGGACGCGACCCCATCGGCGGCGTCATCGGATGACGAGGCGCCGCGGGCACCGCGGCCGTCGAGGCGAGAGCGCTGCCGGACCTGCTCGATTTGGCTCCTGAGATCGTCTGACGAGATGCCCACCCGGCTGAGCCCCTCCAAAAAGGCCTCCTTTGCTCTGTCGTAGTCGACGGGGCGCACAGCAGCCGCCTGAGACAGCAGTCGGGCGGCGGGCAGAATCTCGGCGAGCTCAGCGCGGGGCACGTTGACCTGAGCCCGCCACAGGCCGAGGGGCGCATCTGCACCGCCGGCCGTCTTGGACAGGGCCGTGAGGTCGGACAAAGAGTCAGGGAGCGTGAGCTCCGTTGGTATGATGTACTCCGCCGTAAGTTCATACCTCGACTTGACCTGCTGCAACGCGGAGCGTTCAAGACGCAGGATATTGCGCTCCCACCGCAGTGTCCCAGAGAGCGCCTCACCAAGGAGTCCACTGAACCGGGGCCGGTGGACTTCGACCTTGCCGCGGCCCAACTTGCCCTCGAAGTCGAGGTCGAGGCCGACCTCGTTGACGCGGCCGCGCAGGGAGCCCAACTCAAGGTCATCAAGGACGAGATTCTCCAAAAGGAACTTGACCCGGGACGTCGCATCGTTGAGGGAAAGGTCAAGGCGGAGCGCTCCCTGCCTTAGGCTGAGAGCGCCCCCATCCCTCTTGGTGGGGCTTGGGGATGGCAGATCCCTCGGACTGTCCCGGGACACAGGCTTTGGCTCGGCCACCGGGGTTGGAGAACTAGCACAGCGCGCTGGCTGCGGGACGAACGCGGGGCCATGTGAGACCACCTGGGCGTTGGCAAAGAGCGAACACCCAGGAAGAGAGAGCACGCGGAAGCGCCCACCGGTCAACAGCTGCTCGGCTGTGGCATCCGCCTGGGCAGTCATGGAGCCGAGCGGCGCGGCAGGAACAGCACCCATGTCCTCCGCAGCCGGAGCTGGATAGAGCTCATCAGGCACCACAGCAGGAGGCTTGCGCAACCCGAGCCACTCTGGTGATACAGCAACCTTCAGTATCTCGTCCTTACGACGGCCCCGGGCATCGATGGAGGCACCTTCAGACGAGAGGGAGAGTGTTCCAGACAAGCTGCGAGCAATGTCAAGCTTGTTGATACGCAGGCCGTCAAGATTGAGGGCGGCTTTGAGCAGAGGCGTGATGGAGGATCCACGGGGACCAGCGACGAGCCTCCGAGGGGCCCACTTGGCCTGAGCCGGCGAGGGAGTACCAGGGGGGCGGTAGAGCTGCTCGGCGGTGATATCTGGCGCCGACACGACAAACTTGGACAGAAGAGTCTCGTGGGAGCTGGGCTTGTGGCCAGCCTCAGTCTGGTAGAGGACATCGCCGCGTACCCTTGTTGACCCGCTGAGGCGAATGCGGTCTCTACTGTGCCGCTCACCACCGGACGCGGCGGCGTGGGGGGTGAGATCCAGGTTCTTGAGCTTGGTCGTCACATCGAGGGAGCAGACAAGTGGCTGCGCTGCCCAAAAAGCCTCTTCCTGTGTCACTGCCGCTTGCACGATATCCTTCCCAATCTTGGCAGTCTTGATGTGGGCGTCAAAGTCGATTGTGGAGGACCGAAGGCTTGCTGAGACATTGTCTGCCAGGCGGAGCTTCCCTGTGGCCTGGGACGCTGGCGCCTCCCAATCCACATCAATGATCGGATCGAGATGTGAGCCCTTCATTGAGACTTTGGCGTTGGCATGGCCAAGTCGTGCTACAGGGGGCACAATAGAGCCGGGAGGAAGATAACCAAGCATAAGCTGCTCTGTGGGGAGGTAGTTTGCCTCAGCATGGATCTGGACAGCCTGTGGGTGGTCCTCAGCTTCTGGAGCCACCCACATGCGACCGGCAGCGTTGACGTAGCCACCCGCGCACGGCTCAGCATGGACAGCGTGGAGGTACATCATCTCGCTCGCCGTGTCGACTGTGAAGACGACAGAGGCACGGGACAGGGGAACCTTGTCGTACGCAGCGACAGCGCCAGGCGTAGCAACAAGCAAGTCCTGTGCCCAGGACGACGGGCTCGATGAAAGCATCTCAGGTGTCGGTGCCATGGTAAGCGCAGTGCCACTGAAGACAGGCTTTTCCAGTGGCCCAGTCACGTGGATCATACCCTTCACTGCCCCTGCCGCTGGGAAGGGCGTTGGACGGACGCCAAGGGTGCACCTGAGCGCATTGATCTCGACCCCAGGTGACTCGGCTGAAAGTCGATACTGGCCTGTCTCTGGGTTAAGGTCCATGTCGCCAGTGACATAAACAGGGATGGCGCCATAGTAGCCGCGTGCATTATGGAAGTAGAGGCGCTTGCCTTCAAAGAGAAGGTCCATACGGCAGTTAAGCATGTCGTCCGGGGCGTCCCAAAAGTGAAAGTCTGCGTCCGTAGCCGAGAGCCGGCCAATTAGAAGGGGCATAGCCCAAGTGTCGTGGTCGTACGCCTTGATCTCGAGGTTACCTGAGATGGTTCCCTGATGGATGTCCATGGGCAGTTCAAGGACGCGCTCAATCATCGGGGCGTCGAGGTTGTGGGCCTTGAGCTTGACACTGAGCTTGGCGAGCTCGTTGGGCACCAGGAGGTCGTGGCAGCGCAGTTTCATGCTGATGAAGCTTTTGCTCTTCGTTGTCGCTGACTGAGGCCCTGGCTGAGCCAGCGCAAGGGCAGTGCCTCCGTCAAACGTCCGGGGCAACTCATAGTCAGCCAGCGGGCCCCGGGCAGACGCATGGCTCTCACTCTCGCGGCCCGACATCTCATAAGGTAGCCGGGAGACGGCCGTTGGAAGTGTGAACCGCAGGTGCCGCTTGGATGTTGGCATCACCATCGTCGTCTTGATCTCGGCCTGGTCACGGACGCCGGGCTCGCTTTCAAGATCAATGGAAAGTGAGTGGTAGCCCTTGCCGAGCGCGACACGCCCCCTCAGCTTGTTAAGGTGGCGCGGTGCTGTCTCGTTAACGACGTAGAACCGGACAGTGCTGTCGGCAACGTCGACGGTAGCGAGCTCGGCTTTGATTGGGGGAAGGAGGCCGATGAGCCACTGGGTTAGCTTGGCAGAAACCCGACCACTGGCGGTCACAGGCTTTGGCCCAGGGCCGACAGGTTCGTCGTCAATGTGGGGGGCCGTGATTCTCGAGTGGGCCGTGTCATTGCTCCGGTGAAGGCGGATCCTATCGAGAGGAGAATCGAAATCCTCAAGCGTGCGAAGCAAGCCGCGGGCAGACGTCGTCGGCGACGTGTCATTCATCGAGCGTCCCAGGGCATGGCGACGTGCGCCGGCGGCTGCCGCCGGACTTGCGCGGACTTCACGATGAGGCGCCGTCACGACCTCGGTTCCGACCTCCGTTCGCTCGTGGAGCCACGATTGGAGCCAACTTAGCACAACGCGTAGCTTTCTCCGCTGCATCTCGATGCCCTGCTCGAGCTGAGGGGCACGGCGGGCGACCTGCACGATGCGGTCACCCACCGAGCCCGGATCCAGCGCGATGCCATCGTCCACCCTCACCTCGGCTGAGGGGGTTGGCGGCGGAGATCCGACAGGAGTACCCACGTCAGCCGGGGCGGGAGTTTCGGGTGAAGAAGAGCCAATGCCAGCCGAAGACTCGCCGTGTGATGTCGGGGGATGAGTCTCGATGCCTGCCGACGCCGTCGGCGTCTGCTGGGTCCCCGCCGCTGCTGTGAGCTGCAAGCCCAACGCAGTCGTGCCGGCAATCGCCGGGCGGTGGCGAACCGAGACGTCTGCCGATGCAACATCGACAGCTCCGTCGGCCGAGGACGTGCGCGCGGGGAAGGAAGTCGGGGTCGCACTAGCCTCTGCAGGCTCAGGCACGACAGGGGCAGACGCCAGGGCGCCAGACTTGGGGCCCGGGCGACAGGCTTCGGCGCTCGTGGCGCTCGTGGAAGCCTTAGACGCATTGGTCGAGGCGACTCCATCCGCCATTTTCCGGCGGCGTTTGCCGCTCTGGGAGCGCCGACGAGGCTCGCGGACCCCGCTCGTCGCAGGGTTCGAGGTTTCCCGAGCAGAAGGTTCCTGCGCAGCAGAGCCAGAGCCGGAGGCGCGTCGACCCCGCCCTCCCCTGGGCAGACGTACTGTGCCCAGCACGACGGCCTGCTCCGCGGCGGTCGTCGTCTCGGGCGTGGACGCCAGCGCAACCGCGGCACGATCAGCGGACGGCGAGCCGCGCTGCCTCTCAGCCAAGCGCAAGCGGAACATGCCCGTGAGCCGAGAGCGTAGCCCGCGGTTGGTGGCGGTCCGATCTCGCCCCAACTGACCACCGTTGCCGCCGCTTTTGTCGTCCCCAGCGGCAGCCACTTGGGCGAGTTCACTCACTCCGGCACCCCCACGCACGCCCCGGAGGCCACGGCAAACCACGCGCGACCGAGCCACGCTGATGGAAGCAACAGGCGGTCCAACCGGTGGCGTCCGGCGGTGGGCGGGGTCGCCAAGGCCCCACTGCTGCCGCGACGAGGCCTCTGGAGGCTGCCGCGTCGGGTCGGGTATCACGTACTCGGACGACGCTAGAGCCGCCGGCGAGGACGGCGGGGCGGGGCGATCGGCGGTCGGGACAGCTGCCGGGGCGGACGGTGACGAAAACGAAGACGACGCTGAGGCGTGGGTTGCAGCACGGGCCGCCGCTGCGAGGCCCGGGACAAAGTCCTGGGCACCCTCTGGCGTGTCCAGTGGGTAGCCAAACCACGAATAGTTGGAGCACTGGCGAAGGTCGGCGCTAACCCCCCGAACACGGATGCCAATGGCAACACGGCGGCGGCGGAGCGATGCGAGCGGCGCGACGTGGACGTGTATCTGGTCGACCGCAGCGGAGCTGCACTCTGCCCCAGACCATCGCGGGCCGACGCACACACCCTCTAGCGATACGACGGGACCGACACCGGCGAGGCCAAACAGGTTGAGGCGCGTCACCCTGGCCACGCGAAGGTCGCGGTCGAGGACGCGGGCCATGATGGGGAGAGCCCGGGGCAGCGCCCCGTCGTTCAGCCGCCGCACGCCCACGGTGTCGACGAGCGCCGCGACAGCCGTCAGGACCAAGGTCAACAGACCCAGTAGACGCGCTGCATTGGAAAGAGGTCGGGGTGGGGACGTCAGTACAAACACGTGGTGCCAGCATACGCCCGCCTGCGGCGCCTTACCGTGCGCACCAGATTCGCTCACCCGTGGCGAGCCAGCGGAAATCCCCGAAGAAGACGGTCCATACCCGTCCGGCATCGCGCCATGCCTGAGCGACCGCCGCCGCGGCGTCGGCAAGGAGCTGCGCAGCAACGGTGAAACCATCAGCAGCGACGGGAGCGAGGTTGGGGGTGTGGCTCGATGCGTCGTCCCCGCTATGGGCGAACGCGGTAGCACGCCGACCAGGACGCGACGCCCTCGTCGACCAAGAGGGAGAGGGATCGACGAGACCGATGGTCGACGCAACGGACCCAGGAGGGGAGGTAGCCCGGCACTGCCGAAACCGTCCAGCGCCGCCGCCGCATCGGACGGGCAAGGCCGGACACGCTCGACTGTGCCCGGGGAGAACGGCTGCGCCATCGAAACGGAGAGCCATAACTCCCCCGCAAATCCCCCTCTGCGCCCCACCGGTGACCGATCCGGCTGAGCTCAACCTGCCGACTGTGCTCGAGGCTCCTCACGACACGAGTTCCCGTTTCCAGCTCCGTCGTCCACCGATGACGCCGACGTGCGGTGACGTGCCGCTTCCTGCGACGTCGTCTCGGAGGGCGAGTTCAGAGGGCGGCTCGAGTTTGCAGTGCTCGGACAACCAGGTCAAACACAAACAACACCACACGATACACCCCACCCCTCTCAGCCCACGCAGAGGCTCGATGCCGCGCCCCCCCCCCTCGATCGCGCAGGCTAGTAAGAGCTCCACAGTGCCTGTTCCGGCGCCGAGAAGACGCGTGGGAGTGCCTCAGCCCGTCAGCGCCTCGACTTGTCGACAAACCCCGTTGCCCGACAAGGAGCCGATCGACAGCATCGCTGAGGCGTGGCACCCTGAGGCTCTGACCGCCCTTTTGGCCCCCGTCGCCTCCTCGAATCCCCCCCCTCGGACCTTAAGAGAGTTAATCGACGACGCTGAGCGCAAGCGCGCGCATGCTCCGCTGTCTGCGAGCTTCGCCCTCGACCCACGCATCGCCGAGGCTCCCCCCTCACGCGAGCTGGTCGAGGCTCTCAACCTCGCTCGAATAGAAGTGCGCGAGGGCAAGCGGAGAGCTATGGCGGACTCGTTGGTCATTGCCGATGCGCGTCGCGAGCTGGCACGGGCCAAGGCGGCCGTCGCCGAGGCGAGGGCTGAGACGGCAGCTGGACGGGCCGAGCGGGACCGGCTGCGCAACGAGCTGTCGGACACGGCTCTGGCGCTCGTCCAGGCGCGGGTCGCCGCCGGGTTGGGAGGGGGTGGTGGTGGTGGTGGCGGTGGCAGCGTGGTTGACGGCGAGCTTGAGGCCTTGGAGTCGCTTGCGTCACTGGCGGCCTCTCTAGCAGACGACAACTTTGGAGGCTGGCCTGCCGCCGAAGATGAAGCGGACCACGACCCTCTGGGAGAGCCACCGATGCCTTGGAGCCGGACGGAGTAGAATAATGCCGAAGTGGAATGGCGGCATTCGAATTGAGACTTGAGAGAGACACGACGTCCACGGCTGGCTCGCGAGGGGCGCTGACGATAGTCCAGAGCACCTGCCGGTACCTATTCCCACCATTCTCGGCTCGGCCGCCTCGCTGCGCCCCGTTTTTCATCGACGGAGCGGAGACAGAGGCTAAGATGCCGGCGGATGACCCCGACCACGAGAGGACGGCGAGACTTTGGTGGCACCGCAGAGTGACCAGCCCAGCCCAGCCTCACCGACCCTCTGCGCGCTCGTGGTGGACTCAGCGCGACCCCTCCGATGTGTTGCGCGACGAGCATGTTCTTTTTTCTTCGTGTGAGCCCTATTCCGTTCCAGGGTCGCTGTCGACGGGACGCGCGACGCCCCGTTGCATCGGGCCGCTCAATGCGACGCCGCGGCCGACTTTGCCTACCGCCCCCTCTCTCTCGTTCAGGTGGCCGACCTCGCGCGGAGGGCGGGCGTGTCGCTCGAGGAGGCGCGTTTTTTTCTCGAGGCGACGGCTGGCGATGTGGCCGCGGCCGAGGCGCTGGCGGCCGAGGCTGGAAGGGGTGGCGTGGGCGGGGCCGGTGGGGGGGACGCCAGGGACGGTGGCGCAGACGGTGTCGTGTGGGACGACGACACCCCCCCGCCCCCCCAGCGCCGAGCTCATCCCCGTGAGAACGGTGGCGGTGCGCTCGGCGCCTTGCTAGGCGCCCCATTTGCCCTGGCATGGGTAGGCTTTCGCCTGTGCGGCGCAGCCGTGGGGCTGACGCTGTCGGCGTTTGACATTGTCGGGGGCACCGTCCTGCCCGCGCCCGTGATGAGTCCCATCCGCGCGGCTGCGCGGGCAATCCGCGCGGCCGCCGGTCCCGCGGACCCCGACGAGGCGGCGCGGCGCTTTGTCGAGGCGTATCGAGCGCGGTACCCCGACCAAGACGGCGCCGGCCCTCTCCCCTTTGCTGGTGCCGCTGATGGCCCTGCTGTTGACAGCGCCCTGGGCCTGCGCCCGGCCTCGACCGAGGCCCGCCGGCGCGGCCGCTTCCTTCTCATCGTCCTGCTGGACCTCTCAGACCCTGCATGCGATCGTCTGGCCCGCGGGCCCCTGGCCAACGTAGCCGTCCGGGACGCCCTCAGGCAAAACTTCATCCTGTGGGGGGGAGATCCCGCGGCCTCGTGGGACGCCCGTCAGGCCCACGTCGCCGTCGGTCGCCCCGTTCTTCCCTTTGTGGCCATGCTCGCCGTGCAGACCACGGCACGTGGCGGCGAGGACGAGCTTCAGCTCTGTGCGAGCTGGGAGGGCCCCGACGTGGTTGAGTCTCCTGAGGTGCTCCTCGGGTCGCTGATGGAGTCGCTCGAGCGCTTCGCCTCGCGAGTCGAGGCACCTGGCGATCGCGCCGCTGCCCTCGCGGCCGAGCGGGACCTCCGGGCTGAGCAGGATGCTGCCCTCGCCGCCGCCCTGGCCGCCGACGCCGAGCGGGAGCTGGCGCGCGATCGCGCGGAGCCCGCGGGCGACCTGGCGAGGGCTAACCTCACGGGTTCCGACGCCGCGGTTGCCCGCGAGAATGCCAGTGCTGAGGCTGCCGCCGCTGCCGAGGCCGAGGCGGCCGCGGCCGTGGCCGCCGCGGCCAGCGCCCAGGCTGCCACCGCCGAGCGCGCCACGCTCCGGCGCCGCCGTGCTGCTGCCCTGCCCCCAGAGATCGAGCCAGGTAGCCCGGGTGGATCCGAGATGCGAGTCCGTCTGCCGGGCGGTGGCTTGGCCGCGCGGCGCTTTCCGGCGGGGTCCACCATCGATGACCTTTATCTCTGGGCTGACACCTTGGAGGTGCGGGGAGAGGGCGGTGACGATGCTTACGAGCTTGTCCAGTCCTACCCACGCTGCGTGCTCGAGCGAGGAGGGGAGCCGGGCGCGCGGACGCTCGAGGAAGCGGGGCTCGCCCCGCGCGCAGCCTTATTTGCCCAGAGTAAGGTCGAGTAGGTGGTTGGCTCCGTGTAGTTGATGGATCCGCTGCTCCTGCCCGCCCCCGTCATGCACCGACCGACTACCCTACCGCTCCTAATCTGGCTCTATCGGCGAAGTTCGAGGAGTTCAGCCTGCCCAAGGACATCCTCGGCCGCCTTGACAGCGTCAGCGACGCCCGCCACCGCCAGCTCGCCCGTCGCGGCCTCGGGGGACGCTGTCACCGCCGCGTCGGCTGTCAACGTCGCCGCCTTCGCCCCCGCGCCCCCGCCCACGATGGCCCCCATAAGGTGCGATAAACCGACGACCAGCCACCAGACAAGGCGGAAGATCACATAGAAGACGACAAGGAGAAGCGCACCGACGATGAGGACAAGGACGCCAGCCCGAAGCGGGTTGGCCTTGGCCCATTCTGGGGCACGGACAAGGAGAGAGACGAACCGCAGGAGCAGGTCGACCGTGTTATCGCTCGTGCCCGCAATCATGTTACGCATCTGCTCAATCTGCTCATTCGTCAGGTTGAGCTGCGGCGGAGCGTGGAGCTTAAGCACATCAGTCGACATGGCCGCAAGGTTACGGAGCTGCCTCACTCGTTCGGCGCGGGCGTTGGCGTCATCCCACCACTTTTTGGCTTCAGACATCGGGTCCGCGGGCTGCTGAGTCCCACCGACGGGTCCCGCTCCCCGACCTCCACCAGCGCCGGCGCCCCGGCCCCCGCGGCCGGCGCCCCGGCCCCCGCCGCGACCAGCGCCGCCGCCACCGCGGCACGGGCCCATTCCCCCCTGCGCTGCCTCAGCCGCCTGCATCTGCGCCTTGAACTCGCTGGGCGTCATCTTTCGCAGTGCCGCGGCCATCTCCATGCACTGCTCGGACGTGAACTCGGGCATGCCCGGGTTCATCCGGCGAATCTGGTCACGCTCCACCTGCGTCTTCTTTGCGAGCTCCTCAAACTGCCGCGCTTGAGCGTTGGGATCGTTCTGAATCTTGCGCATATGATCCTCAATCTGCCGCTTGTTCATCTGCTGGCGCGCCATACTACTGATAAAGAGGCTGCTCGGTCTCTGCTTACGGGGGGGAGGGCATGATGGAGGGGGATCGGGCGGGATCGGCACCGGCAGCGACCGCGACATCAGTGGTGGCAGGTTGCACAGGCAGCAACCGCGGCACCAGCATCGGCACCAGCAACGGCGGCACCAGCGCAGGCAGTGGCATGGGCACGGAGAGCGGCACCGGCAGCGCAGTGGCACAGGTTTCGGCACCGACGCTGCGGGCAGCGGCGGCTGTCGCGGCGTGGTGGAAGAGGCCGTTCTGGTTTCGGCAGCAGGCGAGGGGAAGGAAGCCGAGACGTCGCCAGTAGCTGCGCGTTGCCCCAAGATCTATCGCCATGAGATCTGTCCGCGCATCGCTTGCTCCGATGAGAGCGCCGCTCACCTCCGGGAGGCCCTCCGTGACAACGGTGGGCTGTACAGGGAATGGGAGGCTTTTGGGTGACTCCGCGACGGATTCGGTCGGTCCTACGCGACGCGCCACGACTAACGCGTCTTGCAAACCCGGAAGGGTAGGGCAGGATCTCATTATTCGCCGTGTGGAGAGCTCACTCAAAGGACAGCGGAAGAGTGGCCAAACAGGAGCCACTAGCCGCATCGTTCTGTGGTGCAGTCGCGTACGCTCCTTGCCCTTCGTTTACGCTCCGAACCTGTCGGAAACGAGCGCGGTGGAGGGTCTGTCCTGTCGGCGGCACCTCGTCGCTGGCCGCTCCGCGGCGGAGAGCCCCGGCAGGGCCGCACGCGCGCCGAGGCACGTCGTCGCTAGCTCACGATGACGCACAGCAAGAGGGTTTGGTGAGAGAGACCCCATGGACCTCGGGAAACTAGCCAATCGATGTCGCCCCGTCGGCCCTGCCCGCTCGCCGCCGCCGCTGCTGCCCTCATCGGGATCACGTGCACCGTCGTTCTCTCCCCAACTCCCCCCCACCCTCTCCTCCGCAGCTACTACTACGACCCAGAGGTCGGAACGCACTACTATGGGGCGAATCATCCAATGAAGCCGCACCGGGCGAGTCGCAAGGGCGGCAGGGCTGGACCGATGGTTACGCCGCGTCCTTGACCGGGGTCCTCGCCCGCCACGTTCGGCGCGACCGCCCCGACCTGCCACACCGGACCGAGTCCCTCGCGATCGACTCGCCGGACGACCCTAGGTAGCAACCGGCGTGGTTCGAGGGGCGGGCCGAGCTCACGGTCTCCGCCGACGCCGCCCTGCCGGCCCAATACGGCCCTCGCGCTATCGCG
>Ga0181568_10002934_pt1 | contig 15473 bp, 16 predicted proteins | sample 101ome_20_FD_133758 | JGI IMG/M metagenome (GOLD analysis project Ga0181568, IMG submission 133758) | Coastal salt marsh microbial communities from the Groves Creek Marsh, Skidaway Island, Georgia - 101404AT metaG (megahit assembly) | ecosystem: Environmental > Aquatic > Marine > Intertidal... | reverse complement strand
GGTCTAAGATACCCATAGCAATCATATCACCAAATTCTCCTGTTGCTGCATTATAGCCTTCATTACTATTTTTGCTTTCAGCTACTTTAGCTAAAATTACAGAAGCTTCATCTCCAGCATTGCCAACTATTTGTCTTAATGGCTCTTCCATAGATCTTCTTAAGATGCTAATTCCCATATCTTGATCTGGATTATCACCAGAAAGGTCTTTAATAGCTGATATTGCACGAATTAGTGCAGTACCTCCTCCAGGAACAACTCCTTCTTCTACAGCTGCTCTTGTAGCATGTAGTGCATCTTCAACTCTGGCCTTCTTTTCTTTCATCTCCACTTCTGTTGCAGCACCTACCTTGATAACTGCCACACCACCAGCTAATTTTGCCATTCTTTCCTGTAATTTTTCTTTGTCGTAGTCTGATGTCGCTTCTTCTATTTGCGCTCTAATTTGATCAACTCTTCCTTTAATTTGTTCTGCGCCACCTGCTCCATCAATTATTGTTGTGTTTTCTTTTGAGATATTTACTTTTTTTGCTGTACCTAAATCCTCCAAAGTAGCTTTCTCTAGAGATAAACCTACTTCTTCAGATAGTACTGTTCCTCCAGTTAAAATCGCAATATCTTCAAGCATTGCTTTTCTTCTGTCCCCAAACCCAGGAGCCTTAACTGCTGCAACTTTAACTATCCCTCTAATAGAGTTTACAACTAAAGTGGCTAGTGCTTCACCATCAACATCTTCTGCAATGATTAATAATGGTTTGCCAGCTTTTGCAACTGCTTCTAAAATTGGTAGCATTTCTCTAATGTTTGAAATCTTTTTATCATGAAGTAGCACAAAAGGTTCATCTAAATCACATGTCATACTATCTTGATTATTTGCAAAATATGGTGATAAATAACCTCTATCAAACTGCATTCCTTCCACAACTTCTAGTTCATTTTCCAATGAATTCCCTTCTTCAACAGTTATTACTCCTTCTTTACCAACTTTATCCATTGCGTCAGCTATAATATCTCCAACTTGTGAATCTGAATTAGCTGAAATAGAGCCAACTTGAGCTATTTCTTTATTATCTGCACAAGGTTTAGAAATCTCTTTTAATGCTGCCACTGACTCTATAACAGCTTTATCTATTCCTCTTTTCAAATCCATAGGATTCATTCCAGCAGCAACCGATTTCATTCCTTCTCTTACAATTGCTTGAGCTAAAACCGTAGCAGTTGTAGTTCCATCACCAGCAACATCTGATGTCTGAGACGCAACTTCTTTTACCATCTGTGCTCCCATATTTTCATATTTATCTTTTAATTCTATTTCTTTGGCTACAGATACGCCGTCTTTCGTAACTGTAGGAGCTCCAAATGCTTTATCTAAAACAACATTTCTACCTTTTGGGCCTAATGTTGCTTTTACCGCATTTGCTAATAGATTTACACCTGCGACCATTCTTTGACGTGCTTCGTCACCAAATCTTACTTCTTTTGCTGCCATATTAATTCACCTTTTATATTAAAATGTTATTTTGTTGTAAAAATTATTAATCTATTACTGCCATAATGTCATCTTCTTTCATTACGACCAATTCATCTGAATCTACTTTAATTTCTGTGCCAGCATATTTTCCAAATAAAACTGTGTCGCCGACTTTGACATCTAATGGCTGAACTTTTCCATCATCTTGTATTTTTCCATTGCCAACAGCTATAACTTCACCTTTTATTGGTTTTTCTGTAGCACTATCGGGAATAATTATTCCACCTGGGGAAGCTTTTTCTTCTTCCATTCTTTTTATGACTACTCTGTCATGCAAAGGTCTTATTTTCATACTAAATAACTCCTGTTATTATTAAATTAATTTTTTAGCACTCTCGTTAAGAGACTGCTAATTTTATTGTTTAGTAGAAAAATGTCAAGATTTAATTGTCTGGATCAATATCTATATAGTCATTATTTTCTTTTTTACTTTTTCTGCGATTTTGAAAATTAGTTATAGCGTTTTTTAAAGCAATTCTTATTAAAATAACCCTTAAAGGGGGGATAAGAAGTAAAATTCCTAAAAAATCTGTAAAAAACCCTGGTATTAGCAAAAAAATTCCGCAAATCAATAAAATTAAGTTACTAAAAATTTCTATTCCCGGCTCATTCGTATTAAATATAGATTGTCTTGCTTGCACAAAAGAAGTAATACCTTGATATTTTATTGTTGCTACACCTAAAAATGCAGTCAATAAAGTAAATGCTATTGTAGATATTGGACCAATTTCAGACCCTATTTTTACAAAAAAGTAAATTTCAATAATGGGTAAAAAAATTATAAATAAAAGGAATTTCATTTTTTTCTATTGTAATTATGTTTTGCAAAAAGATCTTTTGTTTTGCTTAAATTTTCTTTGGAATTAATGTTAATATTATCCCAGTTTGAAACTTCATTTAAAATTATTGTTTCTAATGATAATATGTTTTCTAAATCATCATTTAATGCGGCAATATAATTAAAATTTTTACCACCAGAAGAAATATAATGTTCTCTACTTTGCATATTTATTTCTTCTAAAGTTTCTAAGCAATCGCACAAAAATCCTGGGCAAAAGATGTCAACGCTATCAACTCCATCTGCGGCTAGCTTTGCCAAAACGTCATCTGTATATGGCTTCAACCAAACTTGTTTTCCAAATCTTGATTGAAAAGTTACAATATAATCTTCCTGATCAAGCTTTAACTCATCAGCTATTAATCGCGCTGTTTTATGACAATAGCAATGATAAGGATCACCTTTGTGTAAATTGATTTGTGGTAAACCATGAAAAGAAAATACCAACTTTTTTGCTTTTTCTTGTTTTGCCCATGAGTTTTTTATTTTCTGAGCACATGCATTAATATATAAATTATTATCATGATATGTAGACAAAAATCTGAGATCTGGAATATTACGCCATTTAGATAATTCCTCTGATAATTTATCAAAAATAGATGCCGTCGTTGCAGCTGAATATTGAGGAAACATAGGGATAACAGCTAATTTATTAATATTATGCTTTTTAAAATTCTCCAATGATGTTTTTATAGATGGATTTCCATATCTCATTGCTAAATCTATAATAATGTATTTTTTATCACTAATATTTTTTGATTGTTTTAATTTTTCAACTATGCTTTTTGAAATAACTAGTAATGGAGATCCCTTGTCTAACCATATCTTCCTGTACAGGTCTCTACTTTTCTTAGGTCTTATATTTAAAATTATTAAATTTAAAATTAACCACCAAATTATTCTTGGAATTTCAACAATTCTAGGATCTGACAAAAATTCTGATAAATATTTTCTTACTGCAGATGTTGTTGGAGCATCAGGAGTTCCTAAATTAACAAGGAGTACTCCAATTTTTCTTTCATCACCATGTGCATAATTTTCATTTAATTTATATTTCATAATTATCTTTGCATTGTAAATAAAAAATTTCTTTAGTATTTGAAAATAATAGTTATTTTATACTCTAAAGCCTATCTCTTAGTGGACTAGTTCTTGGAAAATGTTGTTTTAAAAATTCCATTTGATCAAACAATATAACTTTACCCTGTAAAAATATATATTCTGCATGGGTTGGAATGAAAGGAATTGCTAGCAATTCCATATTAGCTTGCTCAGGTGTTCTCCCAGCTTTTGCGTTATTACATCTTTTGCATGCTGTGACGACATTAGCCCACAAATCTTTTCCACCCTGAAATAATGGAGTAACATGATCTCGTGATAAGTTTTTGGAGTCAAACTTATTTCCACAATAAAGACATAAATGATCATCTCTTTTAAAAAGGGTGCGATTATTTAAAGGTGGGGCATACTGATTTACGAGTTTTTTATTATTTCCATATGTAGAGATAATTGAATTTATTTCTAACATGCTTCTATTATTAGTTTTTGCGTTTATTCCTCCATAAATCGTCATAATATTACTTCCGCATGTATATGCAATTTGACTATTAAAATAAAGTCTAACAGCATCCTGGTAAGTTACCCATTCTATAGGCATACCAGATACGTCTGTTCTCAATATTTGTTGGTTTAAATTATTCAATTTATTAAAACCCTTTATATTTAATTAAGGTGTAAAATATCTATTATTAATAACATCTAACTTTTAAAATATATTTATAACATAACAAAAAAACTGCTCAAAGATAAACACTTTTTACTGTAAAGAAAATGAAGAAAAAAATAGCTCAAATAGCAATAATTAAGCCCCTTCACAGTCTTTTTGATTATGAAATACCTGAATCTATGGAGTCTGATATTAAGCTAGGTTCCAGAGTGTCTGTAGAATTTGGAAAAAGATTGACTATTGGTTTTGTGATAAACATAAATAATAATTTAAGCTCATCCGATTATAAACTGAAAAAGATTCAAAAAATTATTGATAAATCTCCTACATTAGATCAAGAAATTCTAAAACTACTTATGTGGGTATCAAATTATTATCATGCGCCACTAGGCCAAATATTAGGGCTTGCTACACCATTATATTTAAGGCAAGGGAAAATTATTGAAGAATATACTTATGATAATATTAAAAGTGAAGATTTAATTGAACGAAAAAAAATTACTTTGTCAGAAGAGCAAAGAAATGCGGTAGAAATTATTAAGCAATCTCTTTCTTGGTATGAGTGCTTCCTTCTTGACGGAATTACGGGCAGTGGGAAAACCGAAGTTTATAGACATATTCAAAATGAAATTTATAAGAAAGGCCTACAAACATTGATCATTGTGCCAGAAAAAACCCTTATTCCAGGATTGATAAAATATTTTAAAATAAAGAATTTTCGGGTTGCAGAGTATCACTCGTCACTAACGCCTAAACAAAAATTCATTAGTTGGACTTTAATTCAAAATTGCCAAATTGATATAATAATCGGTACAAGATCATCTGTATTTTTAAAAATACCAAATCTTGGGCTAATCATAATTGACGAAGAACATGATGTATCACTTAAAAATAGCTCTGAAGCAAGATATAACTCTAGAGATGTGGCAATTTATCGTGCTAAAAGTAAAAATATACCAATAATTTTAGGTAGTGCTACTCCTTCATCAGAAACTATTTTTAATATAACAAATAAGAAATTTACTCATATAAAAATGAGGAACAGAATTAATGATAAACCACTTCCTGTTCTTAAAGTCGTGGATACGTCAAAAAAGAAAAATGCTATTTTATCTGATGATGTTATACAAGCAGTAAAAAATAGACTCTCAAAGAAAGAACAAACACTTATTTATTTAAATAGAAGAGGATACTCGCCAGTAATAAATTGCAGAGAGTGCTCTTGGATTCCTAAATGTTCACTATGCAATTTAAATATGACATTTCACAAAAACAAAAATTTGTTAATGTGTCATCATTGTGCAATAAATATAAAATTTTCTAATGAATGTCTAAATTGTAATTCTAAAGATATTGCTTATCTTGGTGAGGGTACTGAAAAAATTGAAGAAATAATAAGAAATGAATTTAAAGAAGCAAGAATTATTAGAATTGATTCTGATAACACAAGAAAAAAAGGAGAAGCTGAAAAAATATTTAAAGATGTGAAAGTTAATAAATATGATATTTTAATTGGCACACAAATGTTATCCAAAGGTCACAATTTTCCAAATATTACCCTTGTTGTTATTATGAATATAGATCAGAGTTTATATAGTCCAAGACTAAAAGCTTTTGAACAATTAGCACAACAATTGATACAGGTATCAGGTAGATCTGGCAGAGGTGAAGTTAAAGGCGAGGTAATTTTACAAACCTCATATCCTGATAATGAAAACTTAAGTTGTCTAATTAACCATGGCTATGAAGAATGGATGAAACAACTTTTAAAAACTAGAAAAAATTTAAGTTTGCCCCCATATAAAAATTGGGGTGTTATTCAAGCAAAATCAAAAAAATATGAAGACGCAGAAAATTTTTTATATAATATAAAAAAAATCCTAAATAAAGATAGCAATGTTGAAATTTATGGACCAATGCCATCAATAATGCAAAAAAAAGCAAATTTATTTAATCTTAATCTAATTGTGCAAGCTGAAAATAAAAAAAAATTAAATTATATTTTCAGCGATTGTATTCCTCTAATAAAGAATATACCCTATTCAAATAAAATTAGATGGTCTATCGACATTGATCCTATTGACTACGACTGAGAAAGCACGTGAAAAATATTATTAAAAAACTTATAAAAGAGTCACTACAACAAATAGATAAAAAAAATAATTTCTCTTCAGAAGATATAGAGGTTAATTCATGTAAAGATAAAAAATTTGGCGACTTCTCTTCAAATATTGCAATGAAATATGCCAATACCTACAAAGAAAATCCTCGAAAACTAGCAGAAGATATTATTAATAAAATTAAAGAAAACGATAATATTGCAAAAATAGAAATTGCGGGGCCGGGTTTTATAAACTTTTTTATCTCAAGAAATAAAAAATCTGAAATTATAGAAAAAATTTTAGAAGAAAAAAATAATTTTGGTAAAAATAACTCAGGCATTAAGTCTAATATACTAGTAGAATTTGTTTCTGCCAACCCAACAGGTCCTTTGCACGTTGGCCATGGCAGAGGAGCAGCATTTGGAGATTGCTTATCCAATATACTCAGTGAAAATGGATTTAATGTCACAAAGGAATATTATGTTAACGATGCTGGAAAACAAATTGATATTCTTACTATTTCGGTCTTGCAAAGATATCATGAACTTATAAATAGTAATGAAAAATTTTCATATGAAGATCTATATAAAGGAGATTACATATGGGATATAGCAGCAGAGATACATAGAAACCATAATTCATTTTTTTTCATAAAAAATCTTAAAGAATTAAATAACTTATCTCAAGATGAATATATAGCATGCATCAAAAAAAAATTGACTAATAAAAAATTTGATGGAATGAAAAAGATAGCCGTAGAATATATTTTAAAAGATATTAAACAATCTCTTAATATGGCTGGAATAAAATATGATTCATGGTTTCTTGAATCGTCACTTTTAGAATCAGAAAACCTGAAACTAATCTTAGATTACTTAAGTCAAAATAATTATACATATGTTCAAGATAATGCTCTTTGGTTTAAATCTCAAGATCTTGGTGATGAAAAAGATAGGGTATTAATTAAAGAAAATAAAGATCATACTTATTTATCAACTGATATTGCATATCATAAAAATAAAATTGAAAGAAATTTTGATAAAGTTATTAATATATGGGGAGCAGACCATCATGGTTATATTTCTAGAATTAAAGGTGCTTTTCAGATATTCTCGAAGGATAAGTCAGAATTAATTGTGCTTTTAGTTCAATTTGCAAACCTCTACAGAGGTAAAGAAAAAATTGCAATGTCGACAAGATCTGGTGAATTTATTACTCTAAATGAGCTTATTAAAGAAGTTGGTAAAGATGCAACCAGATTCTTTTACTTAACTAGAAAATCTGATCAACATATGGATTTTGACATTGAACTAGCAAAATCTAATAACTCAAATAACCCCGTTTACTATATTCAATATGCTCATGCAAGAATTTGCAGCATATTTAGAATTTTAGATGACAATGATTCTAGGTTTAATTTTGATAAACATAAATTAAATCTTCTGAATAAAGATGAAGAACTTAACATTATGAAAAAGCTTTCATCATATCCAGATATTATTATTAATAGTGCAAAAAAATTTGAACCGCACTTACTAACTAACTATATGAAGGAACTAGCACAAGAAGTTCATTCCTATTACAACAAGTACCAAGTATTAGTTGATGATAAAGATTTAAGAAATGCTAGATTATCTTTAATGCAGGCAACAAAACATGTTTTTGAGAATAGCGGCAGAATAGTGGGTATAACTATGCCTGAAAAAATGTAGTGATGCCAGAATCAAAAAAAATAAATATTTTAATAAGGGTATTTTTTTTATTTATAATAATTTTAATTATAATTTCTATATTTTTTTTTAAACCAAATCAAAAAGAAAATTCAACAAAATATTTTTTTAATAATTTGTTAAATATAATACCTAATAATAAAAAATTGTTTAATCACGAAAAAGATAATACAGAAATATATTTTGTTCAATTGGGAATATTTGCAAAAGATAATGAAGTAGATAAAATTAGAGCTAAGACAAAAATTTTAAATTTAAACCCTAGTTTTGAAAAAAAATTTTACAAAGGTAAATTGGTAACTAAAATAACACTTGGTCCATACAACAGTATGTCACTTAACAGAACAATATCTATCCTTAAGGATAATAATATTCAACACTTTATTATTAATGAATAAAAATAACGCAAAATACCTAATTAAATCTTACCCTAAAACAAAAGATGTTATTAGAAATTCTCCCATATATGATAAAAAATCAAAATTAGATAAAATTAAGGCTATTAAGGAATTGCTGGAAGAAAAAGACGCAAAAATAGTCGCTCATTATTACACTCACGAAGATATACAGGAGGTTGCTGAATTAACTGGAGGAAACGTATCTGATTCATTAGAAATGGCTAAATTCGGCTCAAATCAGAGCTCCAAAATGCTTATTGTTGCAGGTGTAAGATTTATGGGTGAGACAGCAAAGATCCTTAATCCTGAAAAAAAAATTCTAATGCCTACATTAGATGCAGAATGCTCCCTTGACTTAAATTGTCCGGCAACAGAACTTTATAAATTTAGTCAAAAATACCCTGATCGCCAAATAGTTGTATACGCAAATACTAGTGCTGAAGTTAAAGCTATGGCTGACTGGGTTGTAACTTCAAGTATTGCTGTCAAATTAATTGAGTACCTTAGGGATAAAAAAATAAAGATAATATGGGCTCCAGATAAGCATTTAGGAAATTATCTAAATTACAAAACAAAAGCAGATATGAAGCTATGGAATGCAAGCTGTATTGTTCATGAAGAATTTAAAGCAAAAGCTTTATTAAAATTAAAAGAAAAAAATAGTGATGCAGCAATACTTGTTCATCCAGAATCTTCTTTAGAAGTTATTGAGCTTGCAGATGTAGTTGGTTCAACATCGCAATTAATTGCTGCATGCAAAAAATTACCTAATAAAAAAATGATTGTTGCAACTGACAATAGAATTTTTTATAAAATGAAAAAAGCAGCTCCAGAAAAAATTTTAATTGAAGCTCCTACTGGTGGTGATGGTGCTACTTGTATAAGCTGCGCTCATTGTCCATGGATGGCCATGAATAATCTTGATAATTTAATTGAAACTTTAAAAAAAGAAAAAAATGAAATAATCATTAATGAAGATATTAGGAAAAAAGCTTTTATTTCAACCAATAGAATGATCGATTTCGCAAAGAATTTATAAAAAAAACGTGCATATAAATTATATGCACGCCTTTATTTAAGCAGAATAACTTTTATTGTTTAAACTCTGGGTAAGCTTCCATTCCGCATTCAGCTACATCAACTCCCATTTCTTCGGCCTCTTCAGATACTCTGATACCTATTATCATTTTGAGTATTCCCCAAAATATTAAAGCCATTACAAATGTCCAAGCAAATATAACTGCTGCTCCATAAAGTTGAGCTCCTAAAGTTGCGTCACCATTTGATAAACACACAGCAATTAAACCCCATATACCACATGTACCATGAGCTGATATTGCTCCTACAGGGTCATCTATTCTTGATTTATCTAAAACAATAATTGAAATAACTACAAGTATTCCTCCAATAGCGCCGATGATTGCAGCTAACTCTGGCGTTGGTGCTAAAGGTTCAGCAGTAATTGATACTAAGCCACCAATTGCTCCATTGAGTGACATAGATAAATCAAATTTTCCAAATAGGATTTTAGAAAATAGTAATGCTGCAATAACACCGCCTGCTGCTGCTGCGTTTGTATTTACAAATACCATTGCTACAGCGTTGGCTTCACCTACATTTGAAACCATTAATTCAGATCCACCATTAAATCCAAACCAACCCAACCACAGTATAAATGTTCCTAAGGTTGCCAATGGCATATTGGCTCCAGGAATAGCATTAATTTTTCCATTTACATATTTACCTTTTCTAGCACCTAAAAGTAAGACGCCTGCAAGAGCTGCTGCTGCACCACATAAATGCACTACTCCAGAACCTGCAAAGTCAGAAAATCCTGCTGCATCAAGAAAACCGCCGCCCCATTTCCAATAACCTTGAATAGGATATATTAAACCGGTCATCACCACGCAGAATAATAGAAAAGATGATAATTTCATTCGTTCAGCTACTGCACCAGATACGATTGACATAGCTGTTGCAACAAAAACAACTTGGAAAAAGAAATCCGAAAGCGCCGAATAATAAACATCACCACCACTAGCAATTACATCTGCAGCCTCATTATCAGCTCCCAGGAAAAAGCTTATAGCTGGCATGAATCCATTTCCATCTGCAGGATACATTAAATTATATCCTACAAGCATATACATAATTGATGCTATAGAATACAAAGCTATATTTTTTGTTAAGATTTCAACAGTACTTTTTGAACGCACTAGTCCAGCTTCCAGCATTGAAAATCCTGCCGCCATCCACATTACAAACGCACCCATTACTAAAAAGTAAAACGTATCAAGTGCATATGCTAATTCGATTACTTGTCCTTCCATAATTTAAACCCTCATAATTTGTTATAAAGCTTCTGAACCAGTTTCTCCAGTACGAATACGAATAGCTGATTCTAAATTTGTGATAAATATCTTACCGTCACCAATCTTGCCAGTGTTAGCTGATTGAGTAATAGCTTCAACAGCTTTATCTGACATTTCATCAGAAACCGCTACCTCTACTTTTACTTTAGGTAAGAAATCAACAACATACTCAGCTCCTCTATAAAGCTCAGTATGCCCCTTTTGTCTTCCAAAACCTTTTACCTCGGTAACTGTTATACCTTGCACACCAATATCAGAAAGTGCAGTTCTAACATCATCAAGTTTAAAAGGTTTTACTATCGCTGTTATTAGTTTCATTTTTTTACTCCAAAATTTACTTATAGCATTTATATATATGCATTAACCGTGCCAAAATTTATGTTTTTAAATCATTTAATAAATTACTGATTATCCGTATCATTAAAAATTCAAGTTTGGTTATTCCTAAAAAGTGTTTAAATTATGTGCACATTTTCAGTGCGTTCATTAATTAGTATACCTCTAGCAAAAAAAAAGGGAAGGTTACCCTTCCCTGAAATGATCAGCCTTATTGTTGGCTTCTCGAGGAGTCTTAAGTAAGGAGTCTTAAGAGTTTTATTTGTTTTATATTGATTAAAAAGATGTACTCATTGAGAAAATAAATCTTGAGAAATCTCCATCTTCAGCAGTATCTGATCCAGTTGCTAACTCCTTTTCAGATAATACAAATCCTGCTGATAAATCAAAATCACCTACAGATCTTGAATATCCAAATTCCATCCAATCTGCATCTACTTCGCTTTTAGAAGCATCATCTTCTGAGACACCCCAGGTGCCGAAAAGCGCGTATATTCCCATGTAATCGACAGCAACAGTAAGTACATCATAATCTGTCTCAGACTGGTCAGTAGCTGTATTCTCACCAATAGCATAATCAATAGCGAATGATAGAGAATCTGAGGCTGCAATACTTAAGCCAACGTTTACTTCATCATAATCATCATCAAATGCATTTGCTCCCTTATCTGTATATCTGTAAATTGTATACCCTATAGAAGCTGAAATTGAATCAGTAATGTCAAATCCATAGCCTGCATAAACGTCGTATTCGAAACCTCTGTGAGAACCTGTGACCCACCCATCTTCTTGTAAATCAGCCCACCATGTTCCTAAATAAAAACCACCATATTCTAAATCTAGACCACCCATAGCAGAACTACTGGATTGATGAATGCCCCTATACATATAATCGGACATAAAACCAATATTTGCGCTATATGAAATCTCTGTTTCTGCTTGTGAAATTGAAGCTGATGTTAGTAAAACAACAGCAGCTGTTAATTTTTTAAAAGTTTTAAACATTTTAATCTCCTTCTTTAATAGTTATGTAATTCACTAATAACATGCAATGTTTATGCCATAATTATTAAAAGAATCACTTCATATAGAATTATGCAAGGTTTATGCCAAATCTTGATTTCTTATACATTTTGATAAAAAAAGAAACAGATGTTTATATTTTTCAATATTTACATGTGCTTATTATCTAGTAATATATGGTACTAGTTTAAGATTTAATTTTAAAAGTGTTAATAAAATAAAAGTTGAGATATAAAATGTTTAAATTTGACCCAAAAAATATGGATGATTTTGCAAATAAAATAAAAAATATAATGCCAGAATCTTTGAAAAGCTCTAAAGAAGAAATGCAAAAGACATTAAAATCTGGTGCTGAAGGTGTTTTACAAAAACTCGATCTGGTTTCTAGAGAAGAATATGACATACAAACAACTCTTCTCAAGAAGTGTCAAGAAAGAATTACTGAACTTGAAAAAAAAATTTCTGACTTAGAGAATAATCAATAATTATTTAATAGATTCAAGAATATAATCTACACCCATTTCTATCATTTCATTTGATAAATCTGGTCTGCCACCTTTTGCAGGCATTGCTCCTATTCCGTTAATTGCATTTGCGTAAAGTTTTTCTTTACCCTTATTCATTCTACTTTGCCATTCAACTGAATCTCCATATTTTGGAGAGTTTAGAATGCCTGATGTATGACAACTTTGACATACTGCATTATAGACTTCCTGGCCGTTGCTGTACAAATCAGCTTTTACGATTTTTGCCTGTGAGGTTTCAGCTAACTCTTCTCCAGAATAATTTAATTGTCCAATTGGTTCTATTCTTTTTACTAAATTATTTTTTGTAAATTCATCAGCAACTTTTGTTGAAGGGACAATTATTTGCGCTATGAAAAAAATTACAAAAAATATAATTGCTATTACACCCATTACTCCTAAAAAAGTTGTCATAAATTGTTTATCGTTCATAGATTAATCCTTACTTTTGTTAAAACTAAAATTATAATATTTGAGCGCTCAATAGGAATCGAACCTATATTTCCAGCTCCGGAGGCTGGCGCTCTATCCACTTAAGCTATAAGCGCATTTAAAACTAATTTGCTCTTTTTTGTCTCTCCAAGTCAATAATATGTTTAGATATCTTGATCATTCTCTCGTAAGATTTCGCCATTCTACCAGAAATTTTATACTTATCATTTATAATAATTGCAGGTACGCTATCTATTTTATATGTTTCCAGCATATAATTTGCTTCTTGAACTTTCTTTGATACTTTTTCTGAAGAAAATATATTACTAACATTTTCAGCATTTTCTCCTTGGCTTACTAAAAAGTTTATTATAGATTCTTTGCTAGGAAATGTTCTTGCTTGCTCATGATAAGCGTAAAAAAAGTTTTTATGTAATTCTGAAGAATTATCTAACTCATGAATCGTGTAAAATGCTCTAGCATGAAGAAGCCATGGTTTGTTAAATACAACTGGCATACTTACTATTGAAACATCGTCATCAATTTCTTTTTTCCACTTAATGAGATAATCATCAAATACATAACAATGTGGGCAACCATACCAAAATGCTTCCACTACATTTATTTTATCAGATTTTTTTTGTTGGTATTCACTAGGCCTATCTGTCATTAATTCAAAGTCGATGCCTTCTTCAAATTTTTCATTTGCATAAACATTGGAAATAAATAAAACAAAGATAAGTAATATTTTTTTTATCATAATTATTTAGTTTAATATAAGCCCTGTAAGTATTCAGCTAGTGCTTTCATTTCTTTTTTTGACAACTTAAATGAGATAGAACTCATAATTGCAAAATTTTTACCACGTTCATCTCTAATATCATAATCTTCCTTGTATTCTTCTAAAACATGATATAAATATTTTGCATGTTGACCTGAAAGTTTAGGATATCCAGTTCTATCAATACCCAGACCTTTTGGCCCATGGCAAGATATACAAGCTGGAATACCTCTATCTTCAATTCCGCCACGATATATTGATTGTCCTAACTCAATAACTTCATCTGCAGCTGATATTTTTCCTCTCTTCGAGGGAACACTATTATAATATTTAGCAATTTCTAAAATATCTTGATCTGACAAGCCCATAGCTTGCGGACCCATTAATGCATTTTTTCTTATACCTTCTCTAAACGCATAAAGTTGCTCCATAAGATATTTTGTACTTTGCTGTGATAAATTAGGCCATTCTGGATTATTACTTTTTGATACACCATGACATGCAGCACAAGCTGCAGCTTTTCTTTTGCCAGCTTTAATAAGCGCCTCATCCGCAGATACAAAATTTGGTATCAGCAAAATAGTAAAGCATACACATAATGCCTTGCAGAAAGATTTGTTTTGCATTGATTCTCCTCAAATTTATTTCATAATTCCGTTTTTAAACATTGTATACTATTTTAGAAAAAACCAATATATTTAAGTGATAAAAATGCCTCTACAAATTAAAAATTCAGATTTTGTGAAAAGCGGAACAAAACCATGTCATTTCCCTGATGACATATATATTGAATATTTTTTTGCAGGTAAATCAAATGCTGGCAAATCAAGCATGCTAAACAAGATATGTAATAGAAAAAAACTAGCCATTACAAGTAAAACTCCAGGCAGGACTCAACTAATAAATTTTTTCTTAATAAATAAAAATATTAGTTTCGTTGATATCCCTGGATATGGCTATGCAAATTCACCAAAACAAATAGTATCCTCTTGGGAAAAAATGGTCCTAGATTACTTATCGAATAGAAAAAACATTGCAGGGATGTTTTTAGCTATTGATATAAGAAGGGGTTTGAGTGATTTGGATATATCGATGATTGATTTATGTTTAGGATTTAATATTCAAGCAAATATTATCATTACGAAGTCAGATAAAGTAAGTAAAAATGAAAAAATGAAAATGAAAAGAGATATTCAAGATGAATTAAATAGTTATCAGAATGTTTCTAACATATGTACTTTTTCTGCAAAAAACGGTGACGGTGTTTCAGATATTCTTCAAATTTTGGAAAAAACAAGTCTCAAGTACTAATGCGCATCACCCCAATTACTATCAATTCCGTAATTAACTTCAAGGGGCAAATCTAGTTCTACACATCCTTTCATTATACTAATAATATTTTCAACCTCAGATTTTATATCTTTTTCATATATTTCAAATACTAACTCATCATGAACTTGCATAATCATTTTAGTTTTTGAGTTATTTTTTTTTAACCAATTATTAATATCTATCATTGCTATCTTTATAATATCTGCAGCTGTTCCTTGAACAGGAGCATTTATAGCAGTTCTTTCAGCGTACTTTCTTCTTTGTGGTTGTTTTGAATTTATTTCTGGCAAGTATAGCTTTCTGCCATATAAAGTTTGAACATATCCATTTTTTCTTGCTGAATTTTTT
>Ga0181568_10002926_pt1 | contig 15502 bp, 13 predicted proteins | sample 101ome_20_FD_133758 | JGI IMG/M metagenome (GOLD analysis project Ga0181568, IMG submission 133758) | Coastal salt marsh microbial communities from the Groves Creek Marsh, Skidaway Island, Georgia - 101404AT metaG (megahit assembly) | ecosystem: Environmental > Aquatic > Marine > Intertidal... | reverse complement strand
TTTTTGCATAACCAATAAACCGCTTTACATTGGTTAGAAAGATCACTCCAATCAAAGTTTCCTGTAATCCAAGGTGTTTTAATTCGAGTCAATCCAGAGGCTGCCTGGCGATCCAAAACCAAAGTAGTATTGTTGTGTTTTTGAAGATATGTTGTTGGTATATTGGGATTTAAATCTCCTTCTACTGCTTTTTGTAAAATTTCACTTTTATTGGTCCCCCAAGCCAAAAGTACAATACGCTTTGCTGAAAGAATGGTTTTAATTCCCATGGTTATTGCCTTGCTGGGAACATTTTCAATACCATAGAAAGCTCCTGCAGCATCAAATCGTGTGAGATAGTCTAGAGTAACCAAACGGGTTTGCGAATTAATATTGGATCCCGGTTCATTGAACCCTACATGTCCGGTTCTTCCAATCCCAAGCAATTGAAAATCGAGACCTCCCAAGTCAATTATCTTTTTTTCATAGGCTTTACAATAGTCTCTTATTTTTTTGGAATCAATGGTTCCGGAAGGAATATTGATATTTTCGGCTGGAATATCAATGTGATCAAAAAGGTTTTCATGCATAAAAGAGTGATAACTATTTATGTCGTCTGGTTTTAGTCCATAATATTCATCAAGATTGAAAGTAATAACATTTTTAAAACTCAGCCCTTGCTCATGATGAATTTTGATCAATTGATTGTAAACACTTATAGGAGAAGATCCGGTTGCCAGTCCCAATACACATGGTAATCCTTTGGCTTGCTTTTCCCTTACAAGCCTAGCTATTTCATCAGCTACAGCAAGGGAACCCAATAAGGGGGTGTCGAAGGTTACATTGTGAAGTTTTTCAAAACGATGTTCCTCAAATGCACCTGGAGGCTGGTAAAGGATTTTTTTAATACTCATTTTAAGTAAATTTTCGAGGATTTTCAAATAAGTAAATATAGCCTTATTTAATTAAATTGAAATCAAAAATAAAGTTGAGTTTTATTAGAATATTTAATAAAAAAATTATTTTATTAGATGATTAAAATGATTTTAATGATCGTTGAAATATGTTGTACGTCAACATCTTCAATTCAAAGTGCAATAAAAGGAGGAGCCTCCCGATTAGAACTTTGTGAAAATTTATTGGAGGGTGGAATTACTCCTAAATCAGACTTTTTAAAAGATGTATTAAATCAAACTCCTGTTCCTGTCCACGTCTTGATTCGTGCTCGTAGTGGGAATTTTATCTACACCCCTAGAGAGGTTAAAATGATCGAAGAGCAAATTGAAATGGCCCGATCATTGGGTGTGATTGGAATCGTCATAGGAGCACTTAACGAAGATCATTCCTTACCTCTCAAATTACTCAAAAACTGGGTAAAAATTTCCCAATCGTTAGATTTGACATTTCACAGAGCTTTTGATCAGGTTATCTCTCCCAAAGAATCTTTGAAAAAAATTATGGATTTAGGTTTCAATAGGGTCTTGACTTCCGGACAAAAAGCTGAAGCAGTACAGGGACTAGATTTAATGGTTGAACTTCAAAACATTGCAAATAATGAACTAGTGATCATGCCTGGGGGTGGGATCAACGATCAAAATTGCGAACTTTTTTTTAAAGCAGGGTTTAATGAAATCCACCTCTCGGCAAAGGGAAAGGATGAAACAGCTAACGGTGAACCAATCTCTGATTTAGAAATCATTCAAAGCGTAGTGGCTTCAGCCTCAAAATTCGGATGATTTGCAATCCAATTTTTAGTCAAGTAGTTAATCTAAGGTCTTCTTAACATATATGGAAATCATCTTGTAAACTTTCTCATCAAGGTTTACCATGTACTAACAATAACTTTCAATCAAACTATTTTTAAAATTCGTGACTGCACTGAAACAATTCAAATAATTGTTGTTTTTATTGTCACTTTTAACCATTTTGTTAAGCTTGGCTACTATGAAATGAGGAAAATTTAAATTCTGTATGGACATTAGCAAACACAAGACCTCTTTCACACCAATCTCACGCTCCAATTCGACCAAAGAAAAGTAAACTGCTGCAACAGTCTAAAAATCTTCAAAAAGCATTAATTCTAATTTTATTCTTTATCGGGATTTCTGATATCTTCAATCAATTTTTGAATTTTGATATCTGGAGCTGGTGTAAATCTGGATATGGCAATAGATACGAGGAAATTCAGCATCATAGCAAAAGATCCAAAACCTTCTGGTGAAATTCCAAACCACCAGTCTTTATTGGTTCCACCACCAAACCATCCAAATTTAAATTTGGTCATATAATATAACATCAAAAGTATCCCAACCACCATACCAGCTATAGCTCCTTCTTTATTCATCCGTTTACTGAAAATTCCCATTACAATAGCAGGAAAGAAGGAGGCGGCAGCAAGACCAAAAGCCAACGCTACCGTTGCCGCGACAAAACCAGGGGGATTAATACCAAAATAAGCCGCCAGCATCACAGCACCCACAGCAGATAAACGTGCGACAATCAATTCTACTTTTTCACTTACATCAGGTTTGATCATTTTTTTGATTAAATCGTGGGATACAGAGGAAGAGATTACAAGCAAAAGTCCAGCAGCTGTAGAAAGTGCTGCTGCTAATGCTCCTGCTGCCATAACTGCTATTACCCAATTGGGTAAATCAGCAATTTCAGGATTAGCCAATACCATAATGTCAGCATCGACTTTCAATTCGTTTAGTTGAGCATCAGCAACATATTGAACCAAGCCGTCTTGGTTCTTATCCTCATGTGTAATAAGTCCTGTAGCCTCCCATTTGTTATACCATTCCGGTAAGGCATCGTAAGGTTTATTGCTTACAGTTTCGATCAAATTAATTCTGGAAAAAACTGCTACGGCAGGAGCCGTTGTGTACAATATGGCAATAAATAGGAGAGCCCATCCAGCAGATTTTCGTGCATCACTAACTTTTCTGACCGTAAAAAATCGAACGATAACATGAGGCAAACCCGCCGTTCCTACCATAAGCGCAGAAGTAATAAGAAATAAATCCAAAGTTGATTTTTTTCCCGAAGTATATTCGTGGAAACCAAGTTCGCGATGCAAACCATCTAATTTATCCAGCAGATAAACCCCGTCACTCCCTTTTAATCCAAAGCCAATTTGTGGAATGACGTTGCTTGTAATCATCAATGAAATAAAAATAGCGGGTAACATAAAGGCAAAGATTAGCACACAGTACTGAGCCACTTGAGTATAAGTAATACCTTTCATCCCACCTAATACTGCATAGAAAAGAACTATGAACATACCTATGAGCACACCAGTTGTGATGTCCACCTCTAAATAACGTGAAAAGACCACACCCACACCACGCATTTGTCCTGCTATATAAGTAAATGATACAATCAAAGCACAAAAAACAGCAACTCCTCGAGCCACATTTGAATAATAGCGATCACCGATAAAATCGGGAACAGTAAATTTTCCAAATTTTCTTAAATAAGGGGCCAATAAAAGTGCTAATAAAACATAGCCTCCTGTCCAACCCATAAGGTAAACTGATCCATCAAAGCCATTGAAAGAAATGATCCCAGCCATGGAAATAAATGAAGCGGCTGACATCCAGTCAGCAGCAGTGGCCATTCCATTAGCGATGGGAGGCACACCCTTACCAGCGATGTAAAATTCACCTGTAGAGGAGGCTCTTGAGATAATGGCAATGGCAATGTAAAGGGTAAAACTCGCTCCTACGGCGATCCAAATCCAATATTGTAATTCCATTATTCTTTATTTTTAAATTTTTGATCCAATCTATTCATAAGGTAGATGTATACAAAAATTAGAATCACAAAAACATAAATAGCTCCTTGTTGGGCAAACCAGAAGCCCAATTTAAAGCCTCCCATTTTAATTTGATTGAGTTGGTCGGCCAATAATATCCCAAAGCCAAAGGAAACTGTAAACCATATGGATAAAAGTATAGCTAAATATTTCAAATTGGTTTTCCAATAAGTCTGTTTATTATTCATTGTTTTGGTTTAGTGTATTAAATATACGAAGAAACGGGGCTTAAAAGTTCGGGTACTAGTTTATAATACTTAAAGTTTTATGTAAATTTTACGTTTGAACAGCTGATAGGTAGGAATCCAAATTACAAAAACATAAAACAAGGCATAAAGTAAGGACCCCAATTTTGGGGGTAATCCAATGGCAATGACCTGTTCCATGTATAAGGTACTTAAAGAAATTCCCCAAAGTTTTTCACTGTAGAAAATGGTATAAAAAATACCAGCCAGTGAGTAGGCAAAAATGGAATTCACACCAAAAACCCTAGCGAATTTTAATTTAGAGTCTTGCCCCTTAATATCTATCCAATAAACAAAACAAGCCAAAAGCAAACAACTGATACCTCCAGCGATCAATACAAAAGAGCTACTCCAAATACTTTTATTTAGAGGCATAAAATATTGAGTGATATCTCCCATTATGAGCAAAGAAGCTGAAAGTAGGAATAATCTAATAAGCTTGTCTTTAAGCTTGGTCTCAGAAATCAAAATAAACCCTGCCATCATACCAAGCAAGCCTGATACGACAGCTGGAAATGAACTCAGAATTCCTTCGGGATCCCATGTTTCTCTCCACAAATAACCGGGTAAATATCTTTGATCCATATAATTGGCCCAATTTTTTCCAGGTTCACTTAAATCTGGCATACCAATTCCAGGGACAGGAAGGTACATCATCACCAACCAATATATAACCAGAATGACAAAGGCAATAATCAACTGGGTTTTTCTTTTGGTGTAAAGAAAAAGTAAAGCACAGACCATAAAAACTAATGATATACGAGGCAAGACACCCACCCATCGGATCCGATCAAAATCAAAAGAAGGCCACAGCCAAAGAAAAAGACCTAGAGAATAAATTTTTAAACTTCGTAGTAATATTTTTTGAACCAGTTGTTTTCTGTTCATTCCTTTCTCACTTTGCTTGGTTAGTGATAGGACGATAGAAACTCCTATAATAAATATAAAAGAAGGGAAAATATAATCCGTGGGTGTCAAGCCATTCCAATTTGCATGCAGAAGAGGAGCGTAAACATGGCTCCATGAACCCGGGTCATTGACAATGATCATAAAGATTATGGTGAGCCCTCTGAATACATCAAGAGAGAATAGTCTTTTATTTGATTTTTCCATATTTGTAATATTGAATGCCTAATCTAAATTTAATGAAAAAATGAAATTAAGTATAGATAAAAGACTTTCTTTGGTCAAAATAAGTCAATCTAAGTTATTTTGGGATTTATTAGTTTTTTATTTTTATAATAATTTATGTGAATTTAGATTTAGTATATTTTAATGTTTTATTTAAGAAAAAAAATGATTAATAGACATTTAAAAAATTAGGATTTCAAAAATAAAATTTTAAAAATCTTGCTTTTTCTTAGGTATAGGAAATTTATATAATAGCTTATATACCAATAAACCAATTAGTCTTTCTTTTGCTTCTACAAAATATTATTACCTTTTTGAGTCTAGCTTTCTCCATGGCGTTGGTTGCTGCTTTAACACTTGGTTTTGCCAAATCTGGCATTAAAGGACTGGCAGTTTTAATAGTTACGGGTTTAGCAATTGTTTATGGGGCAAAAGAATCCACAGGAATATTAATGCCCCTATTGATCTGTGGAGACATCCTGGCGGTGATATATTACAAGCGGCATGTAAAATGGATCTATCTGATAAAACTTTTACCTTGGATGGTGGCTGGAATATTGGTGGGGGTACTTTTAGGTAAAGATCTACCAGAGGATCTTTTTAAATCCAGTATGGCCGTTATCATTCTTGTAAGTGTGGTCATGATGTATTATTGGGAAAAAAAGAAAGACAAAAAAGTACCGACTCACTGGAGTTTTGCCGCACTAATGGGAATAATGGCTGGCTTTACTACCATGGTGGGTAATTTAGCTGGAGCCTTTTCAAATATCTATTTTTTGGCCATCAAATTGCCTAAAAACGAATTCATTGGCACTGCAGCTTGGTTGTTTTTTATCATCAATCTCTTTAAAGTCCCTTTTCATATCTGGTCATGGGGCACCATGAACTGGGCATCTTTTATGATCAGTTTAAATTTGATCCCAGCTGTTATTTTAGGCTTTAGTTTTGGGGTCTTACTTGTAAGGAAAATAAAAAATGAAAACTATCGACAATTAATACTTCTACTTACTGGACTTGGTGGTATGACAATTTTCTTTCAATAATTATTTGGCGACGTTTATCGCCCTTGTTTCACGGATAACAGTAACCTTAACCTGTCCAGGGTAGGTCATGTCGGTTTGGATTTTTTGCGAGATTTGAAAAGACAATTCGGCAGCTTGGTCATCGGAAACCTTTTCACTTTCTACAATCACCCTTAGTTCACGACCAGCCTGAATTGCATAAGCCTTATTGACTCCATGGAAATCATATGCAATATTTTCCAAGTCTTTCAAACGCTGCACATAACTATCCAGCACCTGTCGTCTAGCTCCTGGTCTGGCCCCCGAAATGGCATCACAAACCTGAACAATAGGGGAAAATAAAGAAGTCATTTCAATTTCGTCATGATGAGCACCTATTGCATTACAAACTTCTTTTTTCTCTCCATATTTTTCAGCCCATTCCATACCCAAAATAGCATGAGGGGTCTCTGTTTCCTGCTCAGGTACTTTACCAATATCTTGCAATAGGCCTGCTCGCTTGGCCAGTTTGGGATTCAAGCCCAATTCTGATGCCATTACTCCACACAATTTAGCCACCTCTCTGGAGTGCTGTAAGAGATTTTGACCATATGAGGAACGATATTTCATTCTTCCAACAATTTTGATCAATTCAGGATGAAGACCATGGATACCCAAATCAATCACTGTACTTTTACCCACTTCTATCATTTCATTTTGTATTTGTTTAGTGGTTTTATTGACTACATCCTCAATCCTAGCAGGATGTATTCTACCATCCGTAACAAGTTTATGCATTGACAAACGCGCAATTTCTCTACGCACGGGATCAAAACACGAAAGAATTATTGCTTCGGGAGTGTCATCAACTATTATTTCAACTCCCGTTGCTGCTTCAATAGCACGAATATTTCTCCCCTCTCTACCAATGATCCTTCCTTTAACATCATCAGAGTCCAAATTGAATACAGAAACACAATTTTCGATCGACTCCTCTGTACCTATACGTTGAATAGTGCTGATGATAATTTTTTTGGCTTCTTGCTCTACGGTTAATTTTGCCTCCTCCAAGCTATGCTGAACATAGGTCATAACATCTAACTGAGCTTGCTTGCGGAGAGAATCGATTAATTCTTTTTTGGCTTCAATGGCAGACAAACCCGAAATAGTTTCAAGTTTTTCTAATTGAATTTTACGAGAGTCTTCAAGCTCTTTCTCTTTAACATCTAATTTCTCCAACCTTTTTTGAATGAATTCGTTTTTTTGTTCTAATGAGTTGGATAGGTTTTTATTATGATTGAGGTCTTTATTGAGTTTATTTTCTTTATCTCTCAATCGGTTTTCCACCTCAGATATTTTCTTTTCTCTTTGAAAAATAACCTTCTCGTGCTCGGACTTTAATTCGATGAAACGTTCCTTCGCCTGGAGCATTTTTTCACTTTTAATACGATCTGCTTCTATTTTTGCTTGATTAACAATTTCTTTAGACTCGGCATTAGCATTGTCTAATTGTTTTGTGTTTTTTCTACGCTGAATTAGAATTCCCACGCCCACTCCAATAAGTATGGCGATGACTATAAATATTATGGCATTAATGCTTACTTCCATTTAATTCATTTTTATAATTAAAAAAGCCTGCATTAGCAAAGAGTTTTTGTATAAACTCCCATATAAACAGGTTTGAGGCTACATAACTGATCAAGGGTCTGCTCTAAGGCAGCTTGCTTTTACAATCATAACTCACCTCTCTTAAATTAAAGCTCGTTGAGTTTATCAAAAAATCACTAATACAGGCAGTATGTATTTTATTTAAAGAACTTAGTAATTGGAAAGATGCAAATCAATCAACTCAATCAATTCATTGGTTTTGATTGAAGGTTCATCTACCAAGGATTTTTTTTCAAGCTGATTTTCCAATTGAGCAGCGTATTGCAGGGCACACATTGCCAAAACATCTTGTTTGTCCCGAACAGCATAATTTTGTACCAACTGTTTAGCCATGTCTTCAATTTTTTTTGCTGATATTCTTAAAGATGCTTCCTGATCCGATGAAATTGTCAATGGATATACCCTATCAGCAATAGTCAATTTTATTTTTATTTTTTCGCTCATAAATTATCTAATCTCTGATAGGTTATGTATACAAAATTCCACTTCCTTGATTAAACTATTTATTTTACGCTTGGTAATCGCTTTACTTTCTTTACTGCCAAGTAATGAATTGGCCATTTTTAGAGATTCATTCTCCTTTTTGAGTTCTAAAATTTTTATTTTTTGCAAACTAGACGTTTGTTCAAACTGCAGGTTTTCCGTTTGTAACTTATTAATTATCAGATGGTTTTCCTTAAGCTTATTAAGTAACTGAACAATTCTTTCTTCTAAAACATCAAAATTATTCATTAGAACCAAAATTAATACGGTCATTTCATTAATTTACAAAAGTAGGGATTCCTTCCGATAATTTCGTATTGTAGAATTTATTTTAAAAACTTTAACAAGTTGATAGTCGTCAATTCTTAATAAAAAATGACCCCATGTGTTAAAGTGTATTAAATGAAAATTGTGATGAATATATAAATAGCATAATCCCGCGATTTGAAAGGAACTAACTAAAAATGTATTTTTGTTAAAATACTTTTTTTGAGAATTAAGATAAAAATAATAAGCAGTGTTTTTTTGTTCCATATAGCAATCTTTTTATGGAGTCAAAAAAAAATCAAATGGGTTCCTCCCCTTGACCTCCCATTTTCATTATCAGGAACTTTTGGAGAACCGAGAAGTACTCATTTTCATTTGGGTGTCGATATCAAAACCCAAGGAAAAGAGGGGTGGGAAGTAAAAAGTATTGCCAACGGATACATCAGTAGGGTTAAAATCTCACTAGGAGGGTATGGAAAAACTTTATACATTGATCACCCTGATCAAACCACCTCTGTATACGCCCACCTCAAAAAATTTTCACCTAAAATTGAAGCGTACATCAAATCATTACAATATAAAAAAGAGTCCTACACCCTGGAACAATTCCCCAAAAAAGGAGAGTTTACCATTACTGCGGGAGAAGTCATTGGTTATTCTGGAAATACGGGAAGTTCCTCCGGACCACACTTGCATTTTGAAATTAGAGATAAAAAAACTCAAATGCCTCTGAACCCATTACTATTTGACTTACCCGTAAAAGATAGTAAAAGACCTCAAATTCAAAAGTTATTCTTGTATTATCCTCAAAAAAATGAGACACTGACCCATTATGAAAAGATTTCAATTAATAAATTAAATGATAGTACTTACCATACTCCCACCATATACTCATCCGGAAAAATAGGGCTTGGACTACAAATGTTTGATCGACAGGATTTGAGTTACAGTAAAAATGGAATATACAAAGCTCAAGTATATGTCAATGGAAAGTCCATTATTCATTTCCAATTTGACCAACTAGATTACTCAGATTCAGAAAAACTATTCATTAACATTGACTACCCTCAATACAAACAGAAAAAGAATAAAATCCAAAAATTATTTTTTGAAAATCAAAAACCACTGACCTTTATGAAGTTCATAAGCGAAGAGGGGCTTTTCAATATTGAGTTGGGAAAATCCTATCAGGTTAAAGTTGTCATTGAAGATTTTTCGGGTAATGCTTCATATATCGAAATATACATAGATGGTACTAAAAAGAAAATTCCAAACATAAATATTGAGGGGGAACTAATTGAACCTCAATTGGATTATATCTTCAGAATGAATAAAAAAGTGATCTATTTCCCCAAAAAAACTTTTTTTAAAAGTGCAATTATTCAAATTAAAGAAGCAAAAAACACCTTAAGTATAGGTCCAAATTTGTTTCCATTCAATAATCCTTACGAAATACAATTCAAGGCAAATGAAGAGGATACGCTTAAAATAAGACAAACTTTTATTGCCGAAAAAACAGAAAAAAAATTGTCTTTTCTCCCTACCACCTTCAAGAACGGATATTGGAAAACAAAAGTAAAAGATATGGGAGACTTCACCCTTGCCAGGGACTCTATCTCCCCAATAGTTTCTCCTTCTAATTTTAGAACAAATCAATGGCTGAGCAATTTCAAATTTATTAAGCTAAAAATTTCTGATGATTTTTCGGGGATCAAATCTTACAGAGGAACCATCAATGGTCAATGGGTACTGTTTGAATACGAACCCAAACGCAAGTTACTCACCTATGATTTCTCGGATAATGTTTTTGAAAAAGCCAAGCATGAGCTAGAATTAGAAATAGAAGACAATGTAGGAAACAAGTCGATTTATAAAACCATCTTTTTTAGAAAATACAATCTGAATTAGACTATATTCAGTTTTGAAGCTCTGACAGGCAATCAATTAAATAATCAATCTCCTCCAAAGTATTGAAAGAGGAAAAAGAAAACCGGATTGATGGTAGTTTTTTAACTGCTTCGGCACGCATGAGATTATCCAGAACATGAGACCCCAAAGCTGCTCCAGCCTGACATGCACTACCTTTTGAGCAAGCAATACCCTTTAGATCTAAGTGAAAATCGAGTAATTGAGACTTTGAATCCTCCAGTGGTAAAGCTACATTGACTAAGGTATAAGTACTTTTCTCCAGATCTTCAGACAATCCGTTAAAATGCGCAGTGGGAAATAATCTTTTTAAATGGGTTATAAAATATTTTTTTAAACTTAAGATATAAGCACTTTCTTCCTCCAAGTTCTCATAGGCTATTTCTATGGCTTTTTGCATGCCTATAATATTGTGTACCGATTCAGTTCCAGCTCTTTTACCTCTTTCTTGAGGCCCACCCGCGATAAAGGGATCTATGGTTATGTTTTTTCTGATAAAAGTAAAACCTACACCTTTAGGGCCGTGAAATTTGTGGGCTGCAGAAGACAAAAAATCAATGGGCTGGGATTTGAGATCAAATGTAAAATGCCCAACCCCTTGTACGGCATCAGTATGAAAATATGCCCCTTTGGCTTTACAAAGGGCTCCTACCCGATCCAAATCAAGTACATTGCCTATTTCGTTGTTGATGTGCATCAAACTGACCAATTTGATCGTATCATCGGCCTCCAGTATGCTTTCCAAATGATCTAGCTTTGGAGAACCATCTTCATCCAAATCTACATAACGAATATTCACACCTTCTTTCTGCAATTCATCCAAGGGGTGCAAAACCGCATGATGTTCCAAAACAGAGGAGACAATGGTCTTTACTTTGAGATCTTTTACAGCACAGCGCAATACCATATTGTCTGATTCTGTGCCTCCTGAGGTGAAAATAATCTCTTGTGATTCGCAATTTAGGTATTTTGCAACGCTTTTACGAGCTGTTTCTATAATGGACTTTGCAGATCTGCCAAAACCGTGAGTTGAGGAGGGGTTCCCAAAAGTCGTTGTCATGCTTTGGGTCATCAATTCAATGACCTCATTTCGCATGGGGGTTGTGGCCGCATTGTCAAAATATACTTTCATCGATCCCATAACATATTCAACGGTAAGATCTACCGATTCAGTTCAAATGTTTTGAGAGTTTCAGTGATGATTTTAATACAATCATAGATTTGTTCTTCACTGATCACTAATGGAGGAGCAAAGCGAATGATATTCCCATGGGTTGGTTTAGCCAAAAGACCATTGTCCCTAAGCTTTAAACAGATGTTCCAAGCGGTATCACTTTCCGGAGCATCATTGATGACAATAGCATTGAGCAAACCTTTTCCTCTGACCAGTTTAACAATTTTACTTTTCGCAATGTAAAGATTCATCTCTGCCCTAAAAATATCACCCAATCTTCTAGCATTTTGGGCCAATTTTTCATTGAGTACTACTTCCAAAGCTTTTTTAGCAATAGAAACGGCCAAAGGGTTTCCACCAAAAGTGCTTCCATGCTGACCCGGCTGGATGACTTCCATTACATGATTGTCACACAAAACTGCCGATACCGGGTAAGTACCCCCACTAATGGCTTTCCCCAATATTAACATATCTGGGTGGACATAGCTGTCAACTTGTTTTTCGCATGTATGCTCACAGCTACAGTTCCCACAAACTGCTAATAAAGATCCCGTTCGACCTATACCGGTTTGTATTTCATCCGTTATCAGCAAAACATTATATTCATTACACAGGGCTTTGGCACCTTTTATAAAATCCGGTGCTGGTGTATAAACCCCTGCTTCTCCTTGTATGGGTTCCACAAGAAAACCAACTACATTAGGGTTGGTCTCTAGTACAGCTTCTAATGCATCTAAATCATCATAAGGTACATGGATAAATCCGGTGGCATAGGGTCCAAAGTTTTGTTTGGAATTGCGATCGGTAGAAAAAGAGATGATGGTAGAAGTACGCCCGTGAAAATTGTTATTACAAACAATGATTTGGGCCTGATTTTCAGGAATTCCTTTTTTCTGGTAGCCCCATTTTCTTGTAATTTTGATAGCAGTCTCCACTCCTTCAGCACCTGTATTCATACAAAGTACCTTATCAAAACCAAAATATTGGGTAATATACTTCATATACTCTCCCAGTTTATTGTTGTGGAAAGCTCTGGAGGTTAGGGTTAAGGTTTCCGCTTGCTCTTTCATAACACCCACAATTTCGGGATGACAGTGCCCTTGATTTACCGCAGAATAAGCCGATAAAAAGTCGTAATATTTTTTACCCTCTACATCCCATAAAAAAACACCCTTTCCCTTAGCCAAAACAACAGGCAAGGGGTGGTAATCGTGGGCACCGTGTTTCGACTCTAAGTCCAAATAATATTCCTGTAGTGATTTTTGTGTGGTATTCATGATTAATTTTCAATACTACTTTATGATTGCCTAATAACTCCATCACAAAAATAAGAATATAATTATACTTTTTGGAAGTCGTGACGCATAGATAAAAAGAGATCAATTTCATTGCAATGGTTTACGATTTTTCTGTGAAATGGGTAAAAAAACAATCCTATTTTTGCAACATGGCAAAAAAATTTATTCCGGAGCGGTTCAACAACCTTGAGGTAGTTGATATTACGTCCCGTGGAAAGGGAGTGGTGAAATCTCAGCAGGGCAAAGTTATCTTTGTCTCCGGAGTAATTCCTGGGGACAAGATCAGCATAGAAACCTATAAAAAAAGAAGGGGGTATTTTGAAGCCAATCTGATTGAAATTCTTGAACCCTCTCCTAATCGTATTACTCCTAAATGTCAGCATTTTGGGGTTTGCGGGGGGTGCAAATGGCAAAACATGAGTTATGAGGCCCAACTACATTTTAAACAAAAAGAGATCTCGCACAACCTAAAAAACTTCTCCGGTATGATCATTCCGGAAATTGACGAAATACATGCTGCTCCAAAACCCTATTTCTACAGAAATAAAATGGAGTATGCCTTTTCTGACCAACGCTGGCTAACCTCTGAGGAAATTACCAACAAGTCACTGCCAATCGAAAAAAAAGGATTGGGTTTTCACAAAGCTGGAATGTGGGACAAAGTAGTAGATATCAAAAGATGTCATTTACAACCCGAACCCGCCAACGAAATTAGAAACGCTATCAAAAACTTTGCCTTGGAACATGGGCTTGAGTTTTTTAACCCCAGAGAACAAAAGGGTTTTCTGAGAAGCCTTATGATTCGAAACTCTAGCCATGGAGAGTTTATGGTTTTGATACAGTTTTTTAAAGAAAACAAAGCCCAACGTGAGGCACTACTGGAACATTTGAAAAAACATTTTGACATTACCTCATTACTCTATTGCATCAACAGTAAAGCCAACGAAACACTCTACGACCAAGAAGTCATTTGTTATGACGGTAAATCCCTCATAACGGAAGAAATGGAGGGGTTGATTTTTAAAATAAATGCCAAATCCTTTTTTCAAACCAATACAGAACAGGCTTATGAGCTATACAAAATAGCTCGGGACTTTGCAGGGCTAAAGGGTAAAGAGTTGGTTTACGATTTGTATACCGGTACAGGGACCATTGCTCAGTTTATCGCTAAAGATTGCAACAAGGTCATTGGGGTAGAATCAGTTCCCGAGGCAATAGAGGCTGCTCAAACCAATGCTAAAGAAAATGGGATTAATAATGCTTTTTTTGAAGTGGGAGATATGCGTAAGGTTTTCAATCAAGATTTTATCAATCGCCACGGAAAAGCCGATGTGGTGATTGCGGATCCTCCCCGTAATGGAATGCATCCAGCTGTGGTAAAACAGTTACTTTTTCTCCAACCTGAGAAAATTGTTTATGTAAGTTGTAACCCTGCCACCCAATCCAGAGATTTATTTTTGATGAAAGAACACTACAAGCTGGTCAGATCGAAAGCCATAGATCTTTTTCCCCAAACCCAACATGTCGAAAATGTCGTACTTTTGGAAAAGATATAAGCGAATGACTCCCCGAAGTTTAATTTTCATTATTGTGCCGTTTTTATTCTCTTGTGAAAAGGATGACATATGCCTTGAAGGAACACCGGCTACCCCGAGAATGATCATTTTATTCAAGGATCATGAAAACCCTAAAACCAAAAAAAGTGTAAGTGAACTTTTGATAAGAGGGATAGGCAGAAAGGACAGCTTAATAGTCTATTCAGGAGATTCTATTGCAATTCCCTTGAGGAACAACTATGAATTTACCCAATATGAATTTATCTTGAACACTTCTTCCCCAACGCTCAGTGACTCACTACAAATCAATCACCGTCAGTTTGAGACCTATATTAATCGAGCCTGTGGATATAAATCGAACTTTGTATTAGAAAATCCTTTCTACTATCAACTCACTCGAGGTGAGGGATGGATAAAACGTATTATAAAAATTAGAGATACCCTATCGGATGAAAAAAGTTCACATCTGGCTGTTTATTATTAGTCTATTTACATCCCTTTGTTGTACTTCTGCTCAAGAGCTTGTTCAGGAGGTAAAAGAGGCATTAAAAGAGGAGATAGTTGATACCATAAACAAAAGAGAAAAAAAACCCTATACCATTCGCTTTGGTGTGGATCTATCAAAACCTTTAATGGCGCAATTAAACAAAGACTATTTTGGTTTAGAATTGGTGGGAGACATCAGGCTTTTTTCTGAATTTTACGGTGCCATTGAATTGGGTAATGAAAGAAAAACACAACAGTCGGAGCGAATCAATTTTAAGACTTCAGGAACCTACCTCAAACTCGGCTTTGATTACAATATGTACAAAAACTGGAAAGGAATGAACAACGCTATTTATCTAGGTATGGGTATAGAAAACAGTTTTCACAAACAAAAAGTAAACGATTACGAGCCGTATCAAATAAATCATTGTTGGGCTACAGAAATCATAAAAAATGGGGCTGAAATAAGAG
>Ga0181568_10002923_pt1 | contig 15510 bp, 17 predicted proteins | sample 101ome_20_FD_133758 | JGI IMG/M metagenome (GOLD analysis project Ga0181568, IMG submission 133758) | Coastal salt marsh microbial communities from the Groves Creek Marsh, Skidaway Island, Georgia - 101404AT metaG (megahit assembly) | ecosystem: Environmental > Aquatic > Marine > Intertidal... | reverse complement strand
TTTACAAGATGAAATCGGTGATGTAATGACCATGATTGAAATAATGAAAATGAGTGGTCTGGTTACTGATGAGCAAATTGCAGATAGAATGGTTGAGAAAAAAGAAAAATTAATGAAGTGGAGTATGTTGTTTAGCGATGAAGATTGATTTTGACGTAGACATTGATATGGCTAACAGAGATGACTTTCTCAAGTTAGTTAATGTCACGCCTGCTAGTATAAAGAAAGACGGCGAGTTTACAAAACATAACACAGGAGTATACTTTCAAGATATTCCTATGTTTCCACTTGAAGGCTTTAGTTCAATTGATCACAAAGATGCAGAAGAACAAGGCTGGTTTAAACTAGACGTACTGAATAATAGTGTATATGTTGATATAGAAAATGAAACACATCTCAACAAACTATTAGAAACAGAACCTATGTGGGAGTTGTTTGAACACAAAGAAGTAGTTGAACAATTATTTCACATAAACAATCATTTTGAGATTGTATTACAACATAAGCCTCAAACTGTAGAGCAACTTGCAATGATATTGGCTATGATAAGACCAGGTAAAAGATATCTAGTTGGTAGAAGTTGGGAAGAGATTGAAGCAGATGTTTGGGTTAAAACAGATGATTATTTCTTTAAGAAGAGTCATGCTATTGCTTATGCATTAACTATTATTGTACAGTTGAATTTATTGTGCGAAAAAATTAGTCAACCTTCTTAACTAATTGTATTCCTTTTCTTTTAATTCTTTTCTTAAGTAAATTTTGAAGTGTTGTCATAGGACCGAACAAATGTTCTACGTCTTTTTGAACAAATGTTGTCATGAATGGTACAAAAGGTTTCATTTCATGGTGTAGAAAAACATCTATTGGTATTTGTCGATTGCTTTCCCACCACCATGTTTCCCCTAAGGTTAAAAATTCTTTGTGTGCTCCACTTGATATTATTTTTTCTAAATCGAAAAAACTAACAATTTGGTTATCATAGTTTACTACTATGCCTATATATTCGCGATCTACATATTTTAAACCAGTTAGAAATGGATAATGTTCTTGATAGTCCTCTTGCATAGTTTTATTTATATTCGTTTCAGATAAATACTAACATAGAAAGGTTAGAAAAAAATGAGTTATGGAGATCATAGATTATACTTATACGAAAACATGGTGGACTTAATTGTTACCACCAGTGCAATTTATGTGGATAATAGACCAATGAATAATAGAAAATTAATAGTACACAAAGGATTAAGCAACGAAATTTATTTCACAATCAGAAACAGAGATAGAAAACCACAAAACGTTTTTAATGAATCTTTAGTTGCATACATTGTAAACCCTAGTACAAGAAAAAGATTAATTACCAAAAGATTAGAGCATGAAAGTGAAGTAGGAAAGGTTAAATTAACTTTAGAAAAAGGTGATATTGCTAGTGTTAATAAAGGTTTATATTCGGTATACATTTCTAGAACTACACAAGAAAATAAAGATCTACCTGTATTTTCTTCACAGGACAATGATGTAAAGTTTGATATTGAAATCACAGACGAAGCATACGTTGAACCTGTACCAACTCAAACTACAGCAACAATTACACAATCCTCAAATACTTCATTAGGTGGTTCAGCAAATATTTTTGTAAGTGATGCTATGTATGGTAATCAAGATAGAAACTTTAGTCATGCATTACATACAATAGGTATGTATACAAATACATTTACGGGTAATTTAAAAATACAAGCAAGTTGTTTAGAAAGCACACCGCACACAGAGGATAATAGTAGTGATTGGTTTGATGTTTCTAATATTGCATTAAGTAATGTAAGTGGAATCACACATCATACTTTCCAAGTAAATGCTAATTGGGTTAGAGTTTTAAGTTACCCAAGTGATACAAGCAGTTCTTTGACAAAAGTCGCCCTAAGAAACTAGTTGACTTTTACTAAATTTCATATATAATATACATATGGATATAGACTCTGTAGTCGAACAAGTACATCGACTGATTATTGATCACTTGCCTGTTAGGACAGCAAAAACTCCTAGCGGCTGGACTACTCTCGATTGTCCTATGTGTAATGACAAAAGAAAGAGAGGTGGAATAAACACTGATGGTGCAAAGATCAGTTTCCATTGTTTTAATTGTAATTTCACTACTGGGTGGAGTTTAAATCCTTACTTAGGTAAAAAGTACAAAGACTTAGCATCAAAGTTAGGAGCATCAGATAAAGAAGTACATACAGTTCAACTAGAACTACTTAAACATAGTGAGTTTTTAACTAAAGAAGAAACAACAAGTTATGTCTATAACATAACAAAATTTAAAAATGTTAGTCTGCCGGATAATGTACAAATGGTAGATGACTTAGATGACAATCACCCAATAAAACAATATGCAATTTCTAGGGGACTGCTTGGTCTATATCCAATGCTATACTTTGATGACAAATTATACAAGCAGAGATTAGTAGTTCCCTTTTTTTACAACAATGAGTTAGTTGGTTGGACAGCAAGACATATAAATCCACCTAACAAACAGACACCTAAGTATCTTCACAACATGCAAGGTGGCTATGTGTTTAATGTAGATAAGTTTGCAGACAGTGAAAGAGAAATAATTATTGTAACAGAAGGTGTATTTGATGCTATACTAATAGATGGTATAGCAGTACAAGGTAATGCTGTTAGTGCCGAACAGGCACACTTAATTGATAAGTTAGGTTGCAGAGTTATAGTGTGTCCTGATAGAGATGACGCAGGCAAAGACTTAATAAATCAAGCACTGGAACTTGGTTGGGAAGTAAGTTTTCCTGACTGGCATCCAGATATCAAAGATGCCGCTGATGCTGTAGCACGTTATGGTCGTGTTGCAACATTGCAGAGTATAATAGACAATGCAACAGATAACAAAATAAAAATAAAAGTAAAGGCAAAAATGCTATGAATCTATATGTAAACGGTTGCAGTTTTACACATGGCCATAAGGATTTTGGTGGCACAGACACCATGAGGCCTGATAGTCCTCCCACATGGGTTTGGCCATCGATGCTGATTCCTAATTTTGATACAGTAGTTAATCAAGCATGGCGAGGTACTTGTAATAATAGAATTGTGCGTAGAACTATTGATTATTTAAGTAAAGTAAATAATCCAGCAGACTGGTGGGTAGTAATACAATGGACATCGTTAGAAAGATCAGAATGGTTTGATTATGATACACATAGTTGGTACACACAATTATTGCATAGAGTTGTGTATGATGATTGGGCAGTAAAAGGATTAGAAGAACAACCTAGAATAAATAGGAAAGGTGAGATTGCTGTACCTTATGTAAACAATATAAGAACTGATGAACATAAAGTATTAGATTTGTTTTATCAAACAATAACACTAGATACATTTTTAAAACAACGAGGATTTGATAAAGTATTGTATACAGGTATGAGCAAAAATTGTATGTTATCAACGCACATGAATATTTTAAAAGAAACAATTCAAACAGAACAAATGGTCGACGATCAACATATTCATATACACAGTCCTAATGTACATTTGTTTGATCAATTGTATAGTTTACTGCAACATGATAGATATGTACAACCACTTAGTGTTGTAACCGCAGGAATGGAGGAATCTAGTGAAGATGGCCATCCAAATAAACAAGGACACGAAGTATTTTCTCGATATATATTAAATGAAATGGAAAATAGAGCATGAGTGATATAAAAGAATACAATGAAGAAGTGCAAGAATTATTTTTGAGATTCTTGTTAAGTGATAACGACTTATTTGCACGTTGTCAAAACATTGTAAAACCAGAATTTTTTAACTTAAAGTATAGAAAAGCAGTAGAACTTTTCATTAGTCACAGCACTAATCACAATGCTATTCCTACACCAGAACAAGTAAGTGCCGCGGCTGGTGTGACTTTAGAAACTATTCCTAATGTAACAGTAGATCATCACAACTGGTTTATGAATGAGTTTGAAACTTTTTGTAGACACAAAGCATTAGAAAAAGCAATCATCGAAAGTACTGATTTGTTAGAGAAACAAGACTATGGTACTGTGGAAAATAAAATTAAAGATGCAAGCCAAGTGGGACTTGTAAAAGATCTCGGACTAGATTATTTTGAAAATCCTAAGGAAAGATTACAATGGATAAAAGACCAAGCAGGGGCAATAAGCACAGGGTGGAAAGCGATAGATCACAAACTTTACGGTGGGCTGAACAGAGGCGAAATCACAATCTTCGCAGGGGGATCAGGCGCAGGTAAAAGTTTATTCTTGCAGAATTTTGGCGTGAATTGGGTACTTGCTGGTATGAATGTTGTTTATGTTAGTTTAGAACTTAGTGAACAACTTATCAGTATGCGTCTCGATGCAATGGTAAGTGGCTTTGGCACAAAAGAAATTATGCGTAATATGGATGATGTGGACTTAAAAGTCCGTATGAAAGCCAAAGGTGCTGGTAAACTGAGAGTAAAACAAATGCCTAATGGTATAAATGCTAATGATTTGCGTGTATTCTTAAGAGAATATGAAATACAAAGTGGTGAAAAAATAGATTGTTTACTTGTTGACTACTTAGATTTGATGATGCCTATCAGTAACAAGGTTAGCGGTAGTGATTTATTTATTAAAGACAAATATGTTTCAGAAGAATTGCGTAACTTGGCAGTCGAAAGAGACTTATTGTTAGTTACAGCATCGCAGTTAAACAGAGGTGCAGTAGAAGAAGTAGAATTTGACCACCATCATATTGCAGGTGGTATTAGTAAAATACAAACAGCAGACAATGTTGTTGGTATTTTCACAAGTAATGCTATGAGAGAACGTGGCAGATATCAAATACAGTTTATGAAAACACGTTCTAGTAGTGGTGTCGGTACAAAAGTTGACTTAAAATTTAATCCAGATACTTTGCGTATTGAAGATTTGGAAGAAGGCGACGAAGATGCAATGACTTTGACAACTGGCAGTCTTGTAGATCAATTAAAACGTAGTGATAGTATAAAAACAGAGGATCCTGAAGCAACAGACACTATATCACAAGCAATGAACATGCGTGAGTTCTTGAAAAAGAATGACTTGTAGTGATAAATAGTATTAGAAACGGAGAACTCGTGCGTAAAACAAGAAGTATATTAGAAGAGCTCAATCAAATCTCGATAGATAGAGATAGAGACCACGTAGTTGAAAACAGGGGCGACCATGTAATCAACAGTGCAATCCATTTGGTTGAACAAATCGAAACATACTATGACGAAAAAACTGCTAAAGATCTTACAAACAGATTGATTAACAGTATTAAAGCAAAAGATCCAGTAAAGTTCTCCAGAGGAATCAAAAAAGTTATTAAAGAATCCCAAAGAGAGCAAGATGAAAATCAACGAGATAGTTAATTTAGACGAAGCACCAGGTGATCAAGCCGGCCGTAGAATCGGAAATGCATTTGGAACCTTAGCAAAAGGTGTAGGTGCAGTTGCCGGTGGTATTGCAGGCGCAGGTCGAGCCGCTAAAAAAGGATTCCAACAAGGTAGAGACGTTGTAGGACAAGGCGGTGATGCACCATTAGACGCACCAGAATTAGAAAAAGGTGCAAAAGCAACAGGTAGTGACGGTGATACTTACACTTGGCAAGGCGCTCAATGGACAAATGACGAAACTGGTAGAGTTGCTACAAAAGATGTAGCGGCTGATCTTAATCGTCCTAATACTTCTAGCAATACATCAGGTGGAAGTACTAGCGGAACAGCACCAACAGGTAGTGACGCAGGTGGAGAAGCACCAAGCGGTCCAAAAGATGGTATGAAAGCCACATACGGCGATGGCAAAGACAAAAGCAATTGGACTTACAATGCTGGAACAGGCCAATGGACTGATGATAAAACTGGTGAAGTAGCAAAAGGCAAATTATCTCAAGACTTATTTAAATCACAAGGATTGAATCCAGACGGATCACCTGCAAAGAAAAGTATTAAGCAGAGAGTAGGTGATTACTTTAGTGGTAAATCAGGTGGACTTGCACAGGCAACTAGAAAAGATCCTAATTCAAGTATAGGTAGAAAGATTGCCGGTGTAGCAGGTGCAGGTATTGCCAAAGCATTAGGCGGACCAGAACCAACAGCACAAGGTTCACAATATACAGAATTACCAAAAGAGATCAAAGCACAAATTGATAACTTAACAAAATCAGAAAAGAATTACTTAATGGACAAACTTGGCCAAATAGACACTTCTAAAAGAGGTGAGGACAACGTACAACTAGTTAGAGGAGGTGGCAAATAATGAGACTATACGAATTTATTCAGCAAGAAGCCTCTGTAAATGAAGTTTATAAATTTAAACCTAATCAACCAGTTGTATTTGTCGGCAAAGACGGTGAAGCAACCACTGGAAAAGTTATAGGCCCTGATCCTGCAGGTGATGAGGGTCATGTTGAAGTTCAAGGTGATGCAAGAGGTCAAAAATTTAGAATTAGCAGAGACAAACTGCTAGATCCAAAAACACAAAAACCTTTTGTAGATACAAATGCACCACAAAGTGGACAAGAAGCACCAGTTGATGCTAACAACGATGGCAAAGATGATACAACAGGTAAAAAAATATCAGGTGATCTTAGCACCAGTGTAGCAGATCCTAAGCAAGTACAAGTACCAGATAGTGTAAAACAAGGACAGAATCCAAAGAAAGATGGACCAATTGCTCAAGATAGAAAGCAAGGTACTAACGCAGGCCTTAGAAAAAAAGTAGGAAACTTAACTTACCTATGGCACGGATTCCAATGGGTAGTTGACAATCCAGGTGCACCTAACAACGGACAGGTTGCAGACAAAGGTGCCGCAAAACAATTAGGTATGCCACACGTAGATGAATTAATTTTAGACATTAACAATGCCAACGTAGCACATTTGGCCGCAGGTTATATACTAGGTGCCGAAAGAGCATTAGATACTTCCGATATGAGAAGTTCTGCTAAAGGTACTAGATACGATAACCAAAAAGGTAAAACAGCATTAGATACTACTAAGCCAAATTATGCTATCAATCAAGATACAAATGCAGAGTTAAACGCACCAAGAAGTGATGATCCTAAGTTCCAGAATGCACCTAGAGATCAGTATTAGTCATGAAGTTTGTAGAGATTTCAAAACCTCTAGTAACACAAATTCTTTCAGAGAGTTTAATACTAGAAGCAGAGGGTAAGAATACTCACTTAGAACATCTCGAAGACAATATTTTCAATAAAGGTTATGCGGGTGCAAAAGAATCTATAAACTATTTGTACAGTTTACATCAAATGCTGGAAGGCAACAGCAAAGAAAAATTTAATATTACTACAAAATGGGACGGCAAACCTGCAATTATTTGCGGTCGCGATCCACAGTCAGGTAAATTCTTTGTAGGTACTAAAGGAGTATTTGCACAAAAGCCAAAATTAAATTTTACCCCCAAAGATATTTTAGAAAATCATGGTCCAGGTGAACTTGCAGACAAATTGACAATAGCATTAAATTTATTAAGTAAGTTAAATTGGAATACCGTTGCACAAGGAGACATGCTGTGGGCAGGAAAAGACGAGTTCAAAGAAACAGAAATAGACGGAGAATCATACATTACTTTCAAGCCAAATACAATCGTATATGCAGTTCCAAGCAACAGTGATCTAGCAAAACAAATTACATCAAAGCAGTTTGGTATTGTATTCCACACAGAATATAAAGGCGGACAAACATTAGCAGATACAAAAGCAACATTTGGTTTTGACAGTAGTGTCCTGGGAGAAGCAACTGGTGTTTGGCACACTGATGCTAATATTAAAGATTTAAGTGGTACAGTTACACTTACTGCTGATGAAAGTGCAGAATTGCTTAAAGCAATTAAACAAGCAGACGCATATCTAAAAAATATAGATCAAGATACATTTAACTTTTTAGACAAAGGTGCAGAAGTTATAGGTGAAAAAGTATTTTTACAACAACTAAAGGCTCATGTTAATGCTAATATAAAAAATGCAGGTGAGTTTGAACAGAATCCAACTGTGTTTGCACAAAGTTTTGTACAAAAATATATTACATATATGGAAAAAGAGATAGACAAAGTTAAAACACAAAAAACCATAGATGCTAAAACAGATTTAATGGTACAAGGTGTTAAATTTATCAAAGAACATGTACCTCAAATTGTTGCTGTTTACGATTTATATTTAAAGTTGATAGAAGCAAAATTAGTTTTCTTAAATAAACTAAAAGCACTTCAACAAATTCCAACATTTGTAGAGAAGGATGGAGGATACGAGGTTACACAAGAAGAAGGTTTTGTTGCAGTAGATAGAATGGGTAACGCAATTAAATTAGTTGACAGGTTAGATTTTAGTAAAAATAACTTTGCATTAGGTCACGGAGCAACAAAGTAATGGACCTACAACTTATAAATGAAGATTTATGCGAGTCAAGACTGTACAGAACTACTCAACAGTTTAAATTTATTACCGGTAGAGAAATTGCTAATCTTACATATCTTAATACATTATTAATTTACTTAATGCTACAAGATGATAAGCAACATGCATACGCAAAGCAGTATGCAAAGCAAACAGCACAATATAGTGGTTACACTCTGTTTAGGACACATGCAACAGATTTGTATATGTTATGTTATGCTATTAATGATCCAGATACAAAACACTTAAGATTTGAACAACATGGCGAATCAAAAAGATTTTTAAAAAGTTTACAGTTTGTTCCACGTAGACATCAGAGATTTATTCGCAAGTTGTCACTTGCCGATGACACTAAAAACGAAGCAGTATCATACTTTTTAACATTAGAAAGACAATTAAAAATTACAGATGGTAGATATCTACGTTGGAGAAGATTTGTAACCGATTGGGGTAACTTAAAATTTATTAGTAGGCAGAATGTAATTGCAACTATCAGTCAAGAAATAAGACGTGTTGCAAGAGGTAGTGAATTATTGAAGCCTTTACAAACAATGCTGAAGTATAGAAACTATAGGCCGCACCCAGAGTACAAAGCACCAAGAACAAGTTTTACAAAACGTGCCGTTGGTGCAACCGCTGGAGCAGTTGCAGGTAGATATGCAGGTAAAAAAATTGCACAAAGACTAGGTAAAGATGTAGATAAATATAAAAAAGTAGGAACAGGCATTGGTGCTGTAGCAGGTTATTGGGCATCAGGCAGGAAAAAACAAACATGAAAATCTTTGAAATAGTACAAGAAGCACCAGACAGCGATCAAGGGGGACCATTAGATGCTGGCCGCATTCGCCAGTTGTATAAGGGTAAACTTGGAGATTTTATTGTAAATGCTTATAATCAACCTAAGGTGCGTTCTTGGAGTGATGCAATTGATTTAGGTACTGCTGACTACCAAGAATGGTTAGCAAATCAAGAACAAAGAGAAATCAATAGAAATAAAAAAGAATTAGAAAAAGAAAGATTAAAAAGAAAAGCAGGTGACCAAGAAAAAAGAGGCAGAGGTGAGTACACTCATTACAGAGATGGTACAGCCAGAGCCGCAGAACCTAAATCTGCTTCTACACAAAAAAGTTACGACATAGATTCTGACGATGCAATTGGCTCTACTGTCAGCAGTATTAAAAAGAAAATAGGCAAAGCACTTAAAAAATCTATACCAGGTGCACAAGAAATAGATACAGCAAAAGATCTAGCAATAGGCGGATTTAAACGAGGTTTTAATTTAGCCAAATCAGTACCTTCACTCAAAAAAAATCGTTAATATTAGATAAATAAATGCATAGAACGTACTAACGTTCGTACATATTAGGAGAATTATAATGGCACAAGCAGATAGAAGAGCGGCCGCTAGTGGTGAGTTCATTGGTAAAGATGTATTCCTTAAGAGTTTTACTCAGCAATCAGGTAACATCAGCCAAGCAGAATTTAACGCATTAGTTAGCAATGTTCAAAATTTAAACTTGTCAGTACTTAAGATTGGTGACTTTACAGCAGACAGTCAAGCAGTTGTAAACATGATTGTTGAAGGTGCAGACAACTTAGCAAACGGTGACATTGACGGTCACGTTATTGCAGACGTAAGTTTCTAAGTTAAACTTAATTTAAAAAATCCTCACTGTGTGGGGATTTTTTTTGACTAAAAAAGATAAATAAGTGTAACAGGGTAATTTATACCCGATACATATTAGGAGAAATATAATGGCACAAGCAAATCCAAACGCGGCAGTAAGAGCGGCAAATGGCTTCGTAGGCACAACTCACATTCTAGAAGTTGATGACGTAACATCTGTAACAGTTGAAGAAGCATGTTTAGAAGCACAAAACGAAGGTTTTGTAGTTGTAGCAGTTGAAGGTTTAACTTCAGGTTCGCACATCGCAGTACAAGGTGCGGCGGCAACTCCAAGCATTACAGGCGCAACATTAATCGCAACATTTAGTTAAGATTTAATTTAACAAAAAAGAATCCTCACTCATGTGAGGATTTTTTTTGGCTGAACAATCTGCAAACTTGATAAATAGTGTAATATACGGAGACACACATGAGTTTAGACAGAGCAGGAGCAATGGGCAGTAGTGAAGTGTTATCGAGTAACATAGAATTTTACTCACTTTTTACTACACTAGACATTACTCGTACAGGTGATTTTACAGATAATACGCAAAAAGATTTTGAAAGTGTTGTACAAGTAATAGGATTAAGAGCACAACCAGTTGTTATGAATGATCCTGTTGCATTAAATGGCATAGGACAAAATTTATTAGAAAACTATGGTGCACCAAGTTTAACAGGAGCAGGCTGGATTTTTAAATTTGCATTTGAAAGAGAAGGCGCACACACAGTAGACTTGCTTAAAGATGAATTAGATGGTATTGTGCTTAATGTAGGCACAATAGATACCAAAAATAGTGTAAATATGGAATTTACAAAACAAGATTTATTATAAAAATAAGAGAATATTATGCCTAAAAAAACAGACCTAGACAAAAAGCCTGAATTATATTCGCAAGATGGGAACATAGAAGCACACATTATTGCAGACATGTTGAGAATCGAAAGCATTACTTCAGAACTTAGAGAATTTAAAGTAGATACAAAGCAAAGGCTTAATAAATTAGAAGGCTGGATTGTAGCAATAGTAGGAGTTACTGTAACTACACTTATAGCCACAGTAGGTGGATTAATTTTTAGAGTATTATCATAATGAGAATAAACGAGTTTACAGAAGAACCAATTGTTGAAGCCAGAATGGTATGGCGTAGAATGGGTAAAACTATTAAACGTGCTGTCCGCTGTACAAGTGGTAGACGTAAAGGTAGAGTTGTTTCTAATGCGGCACAATGTAGTAAACCTATTGACATTAAAAGACGCATTACATTAAAGAAAACAAAAGCAAAAATGGGATCTAGAATGGCAAGAAAGTCTAGAAGAACAAAAAGATTCAATCCTGCAAGTAGACGTGTAAGAAGTTTGAATAGGCGTTAATATGAGATCAAAAGATTTTCGTACAATAGATTCATTGCTTAAAGAATATGGAATGACATCTGGTGTTAGTACTCCAGTCGGACAGCAATCATCAGGTGCAAATGCAAAAGCAAATAAAGTAAGTAAATCCCCAAGCACACAAAAATCTCCAAGCCCAACAATGAAGGGGAATGTAAGCCCCTCTACTAAAAAATTACAAAGGCAACAACAAGCACAACAAGAACCGTTTAACAAAGTAGACGCAGGCGAACAAGAACTTGATACTGTACTTAAAGATAAAGATGGTAACGAAGTAGGCACAGTCGTTAGTAAAGTAGGCGATAAACCTAATGCTGATGCTATCGTTATCAAAGACCCAAAGAATCAATTTAGAATTGTTGATCCAAACGAAGAGATGTTTGTAGACAATCCTGAATATGTAGAAGAAAAAAGTAAACTTCTTTCTAAAGATAGAAAAACAGGATTATTTAAAAGAAAAATTAAAAAACTTACTCGTAGAAATAAACTCAGAGAGCAAGGTACTGAACAATTATTTGAGATAAACTTTAATCAAAAATCTATAGCTCAAGAGGCACTTAAATTACCAATCAAATGTGGCTTTGAAGCAGAAACCAGTTGGGAAGGAGTATACGGTGGTGACGATGACGGTGATTGGCTATACGAATACAACTGGTACGACATCGAAGACATGGTCAGAGACCAAGAAGGTAGCAGATCAGCAAATGAAATCGAAGAAAGTTACAATGAATGGATATCTGAAAAAGCATATGATTATGAAGCAGACATTATTGAAGACATGGTCTCTGAACGTGAAGAAGATGAATACTATCTCAACGACTACATAGAAAGTGAACTAAGCGAAGACGACATAGAGGAATACAAAGAACGTATACTAGATGACTTGCCGGAAGAAGAACAAGGCGAATATGAAGATTGGGACTTTTTAAATTGGGGTCGTCAATATGTGGAAGAAGAATTATTAGAAGATTACAAAGATTGGCTCAGAGAAAGTATCCGTGACGAAGGTGAAGCAATGGACAGAGCTTTCGATCAAGCAAGAGATGAAAATGATATAGACACATGGGCCCATGATGAATACGGTAGTTGGTCAAGTGCCTTATCAGAACACGGCATTTACTTGAGTAATCCAGATGGCGAAGGCCGCGGACAAGAAGAAGTAGCAGACTATATTATAAGTTGGGCAGAAGACAATTCTATATCAGACGAAGTTCATGCAGGTGAGTATCATGCAGGTTACGGCGATACTAGACAACGACATTGGAGAGTAGAAGGCGATCCAAGTATTAGTACTGGTGGCACAGGATCGGAAATTATTTCTCCTGTGTACAAAACACCAGAAGCCATGCTTAAAGAAATGAAAAGTTTGTTTGAATTTTTAGAAAATAACAATGTAGAAACAAACAGTTCAACAGGTTTGCATGTTACAATGAGTTGGAATGGCGAACCAGATGCACCTACTGGTGATGATGGTAAAAGACAAGGTGATACAGTAAATCAAGTTAAAATGGCGGTGCTGTTAGGCGACAAATATTTGCTTAGTACATTCGGAAGATCAAATAACACTTATGCAAAAAGTCAATATGAAAACTTACAACGCATGGCGGCAGAGTTAAAATCAAATCCTGACAACACAAAAAATATCAAAGCCATAGAAAAGATCTTAGCAAAAGGTATCAGTGGCGACAAATACAGTTCTATTAACTTTAAAAGCGATGAAGATAGAGATTCAGGTAACCAACTTATAGAATTTAGAATTGGTGGTGGCCATGACTATCATCAGGACTTTGATAATTGTGCAAAAGCAGTAATACGTTATGCAACAATAATGAAAGCAGGGCATAGTGACGAAGCATTTAATAGAGATTATGCTAAAGCATTATTCAGTTTTATTAATAAGTTAGATAAAATATCGCCAGATCAAGAAGAACGTGTCAAAGGTGATATAGAACATCCTGCTATTGATGTATTAAAGAATTTCTTTGGTAAAGACAATTATATAAACGGTGTACAAAATCTTAATACGGCCTTTTACAATTTAGATTTATACAAAAAATTTAGTGACCCTGAAGCAGATAAAAAATGGAAACGAGATATAGAAAAGTATGAAAAAGGCACAGGCGATAAAGTAGACATTGAAGAAGTAGAAGAAGCAGAACCAATTAATGCATACATTAGGCCCGAGTCAACTGCACCAAGCAAACGTGCAAAAGAGTATTTAACAAAAGCACAAAAACACTATCTACTTGCATTAGCACAGGCAGGCTATGACTTAAATCAAAATTTAAACAGAGCACCTGTAAATGCAAAAGCAATTGGAATACTAAGAAAAAGTTTAGGCGAGTTTGAGCTAAGTGTTAACGATATAGATACTGGATTACCTAGCATAGAAAAATCATTAGAATACGGCGGCAACAGTTATCCAAATGCAAAAACTAGAATGCAGAGATTAAAGAATGGTATTGATAGACTGTTTAAAAAAGAGATTGTTTCGATGCCAGAATTTTTATCTCACCAGCAAGTAGAAAAAATTACAAGCGGTTTGTGGAATGCTTTTGCTAGTGGCGAATTACAAGACGGTAACAAATCAAAAGAATTTTTCAAGGCATACGGAGAAGCAAAAGGAGTTAACCCTGAACTAGTTGCTCAAGAATGGGACGAACTTGTTCGTAGCAGAGGCGTAGGCGAATACAAAGATTTCCATAGTAAATTAACCAGAGGCCACAGAGACTATTTAAATTTTGAGGCAGGCGAACCAATTAATGCAAAAGGTTTAGACAAATTATTAGCACATCTTAAAACATATCCTAAATGGGATCATCCAGTTACTAAAGGACATAACCCTGCTATTACAGGTGGCGACAGTTATGAAGATAATGCCCTCAGCAAAATGATGATGAAGATGCGAACTCGGTTTGATGCTATTGAATCATTAAAAGATGAAGACCCCGCAAAATACTACGACACAATTAAAAAGTTAGCAAGTATTGGTGAGGATTTACTTAAACGTGTTAGGGTTGACAATGAAGATGATGCAATGGGTGATATTTATCCAGACCTCAAAGGTACTGATCATCAAAACCATTTTGACGGTGAGGTGTACATAGGTATGAGACATCGTACACAGGAAAGATGGCAGGAATTACTAGATGACATGGCTAGAGGACAACCAAGTACACCATTTGGCGACAGTGTTATTGCAATGTACAAGGATAGAACACAAAATTTCTTGAGAAGTATACTGGATAGATATTACGAAACAAAGAAAGAAAATCCACAATTCTACAAAATGGGCACAGTAAGTGACATAGTAAAAGACCGTTTTGCTGGTGTTAAAGAATTTTTAACTAACTTTGACAAAATTGGACAAGACATTGGATTCGACAGCCAAGCAGATGCTATTGCTAAAAAGAAAGAGTTAAGCAAAAAAGCAAAAGCATACGATAAAGAACACGGTCCAACAGCACTTTATACAATTAAAGGTTTTAGTTTTGGCGGCGACATTTATATATCCAAAGAAGCCGCAAGAGACATACTAAATCTCGGTGATGACCTAAAAGATAGAAGTTTGTATGATAAAATTGTGTTTGCTAGAGAAGATTCACCGCATAGCAGTCAATATCATACATTAAAAGCAGTACCACATTCAGACTACTTCTTGGCTTTAGAGGCTGAAGAGATATTGGAAAATCCACGTTTAAAAGGCAACTGGAGAGTTGGCGTAGCCAAGAAAGTACTAGACGCATGGTATAGCAGATACAAAATGAGGTTTGATTCTTTTAAAAATGACTATTCAACACTGAATCAAAATCCAGAAATACTTAAATTATTTAAGGATAGAAAAGTAGTCATTGATGATTCATTGGGTGATGGTCGTGTAGGTATGAAGGGCTTTGGTGACAAACCATTAGATTTTAAACCAGCAGAATTAGAAGGACCACATGGTGAACCATTCAGTTTAAGTGCCGCAGGTTCTTGGAAAGTGAATAATCCAGAACTTGCTAAAAAGGTAG
>Ga0181568_10002921_pt1 | contig 15514 bp, 13 predicted proteins | sample 101ome_20_FD_133758 | JGI IMG/M metagenome (GOLD analysis project Ga0181568, IMG submission 133758) | Coastal salt marsh microbial communities from the Groves Creek Marsh, Skidaway Island, Georgia - 101404AT metaG (megahit assembly) | ecosystem: Environmental > Aquatic > Marine > Intertidal... | reverse complement strand
GCTTCGTCGCGACAAGTTGGGATTTGGAGCTTGTGATTTGGAACTTCGACCTCCGACGCGATCTTTTATCCGGCCAAGGAGTTTCTGTTCCCGGCTGAACTCATCCCAGTTTCAATCATGCCCTGGGTGAACGGGCCGGCGGATTTCCCCTTGCGGACACGATCCATGGGCGTATGGTCCCGCCCCTTTCATGAATATCATCATTGTTGGCGCAGGGGAAATCGGGCTGCATCTGGCCAGAATCCTGTCCAACCAGTCCCACGATATCTGCGTCATTGAGTCGTCGGAGGGCCTGGCGGCAGAGCTGGACGAGCAACTGGACGCCATGATCGTCGCCTCGTCGGGCGCGTCGGTGTCGGCCCTGGCCGAGGCTCGGGTGGACGAGTGCGATCTGTTTTTCGCCCTGACGAGCGACGACAACACGAACCTGGTGTCGGCGTCGATGGCCAAGTCGCTGGGGGCGAAGAAGACAGTGGCGCGGGTCCATTTCGCGGTGCAGCGGGAGGAGTGGCTGTTCAACTACCGGGAGCATTTCGGGGTCGATTACCTGTTCAGTCCGGAGCGGCTGGCCGCGGTCGAGCTGGCGAAGTTCGTGCGCAATCCGGAGAAGTCCTTTGTCGAGGAGCTGGCGCGGGGGCGCATCGAGCTGCAACAGACCTTCGTTTCGCCCAATGGCGAAGCGGCCGAGAAGACATTGAAGGAGCTGGGACTGCCGGCGCGGGTCCGGGTGGCCTTCATCCAGCGGCACGGCGAAAGCCTGATTCCGTCAGCGGACGAGATCCTGCAGGTGGGCGACCTGGTCACCATCTTCGGCGAACCGAACCAGCTGCATCAGGCGCTGCCGATCTTCCAGCCATCCGCGGACGGACCCGGCCAGATGAACATCGTCATCTTCGGCGGCGGCGAATACGGCTTCGCCCTCGCCCAGTCGTTGGAGGGACAGAACTTTCGCGTGCGCATCATCGAACCGGACAAGAAGGTCTGCCTCGAGTTGTCCGAAACGCTCCATCACACGGTGGTTCTCAACGGCGACGCGACCTCGCTGCAGCTGCTGCGGGAGGAGCGGGTCGGCGAGGCGGACTTCTTCATCGCGGCGAGCCGCGACGACGAGGACAACGTGATGACCTGCCTGCAGGCGAAGTCCCTGGGGACGGGCTACTGCCTCGCGCTGGTTCAACGGGGCGACTACGCGGACATCATTTCCCACAATGCGAAGCGACTCGGAATCCTGGGCGCGGTCAGCCCCCGCGTGACCACGGGGCGGGACCTGCTGCGCTTCGTGACCGAGGACAAATACCACATCGTGATGAACCTGTTCGGCGGGGTGGTCGTGATCGAGACAGTGATGCGAGCCAAGAGCCGCGTCGTCGGGACCCGCGTGTGCGATCTCAAGCTCCCGCAGGGCAGCGGTTTGGTGGCGATCCTGAGGGGTGAGCAGGCGTTTGTGCCCGCCGCCGAGGATGCGATCGAACCGGGGGACACGGTCTATGCGATCGTGGCTCCCGAGGCCCGCAAGGCCGCGGTGAAGCTGCTGACCTCCTGATGAATTACCGCCTTCTCAGCCGGTTGTTCGGGGTCCTCCTGTTCTTTGTCGCCGCCGCCATGCTGGCCTGTCTCGGTTTCGAGTGGGCGCTCGGGGAGACCTACACACGCGCCGACGCGACCTTTGCGTTCGTCGCGTCGGCCGGCATCACGCTGGTGTCGGGCGTCGTCCTTCTGTTCCTGGGGGCCGGCGCCCGCGAGGAGATCCTGCGCAAGGAGGCGATCGCGGTGGTCGGGCTGGGGTGGCTGCTCTGCGCGATCTTCGGCGCGCTGCCCTACATGTTCTGTGAGCCGCGGCTTGGATTCGTGGCGGCGGTGTTTGAGTCGATGTCGGGCTTCACCACGACAGGTTCGACGGTGATCCCGGACCTGGACCTGTATCCGCGGAGCATCCTGCTTTATCGCTCGTTGACGCAGTGGCTGGGCGGGATGGGAATCCTGGTGCTGTTCGTGGCGCTGCTGTCGTATCTGGGGGTGGGCAGCAAGGCGCTGTTCCACCATGAATCCTCGGCCCGATCCGGCGGGGGATTGCAGGCCCGCATCCACGACGTGGCCCTGCGGCTCTGGCAGATCTATCTGGGGTTGTCGATTGCCTGCTTTGCCGGACTGATGTTGTTGGGCATGAGTTTCTACGACGCCATCTGCCACGCGTTTGCGACGGTGTCGACCGGCGGTTTCAGTCCGCACAACGAGAGCGTGGCCGCCTTCGACAGCCCCGGGGTCGAGCTGTGGCTGACGTTGTTCATGCTGCTCGGGTCGATCAGCTTCATGTTGTATGCGTGGTTGTTGCGGGGGAACTGGAGCCGGTGGCGGCAGGAGGAGGAGACGCGGTTGTTTCTGGCCATTGTCTCGGTGTCGGTCGTGGTCCTCTCCATGGACCTGATGGTATTGGGGGAGCATACCCTCTGGCGCGCCGCAAGGGAGTCGCTGTTCCAGGTCGTGTCGATCGTGACCACGACAGGCTTTGCCACCGAGGACTACGGACAGTGGCCGCCGTTCTCGCAGTGGATCCTGCTGTTGCTGATGTGCATCGGCGGCTGCGCCGGGTCAACCGCGGGGGGGATCAAGATCAGCCGCTGGCTGCTGTTCGCGCGCGTCGTGCGGCTGGAGATCGTGTCGGCCTTCCGGCCGAGCCAGGTGATCGCGCTGCGCCTGAACGGGGATTCGGTGGGCGAGCAGCTCAAGGTGCAGACCGTGTTTTTCGTCGGCTTTGCGGCGGTGGTGGCGGCCCTCGGGACGGGCGCCGTCAGCCTGCTGGAGCCGACGCTGGATCTGGACAGCAGTTTCTCGGCGACCCTGGCGACCCTGTTCAACATCGGCCCCGGAATCGGGGCGGTGGGCCCGACCGAGAACTTCGCCCATTTGTCGGCTCCGACGCTGGTGGCGCTGACGATGTTCATGCTGCTGGGGCGTTTGGAATTCTTCGCCGTGTTGGTCCTTTTCATGCCCTCGTTGTGGCGAAGATACTGATCAGCCGTTCCACTGATAAAACGGAGGCCAAGTTGTCATTTACCTCCCCGGACGACCGGCTTAGAACTCCCCTGACAACCGACTGAGCGGCGCTCCCCCTTGAAGGACTTCAACCCAGTAGATTGATGAAAGCGGTGTTTTCCATGTTTCCGCATTTTGTCCGCCAAGGCGGCGGCAAGCGGAATCTGTCCCTCCTGCTCCGGTTTCTGCTCCTGTTGGCGGTCATGGTGATCATGTACACCGTGATGTTTCACATCCTGATGCTCCGGGAAGGGCAGGAGCATACGTGGTTGACCGGCTTCTATTGGACGTTGACGGTCATGTCCACGCTGGGGTTCGGCGACATCACCTTTCACACGGACACGGGCCGGGCTTTCTCCATCCTCGTTCTCGGTTCCGGCATCCTCTTCCTGCTGGTGATCCTCCCCTTCACCTTCATCGAGTTCTTCTATGCGCCCTGGATGGCGGCGCAGCAGGCGGCAAGGACGCCCCGCCAACTGCCGGAAGACATGGAAGGCCACGTGCTCATCACGAAGCACGATCCGGTCACCGCGGCCTTGATCGCCAAATTGGAGCAATACAACTACCCCTACGCATTGGTGACGCCGGATCCCGACGAGGCCCTGCATTTCCATGACCAGGACATCAGCGTCGTGGTGGGGGAGCCGGACCGGATCGAGACCTATGAGAAGCTGCGCATCGAGCATGCGGCGATGGTGGTTGCGACGGGAACGGATGTCGTCAACACCCACATCGCCTTCACGGTGCGGGAGACCAGCAAGGACGTCCCCATCGTGGGCACCTCCAACACGGAGTCGTCGCTGGATGTCCTGCAGTTGGCCGGCTGCAGCAAGGTGGTGCAGTTCGGCGAGATGATGGGGCAGGCCCTGGCCCGTCGGACGATGGGCGGCGACGCGGTGGCGCACATCATCGGGCAGTTCGACCAGTTGTTCATCGCCGAGGCCACGGCCAATGGCACCCCGTTGGTCGGCAAGACAATCGCCGAAGCCCGGCTGCGCGAGATGGCCGGCATCTCGGTGATCGGCGTCTGGGAGCGCGGCGAGTTCGAAACGGCCTATCCCGAAACGAGGATTTCGGCGAACACCGTGCTCGTGCTGGCGGGGTCGGAACGGCAGCTCGCCAACTACGACGAACTCTTCTGCATCTACCATCGCACCGAGGCGCCGGTGGTGATTGTCGGCGGCGGGCGGGTCGGCCGCGCGACCGGGGCGGCCCTGGAGGAGCGCGACATCGACTATCGCATCGTGGAGGCGCGCAAGGACCGCATCCGCAACCAAGACAAGTATGTGCTGGGCGACGCCGCGGATTTCGAGACCCTGCAGGCGGCCGGTCTGCGCGACGCGCACACGGTCATCATCACCTCGCACGACGACGACACCAACATCTACCTGACAATCTACTGCCGCCGGCTGCGGCCGGACATCCAGATCATCAGCCGCGCGACCCTGGAGCGGAATGTGCAGAGCCTGCATCGCGCCGGCGCGGACTTTGTGCTGTCCTACGCGGGCATGGGCGCGAACGTGATCTTCAACCTGCTGCAACGGAGCGACATCCTGATGTTGGCGGAGGGGCTCAGCGTCTTTCGCCTGAAGCTGCCGGAGTCGTTGGCGGGCCGGACCCTGATCGAAAGCAACCTGCGCGCGGAGACCGGCTGCAGCGTGATCGCGGTGGGCAACGGGAAGGAAATGCAGATCAATCCTGAACCGACCGCCCTGCTGGAGGCGGGTTCGGACATCATCCTGATCGGCAGCATGGAGGCCGAAGGGAAATTCCTCGAACGCTACGGGAAGGCCTGATCCGGAGCGACCGGTCATGCGTCGGGAATCCAAAGTCCTTCTGGTCCGCGCGCTGGCGGTCGCGGTCCCCACGATTCTCGGCCTGTTGGCGATCGGCATCCTGTTGTTCAGGCAGGACCGGTTGACGATTGAAGACGGCGGGGACGGGGCATTGCCGTCGCTGCGAATCCAGGAACCGCGGATCTATCTTGAGGAGCCCGGCCACGAATTGACCGGCCATCGCTACCTCTACGACGAGACGCTAGGCTGGAGGAACATCCCCAACTGGAGCGCCACGACCTACGACCGGACGTTGACGATCAACTCCCGGGGGTTGCGCGATCGTGAATACCCCCTGGCCAAACCGGAGGGCGTCTTCCGGATTCTCGTCTTGGGCGATTCCTTCACCTGGGGCTATGGCGTGTCCGACGAGGAGGTCTTCACCGAGCGATTGGAGAAGGCGCTGGCGACGGCCGGCAGGAGCGTGGAAGTCCTGAACGCCGGCGTCTCCGGCTGGGGCACGGATCAAGAGCTTTTGTATCTGGAACGCGAGGGGCTACAGTCTTCTCCGGACCTCGTCGTGCTGGCCTTCTTTCTCTACAACGATCCGGATAACATCCGGCATTCGGTCCAGTACGGCCTGCAGAAGCCGTTGTTTGCGGACACGAATCTGACCCTGGTCAACGTTCCCGTTCCAAAGCCCGGCGTTGCGGCCGGGGCGCGCCAATTCGACGGCAATCCGCTGAACCTGGCGGCGGCGATGATCGCCCGCATGGCGATACGGTGCCGGGAACACAACGCCCGCTTCCTGGTCATGAAGTTCGGCGCCTACATGTTCTACGAGGACCAACCGGGAGACCTCGTCGACCGGAAATTCCGCGAACTCATCGAGCCCCTGCCAGGCGTGGAATACTTCGATCTGGACGCGGAGTTTCGAAAGCTGGGCGTTTCGGTCGGGAAGCTCAAGGCGGGGCATTCCTCGCATTGGGACGCCGAGGGGCATCAAGCGGTTGCGGACGCGCTGGGAAGACGGCTTGGGGAGGGCGGGTGGTTGCCGGAATAGGGGAGCTGGAATGAAGGTGGGCCATCGAGGTTGGCGACGTCTGTCCGGAGCGCGGAATTTATTCCGCTTCAACGTTGGGTGTTCCGGGGCGTTGGCGTTGCCCGAGGCCGCGGGCTCTCGTTGGTTGAAGCGGAATGAATTCCGCGCTCCGTTTCAAATGTCCGCCGTCCCAGGAATGCCGGGAAATTCTTGGGCTTTCTTTCGCCGCTTGCTATCAAACGTACGACATGGCGAACGGCAAGCGACTGCGACTCGGCGTCTTGGCATCCGGCAAGGGCTCCAACCTGGAGGCCCTGGCTGTCGCGTGTCGCTCCGGCGCCTTGAATGCCTCCCTGGAGATCGCGCTGAGCGACGTCGAGGATTCGGGCGCGCTGCGGAAGGCCGCCGACTTCGGGTTGCGAGGAAGGTTCATCCCGCCGGGCGGTTTTCGAACCAAGCTCGATGAGGACGCCGAGCGCGTCTTCGTCGAGGCGCTCCACGAAGCGGACGTCGACTACGTCGTCTTGACCGGCTTCATGCGGGTGCTCAAGGGCGATTTCCTGCGCGCGTTCGAGCGGCGGGTGATCAACATTCATCCCTCCTTGCTGCCGTCGTTTCCGGGCCTGGAGGCGTGGAAGCAGGCCCTGAATCACGGCGTGAAGGTGACCGGTTGCACCATTCACCTCGTGGACCAGGGCATCGACACCGGCAGAATCCTGGCGCAAAGGGCCGTGGAGATTCTCGAGGACGACACGCCCGCTTCACTCTACACGCGGATCCAAGAGGCTGAGCACGCGTTGTATCCGGCGACGTTGCAGCGGATCGCGGAGGGTTCGTTGGCGATTGATTGAATCCCGTTCACTCCTCCTCGACAGGACGACCCGAATCTCACACCCCCTCATACCCTCACCCGCCCATACCCCGCTGCAAAAACTTCAGGAAAAAGGTGGCCAAGGGCTGGGTTCTCTGGCAAATGAGTCGGCCCTTTTCGCTTTTGGGCGGAATTCGGCTGCGGTTCCAGAAAACCGTGCATCGATGCCGGACCGGAAGAGCGGAGCTGATTTGATGAGCAAGAAGAAGAACATTTTGAGATTTGGACTGCCCAAGGGCAGTCTGCAGGACGCGACCGTCGAGAAGTTGGCCAAGGCCGGATACAACATCCGCGTCAGCAGCCGCTCGTACGTGCCGTATGTCGATGACGAGGAATTGGAGATCCGGTTGATCCGCGCGCAGGAGATCAGCCGTTATGTGGATCATGGTTACCTGGACTGCGGCATCACCGGGAAGGATTGGATCGAGGAGAACGGCTCCAAGGTTCACGAGGTCGGTGAATTCCTGTTCAGCAAAGCGACGCGGCAGGCGGCCCGCTGGGTGCTGGCCGTCCCGGAGGAATCGAAGATCAAGTCGGTCAAGGACCTGGAAGGGAAGCGCATCGCCACCGAGGTGGTGGGTCTGACGAAAAAATACCTTCGCCGGCACGGCGTGAAGGCGGAGGTGGAATTCTCCTGGGGCGCCACGGAGATCAAAGCCCGCGAACTGGTGGACGCCATTGTCGAGATCACCGAGACGGGCTCGTCCCTGCGCGCGAACAAGCTGCGCATCATCGACGAGCTGATGACCTCCACGCCGCGCCTGATCGTGAATCGCGACAGCTGGAAGAACAAGTGGAAGCGTGAAAAGGTCGAGATCATCGCCATGCTTTTGAAAGGCGCCCTGGACGCCGAGGCCAAGGTCGGGATCAAGATGAACATTGCCGAAAAAAACCTGGCAAAGTTGTTGAAATCCCTGCCCGCATTGCGTAATCCAACCGTTTCCCACCTCGGCCAGAGCGGCTGGGTGGCCGTGGAAACCATCATGGACGAACACATCGTCCGGGAAATCATCCCTCAGCTCAAGGCCGCTGGAGCGGAGGGGATCATCGAGTATCCGTTGAACAAGATCGTATACTGAGCGGCAAACAATAGACCTGAAACATTATGGGTTCGCTGAAAAAACGTAGAAAAACGAAGATCAACAAGCACAAGCGTCGCAAGCAATTGCGCGCGAATCGGCACAAGAAGCGCACCTGGCAGAAATAAGGGCGCCTTGGCGCCCCCTCCTTGCCGGAGCTTCGCCCGACGGGTTGGCTTTTGCCGCCCGTCGTTGTATGGTCGCGCATGCCTGACATGGCCGTGAGAATCAACACCCGGGTGACGCTCAAACGACTGGCCGGCTCCATTGTCGTTCCAGTCGCGCTTTTTTCCTTCTTCCATGCGGAGGCGGCTGAGATCCAGCCGCCCTCCATTTCTGACTTCCCGGACTATCCGAACGAGGTTGTCCCGCCGGATTCCGACCTCTTTCTTGAGGACGAGGCGAAACGCCGCGCCAAGGCCAACGGACACTTCGCGGCGGGCCTGGTCTTTGAGCTGAATCGCAAGAGCGACAAAGCCTTCGAACAGTTCCACCTAGCGGCGCTCGCCGATCCCTCCCGCGAAAAGCTGGTCATCTCCGTTGCGGATCGCTTCATCCGTCGCCAGCAACCGGAGCGCGCGTTGGAGGTCCTGGAAAACGCGGTGAAGACAAAAAAGGCGACCGGTCGCATCCACGGCCTGCTCGGCATTGTCTATTCCGAACTCGGCCGCCAGCAGGAGGCGATCGCGGCCATCCACCAGGCGATCCGGGAGACGCCGACCGAGCTGCCGCCCTACATTTTCCTGGCCAAGGCGCATCGTGAGAAGATGGATTTTGCGGGCTCCCTGCAGGCCTTGAGGGATGCCCTGAAGGCCGTGCCGGAATCGCAGGGCAATCTGTTCGCCCTCGCCGAGGAGGCGTGCCGGATTCCCAATCAGGACAAGAAGATCCACCAGGAGTCGCGTGACTTTGCCGTCGGGCTGCTGGACAAGGTTGAGGTCAAACATTCGCGCAGCCCGGCGCTGATCGACCGCCTGGCCCGCGGCTACCATCTTGCGGGAGCCGTCGACAAGGCGATCGGCGTCTATGAGAAGGCGTTGGAGCAGTTTCCGGATTCCATGCGGCTGCGGCTTGGGCTGGCGGACCTCTGCCTCCGCAACGAGAAGTGGGAGCTTGCGGAAAAGCAGCTGAACTACCTCGTGGGCCGACGCCCGGACGCCGCCGGCGGGATCTATGTCCAGCTCGCCCACATCGCCATCGAACGCAAGGATTACAAGACAGCCGAACGCCACTACGAGAAGGCGCTGCTGTTCGAGCCGGACAAGGAGCCCACCTACTACGAGCTGGCGCGGCTGCAGGCCTTTGAGGATGACGAGAAAAAGGCGCTGGCGACGCTGGCCAGGGCCCGCGAAAAGTTTCCGCCCAGTTTCTCGATGGAATACACCGCCGCCGTGATCCATCAGCGGAAGGACCGTTACGACGAGGCGAGCGAGAGCTTCGTCGCCGCGGAAAAGCTGGCCAAGGCCGCCGAACCTGAACGGCTCACCCATTTCTTTTATCACGAGATGGGCGCGGCCTTTGAGCGGAACAAACAGTTCCGCAAGGCCGAGCGGTATTTCCGCATCGGTCTCAAACAGGAGCCGGAGTTCGCCGAGACGCTCAACTACATGGGCTACATGTGGACGGAGCTGGACATCAATCTGGCCGAGGCCCGGGCGATGATCGGGAAGGCCGTCGACCAGGAACCGGAAAACGCCGCGTTCCTCGACAGCATGGCCTGGGTCCTGCACAAACTCGACGACCCCGCCGCCGCCCTCGACTGGCAACTCAAGGCCGTGCGCTTTGCCAAGGAGGCGGACAAGGTCCTGTTCGACCATCTCGGCGACATCTACGCCGCGTTGGGACGAATGAAGGAGGCTCGCGAGGCCTGGAAAAAGGCGGTCGCGGTGGAGGCCGACGATGCGATCGCCGCCAAGCTCGGCAGCGAGGCCGAGACCAAGGCCGCCCCGGCGACTCCCTGATGGAATGCCGCTTCAAAAAGCACTACACGCGCGAGGAGGCGCGCAAGCTCCTGCCCCGGATCCTGGTCTGGCTCGACCAGTTGACCCTGCTGCGTGAGCGACTCGTCCGGTTGGAGGAGCCGCTGGCCAGGCTGACCGCCGAGGGCGTCGACTGCGGCGGCTCCCGGGTGCGCGACGTGGCGCGCACGCTGGTGAACATCAAGGAGGCGCTCGGGCAATTCCACTCCCGCGACATCCAGATCAAGGACCTCGATCGCGGCCTGATCGATTTCCCCGCCTTCATCGGCGGCAAGGAGGTCTTTCTCTGCTGGAAAAAGGGGGAGGCCGATGTGGAATACTGGCACGATCTGGACGCCGGCTTCGAAGGTCGCGAGCGGATCTGACGAAAGGTTGATCCTTCCGGAGCGTCGCCGGTTCGATCGGTTCATGAATGCCCTGATTGACAGAGTCGCCGCCTTCATCGAAACGCGAGGACTGGCGCCGCCGGGAGGACGTGTCGTCGTGGCGGTTTCGGGCGGGCTTGATTCGATGGCCCTGTTGCGCGTCCTGTCCGAACTGGCTCCCGCCCTGGATTGGGCACTGGTTGTCGCCCATTACAACCACCGTCTGCGCGGCTCGGAGAGCGACGGGGACGAACGGTTTGTTCGCGAGGCTGCTGGGGCGCTTGGATTGGAATTCCGTTCCGGGCGCGCCAAGGCTGGGGAGCTTCGCGCGGCAAGAAAGAAGTCAGTGGAAATGGCCTGTCGCGAGGCGCGGCACGCGTTTCTGGCTGAGATTGCGAGGGCGGCGGGAGCGTCGCGGATTGCGCTGGCTCATCACGCCGACGATCAGGCCGAGCTGTTCCTCTTGAGGCTGGTTCGCGGCGCGGGGCAGGGACTGGCCGGGATGAGTCCGGAGGATCCCTCACCCGTCGATTCGGGCGTTTCTCTGGTCCGCCCCTTTCTGGAATGCTCGCGCGCGGAGTTGGTTGAGTTTGTCGAACGTGAGGGGATTCGGTTCCGCGAGGATTCCTCCAACGCGTCCCGCGAACATGAGCGCAACCGCGTGCGCCGCGAGGTCATTCCATTCCTGAATGAAACTTTCGAGCGCAAGGTGGCTTCCGCCCTGCGCAAGTCGCAGCAAATCGTTGCGGATGAATCGGATTGTGTGGCGGAGCTGGCGCTGCGTTGGCTCAAGAGTGGCCGTCGCGCCAAGTTTGACAATCTCCACCCGGCCGTTCAACGGCAGTGCCTTCGCCTGCAACTGATCGAATTGGGGTTCGAAGTCTCGTTCGATCTGGTGGAGCAACTGCGGGAGCGGCCGGCGGTATGGATTTCAGTTTCGACGCTGGAAACGGTTTCGCGGACATCTGAAGGCGTGGTCCGGCGCCGAGGGCAGGGAATCGCTTCCTTTTCCAAAGCGGAACGCGAGATTGCCTTGGACGGCGGGAGCGGGGTGTTTGAGTTTTCCGGGAGAACGGTGTCGTGGAAACGGGAAGTGTCGGCAAAGGGCGCGAAAAGGGCCCGGAAACGACGTGATCGCGAGGTATTTGATGCGGACAAGGTGGGGCGGAAGACGACGCTTCGCCACTGGCGACCGGGGGACCGCTTTCAACCCATCGGCATGCCGGCGCCGGTGAAACTGCAGGACTGGTTCGTGAACCAGAAGATTCCCCGCGACCAACGCCGGAAGCTGCTGGTTGCGGTTGCGGAGAATGGGGACATATTCTGGGTGGAAGGACTCCGCATCGGCGAACGGTTCAAGGTCGTCGACGCGACGCGTCGGCGGTTGTTCTGGACTTGGAAGAGCGCGGCAAAACCGGGGTGAAATCCGTGGAAATATGGGTTTCAATTGCATCTGAAACGAAATAGGATGCTGGGCGAGTGACACGTGACGCCGTGAGGCGGCGTCTTGCTCGACGTCTTATATGAGCGCACGCAACAACATGCAGAACAACGAAGGCAAGGGCGACCGCAACGCGGGCGACAGCCGTCCCCCGCAGCGTCAGTATCTGATCTGGATCGCCATCTTGTGCCTGATTCCCATCCTCATCGTCTTCCGCGAGGACAAGGAAGGCCGGGTCAAACAGCTCGACTACTCGCAATTCCAAAAGATCGTCCGCGCCGGTCAGATCCAGAATGGCGCCGTCATCAAATACACGCCCCAGACGGATCTGCGGCTCGTCGAGGGCGAATACCTCGAAGAGGGCGAGACGGAGCCGACGCCGTTCCGAATCGAAACGCCCATCGCCGAGGAATTCCTCGAGGAGATCCTGCAGACCGGCAAGTTCCGCACCCGCCCGCCCAACACGCTCATGATGAACGTGTTCTTCACGCTGTTGCCGTTCCTGTTGATCGCGCTGCTGCTCTACTTCTTCCTGTTCCGGCAGATCCGGATGGCCGGCAAGGGCGCCATGAGCTTCGGCAAGAGCAAGGCCCGCATGCTCAACAAGGAGCGCAACAAGACCACTTTCAAGGACGTCGCCGGCGTCGATGAGGCCAAGGAGGAGGTCGCCGAACTGGTCGATTTCCTCAAGGATCCCAAGAAGTTTCAGAAACTCGGCGGCAAGATCCCGAAGGGCATCCTGATGATCGGCTCCCCCGGCACCGGCAAGACCCTGCTTGCCAAGGCCATCGCCGGCGAAGCCGACGCCTCCTTCTTCAGCATCAGCGGCTCCGACTTCGTCGAGATGTTCGTCGGCGTCGGCGCCAGCCGGGTGCGCGACATGTTCGAGCAGGCCCGCAAAAACACCCCCTGCCTCATCTTCATCGACGAGATCGACGCCGTCGGCCGCAGCCGCGGCCACGGCCTCGGCGGCGGCAACGATGAACGCGAGCAGACCCTGAACGCCCTGCTCGTCGAGATGGACGGCTTCGACACGCAGGAGGGCATCATCATCATTGCCGCGACCAACCGACCCGATGTGCTGGACCCGGCGTTGCTGCGTCCCGGCCGTTTCGACCGCCAGATCACCGTGCAGCTCCCGGATGTGCGCGGACGCGAGGAGATCCTCAAGGTGCACGCCAAGCGGGTGAAACTGCAGCCTTCGGTCGATCTGAGCGTGATCGCCCGCGGCACGCCCGGTTTCGCCGGCGCGGAATTGGCCAACCTTTTGAACGAAGCCGCCTTGCTGGCCGCCCGCAACAACAAGAAGGCGGTCGGCATGGAGGAACTGGAGGAGGCGCGCGACAAGGTCCGCTGGGGCCGTGAGCGGCGCAGCTTGGCCATGACCGACGAGGAGAAGAAGAACACCGCCTGGCACGAGGCGGGACATGCCCTCGTCAACGTCGTTCTTGAGCACACCCATCCCCTGCACAAGGTGACGATCATCCCGCGCGGGCAGGCTCTGGGCGCCACCATGTATCTCCCCAAGGAGGACCTTCTCAGCCGGCGGCGGAAGGAACTGCTCGACATCGTCGCGGTCACCATGGCCGGCCGGATCGCCGAGGAGATCGTAGCCGAGGACATCTCGTCCGGCGCCACCGGCGACATCCAGCAGGCCACCCAGATCGCCCAGGCCATGGTCACCCAATGGGGCATGTCGGACAAACTCGGCATGGTCCAATACGGCGACGACAGCGAGTACGTCTTCCTCGGCCGCGAGATGAACAAGGTCAAGGGCTACAGTGAAAAGACCGCCCAGGAAATCGACGCCGAGGTCAAACGCATCATCGATGAGAATTATGCGCGGGCGGAGAAAATCGTCAGGGACTATCGCGACAAACTGGAATTGATCGCCAACGCCCTGCTGGAATACGAGACCCTCGACGGCCAACAGGTCGAGGACATCGTCAAGACCGGAACCTTCACCCCGCCCGATCACCCGACGGATCTGAACCCGCCCGCCGGCGCGCCGGCCGCCACCACCGTTCCGGAGATTTCCACCTCCGACAAACCCGGCCTGGATCCGGGGCTCGGGTCGCCGGAGCCGGCCGCGATCTGAGGGGAGGAAACCCGGGGGGCGGCGAGGATTCCGTCCTGTGGGAGAGCCGGCCTGCCCCGACGCGTCTTTCCAGACAAACGTCCAACGCTCGACTTTAAACGTTAAACATCAAACGAAGGACATCGCCGAGCCTGACTCCGTTGAACGTTTGAAGTTGAAAGTTGAATGTTCAAAGTTCGTCTTCAGTCCCCATGATCATTGCCCCTTCCCTGCTTGCCGCCGACTTCGGCCGCTTCACGCGCGACGCAATGCGCGCCGAGCGCGCGGGCGCCGACTGGCTGCACCTCGATATCATGGACGGCCATTTCGTGCCGAACATCTCCTTTGGGCCGGACGTCGTGAAGACCCTTCGCGGCGAGGTCGGTCTCTTCCTCGACACGCATCTGATGTGCTCGCAGCCTGAGATCCTGATCGAGCGCTTCGCGGAGTTCGGCGCCGACCAGATCACGGTGCACGTCGAGCTGCCGCAGGTTGGAAAGCTGATCAGACAGATTCGCCGGCAGGGGAAGAAGGTCGGCCTCGCGGTCAATCCGCCCACGCCGATCCAGGCCGCTCGGAAGCATCTGAGGAACATCGACCTCCTGCTGGTGATGACCGTGAATCCCGGATTCGGCGGCCAGCCGTTCATCCGCGAAACGCTCGCCAAGATCGAACAAGCCAGGGCCTGGCGCGACAAGCTGGCCCTCGATTACCACATTCAGGTCGATGGCGGCATCAAGTTTGACACCGCGGCCGAATGCGCCGCCGCCGGGGCCGACGCCTTTGTGAGCGGCACCGGACTCTACGGCCAACGGAACATGAAGTCCGCCATCGCCAGAATGCGAAGGATGACCGAGGATGCCGCCGCCTGAAACGGAATCTGAAATCCACCCACCCACTCCCATGAGCGAACCAAACGACACCACCGAGAAGGCGTTGGATGAATTGCGCGAACTGATGCGCGATGTCGACAACCTCCTGAACACCTCAAAGGAGAAGGTTGATGAGTCCGTGAAGAAGAACAGCGAGAAGCTGAACGAGTCCCTGGATTCCGCCAAGGCATCCGCCTCCCGGGCCAAGGAATCGGCGGCCGCCGGACTGGAGGCCGCCCGGCGGGCCATTCACGCCTATCCCGTCGAATCGGCGGGGGTCTGTTTCGGCGTGGGCCTGCTGCTGGGGATCCTCATCAACCGCAAGTAAACGCAATGTCCGAGGAGAAGCCTCCATCCGAAGCCGTCTTCCGTTCATTGAAGCGGTTTCTCAACACCATTCTCGGCCTCGTCCAATCCAGACTCGAGCTGTTCGCCATCGAGTTCCAGGAGGAGAAATGGCGCCTGCAGCAGATGTTTGTCTGGGTGGTCGTCGGCATTTTTGCCCTCATTCTGACCGCGGTCGTCGTGACCGCCACCGTCGTTTATTGGGTCGGGGAAGAGAACCGCATGACCGCCCTGCTTCTCTTCTGCCTCGGCTATGGCGCCCTGACCGCTTTTGCCTTTCTCAAGGCGCGCAGGCTCGTCGCCGACAAACCGCCCTTCGAGCAGAGCCTCGAGGAACTGAAAAAGGATCGTTCATGGTTGGAGAAAGGGAACTGATCCGCCTCGCCGCCCGCAAGCGCGAGATCATGCTTGAGAATGACAAGGCGCGCCAACGCCTTGCCGAAGAGTTCTCCAAGGCCCGGTCGCTCGGCTCCACCATGGACGCCGGCGTCGATCGCGCCCGGAAACTCGGGCCTTGGCTGCTGGTGCTCGCCCCCGCTCTCGGTTACCTCCTCGCGCGCCAGGGGAAGGGCGTCGGAGAGATCGTCCGCGCCGCGCGATCCGGCTTGAGCTGGTTTGCCACGATCCGCGAGGTC
>Ga0181568_10002920_pt1 | contig 15516 bp, 14 predicted proteins | sample 101ome_20_FD_133758 | JGI IMG/M metagenome (GOLD analysis project Ga0181568, IMG submission 133758) | Coastal salt marsh microbial communities from the Groves Creek Marsh, Skidaway Island, Georgia - 101404AT metaG (megahit assembly) | ecosystem: Environmental > Aquatic > Marine > Intertidal... | reverse complement strand
ATTTCTATTTTTAATTTTTTTTGTAGCTTTACCGTGTATTGTTCTATTTATTTGAGTTAATTTTGGTTTTGCAAAATCAGAAAATTTATGTTCTCTAAAATCTTTCTTTTTATATTTACTTAAATTAACTTTAGCAGATCTTTTTTGTCCTTTCATTCCTGATTCTACCATATCACCAGCATATGATATTTTTTGATTTGTAAGAGATCTAAGATCATTTACAGATTTAGGCATAATTCTAGTTCTATTATATAAACCTTGTTGATTTTTTCCATTTAATCCTTTTCCCACTAATTTTTTTGTATTTTTGAGTTGATCTCCATTCTTATACATAGATGGCATGTATCTATTTTTTATTTTATTTGTATATGATTGCATTCCAAAGATATTTTGTTTTTGTGGTTGAAATAATAAAGGATTTTCTTTTTTGTGTTTCCAATGTTTATCATTACCTGTATGAATACCTAATTTTGTTTCATATTGTCTACTATTATTTAGCGAGGCACCTCTTCTAGAATGAAAATGTACCATATTATTGTGTTTAAATTCATTATCTTTTGTTATATTATATTGCATACTATCGTTAACAGAAGTAAATCCTTCTTGTAATTCAATAGCTCTTTTTAAACTTCCATCAATACCTGTAGAAGATGTATATTCGTTAGCTTCCATTGTTTCTGTATCTCTAGAATATCCTAGATCTTGAAATTGTTTTAAAAATGATGTCATATTATAATAGCTTATATTTTTAATAATTTACTTTTTAAACAAATTATTAAAAATTATTTTTATATTAATTTTATTTTGAGTATTTATCTCTAGCTACTTGTCTAGAGTGACATGAACGAGTTGGATAATTGTCAGCATATCCAATTTGTTTGTTTACATGTAAATATGGAGTAATATGATTAGGTAATGTAGTCATTTCACGATATTCGGAAATTGGATGACTATATCTAGAATATTCATCAGGTCCCATATTAAAGTTATCACAACTAGGATCATTATCTAATTTATCTTTCATATTTTTCCATTCATTATGAGTTTCATTACAGTTATCTAATGGAACGTGTCTATTATTTAATAATGAATCAATGTCTACTCTAGTAGGAATATCTGGACCTTGTCTAGATTCTGATCTAGCATTTCTTGGATAAATATCAGACTTACATACATTTTTGCTAACTTTAGGACCATTATATAGCATATAATAACCAGGTGCAGTACTTCTTTCGTTTTTTTCTACAGTACATTGTTTGTCATATAAAGTACGACTAAATGACATATATATATTTATTTAGATTTTATTTTAAAAAAAAATCTAAATATTATTTTTTAATTTATTTTAAATATTTTTTTATAATTTATTTTTTATCAGTTGGTACTTTTTCCATATCTTCACCTTTTGGTAGATTAGGGGGACAAGCTTGAATATGACCAAATGTAATATTGCATGAATCATAAATAACACTACCAGTTACACCTCCTAATGGTGGTAAGTATCCTTGTGCTTTTTCTGGAACACATGGTTGATGTTTTAAGTCAATACCTCTTAATTTTGAGTCTAATTCAATTCTTTGAGCAGGAGTTATATCTTTAGAGCATTTATTTTCATTTTCATTTCTAGTTGGGTTCATAGTACGTTCATGTATTTTTTTGTTTCCAGATGATCTATCTGTAAAAGCTTCTACATCGTATATTAAGCGATTATTGCTCATTTATATAATTATATTAGAAAAAAATTTTTCTAAACATTTATTTTAGAATATAACTTGTATGTTAATTATTTTTAAAATAATTTTTATTTTATATGTTAATCTTAGATATTAATTGATTAGTTAATATACCTATATAATCAGAAGTAAATAAGTTAGTATTTATATAATTATTAAATAAAATGTTGATTAATTTTTTAGAATTTTTATTATTTATATTATCTATATTATTTTTAAAAACATTAGAAATTAAATATTTTATTTCTGATAATAATATATGTTCACTAGAAATATGAAAAGGATAATTAGTAAATGGTACTAAATTAAATAAAATGATATCTGTTTTTTTTATTGGACAGCATATATTATTTTTAAAATTATATTTTAATTCATCTTTTAATATATTAATGTAAGTTGTAATATAGTATGATGGTATTTTTTTAAAAATTTCTGTTAATCCTTTTAAAATATCATCAAAAATAAAATTTTCTATACCAATTTTGTCATTACTATCAAAATGATTATATAAAAAAAAGAATCTTTCATCAATATTTTCTTTTTTCTCAAGGATAATTAATTTTAAAATAATAGCACTATCAATATCATTATTTTTAATATTATATTTAACACCATCTCTTAAGAATAAATGTTTTTTCATATTAGCACCATGCATTATTATAAATTGTATTGCATTGGGATCTTTTTCTAGACATGCATATTCTAATAATGTATGTCCATTTCCATTTATTTGATTTATTTTACCACCTAGTTTTAGTAATTTTTTTAATATCTTCATATCGCCCATTTTAATAGAATAATGTAATGGAGTTAATCCTTCTTCATTTAAAATATTAAAATCAATTTGATTTATTTTTAATTTATTTAGATCTTTTATATTACCTGAACAAATTATGTCGAATATGTTTTTATTTGAATTATTTTTTTTATTAATAGAAGATTTTAAATATTTATTACATTCAGTTTCCGTTTGATTTATTAAAATATTATATTCATCAAATTTATTAATATTTTTAAGATCATTTAATGATTTTAATGATTGTTTAAGTAACTCTATTGAGTTATCTTTTTTTCCTTTAATATAATTTTTTATTGATTTTTTTAATATTTTTTTATATTCATCAATTGTAATATTATTATTTTCCATATATTAGTTGTATAATTTTTGTTTTATATATAAACCATAATATAAAAATATATAAAAAGTATATTAATTAATTTTTAATTATTTATTTCTAAGTATTATTAAATGGGAAATAAAATATCTGTAAAAAAAAATAATCAAAATGAAAAAAATTTAAAAAAAGAAAAAGTAAAGAAAAAAAAAGTAAAGAAAGAAAAAGTAAAGAAAGAAATAGTAAAGAAAGAAATAGTAAAGAAAGAAGAAAAAAAATGTAAAATGCCTACAAAAAATAATCCTGCAATGAATTTTATGATAACAGATTATAATAAAGTCAAAGGTTATACTGAAGCTTGTGGACCAAGTATAGAAGTTAATGAAAAAATGATTAAATTTATAAATTCTGGTATAGGTGAAAATATGAATTCTATGGATAAGTTAATGAATGAAAGACAATTTATAACAATGCCTTGGACTACTCATACTAATGATCAAACTGCTTTTGCAAATTGGTTATATAAAGATTTAAATAAATGTAAAAGTGATAATATTGATTGTGGAAAAAATTTGGTACGTAATTTAGTTTATAATTACGATAAACATTATTAATAAAATGTTGAAATAATTATATTTAAGTAATAATTATCTTTAATCATAACTATGATTAAAAACAATTCTTGGGTTGAAAAATACAGACCAAAATGTTTAAATGATGTATCATCTCAGACAGATGTGATAAGTTCTTTAAGAAAATCATTAAAGACTAAAAATATTCCACATTTAATATTTTTTGGTCCATCTGGATGTGGGAAAACATCAACTATTTTAGCGTTGGCAAGAGAATTATTTGGTAAAGAATTTTGGTCAGATAGAATTATTGAGTTAAATGCATCAGATGAACGTGGTATTAATGTGGTCAGAGATAAGATTAAAACATATGCTAAACATTCTGTAAGATTAAATAAGGATATACCACCATGGAAAATTATAATTTTAGATGAGGCTGATAGTATGACTTCTGATTCTCAATTTGCATTGAGACGAATTATGGAAGAATATTCTAGAGTAACTAGATTTTGTATAATATGTAATTATCATAATAAAATTATTGATCCTATTGTATCAAGATGTTCTTTATTTAGATTTAAACCAATTCCAAAAAATGAAATATTTTCTAAATTAAAAAATATATCAGAAAAAGAAAATATGTATTGTTCTGATGAAATATTAAATAAAATTATAAATATATGTCGTGGTGATATGAGAAAAGCAATTAATTTTCTACAAAGATGTCATAATTCTTTTGGTGATAAAATAAATGTAGATTTATTAGATGAAATATCAGGTATGATTAATGACACAGATATAAATAAATTTATTGACTATAGTTTAAGTAAAAAGAGTACAAAAATTGATTTGTTGATAAAAGATTTTTATAATAGTGGTTATTCTTTAGTTAATCAAATATTAAAATTTCATGAAATAATAATAAATCATAAACATATAAAATCATCAGATAAAGCTTTAATTTTAAAAAAAATAGTTGAAATTGATCAAAATTTAATTAAAGGTTGTGATGAATATATACAATTTTTAAGATTAGGATATTATATTATGTCACTAAATTAATATTGAATAAATTAGTTTAAAGAACATATTCATTTATAAATAATGAATCACAATGATTATTTATTATGGAATGAAAAATATAAACCTAAAAAAATGAATGATATATTAGGTCAAGATGATATATTGAATTGTTTAAAAAATATGATTAGTAAAGGATCATTACCACATATGCTTTTTTATGGAATATCTGGTACTGGTAAAACATCAACAGCAAATGCAATAATAAAACAGTTATATGGTAATTCTAAGACATTAATGGTAATGAAACTTGATGCATCTGATGATAGAGGAATTAATTCAGTAAGAGATGAAATTAAAGGTTTTGCTGAAAAAATAACTATTTTTAATAAGGGTGTTAAGTTAATCATTTTAGATGAAGCTGATTCAATGACTTTTGATGCACAATTCGCATTAAGAAGAATAATAGAAAAATATTCAGAAACAACAAGATTTTGTTTGATATGTAATTATGAAAATAAAATAATACCCGCAATAAAATCAAGATGTGCTAATTTTAAGTTTAATCCAATAGACAGTAAATTTATTTCAAAAAAATTAAAAATTATTGCACAAAATGAAAAACTAGATATGAGTAATAATTCTTTAAATATAATTACAAATATATCAAATGGTGATTTAAGAAAAGCTATAAACTTATTACAAAGTATTTCTATGAGAAGTAATGAAATTAATGATAATATATGTTATTCAACTGCTGGAATTCCTTCTGACAAAATTATTTCAAAATTATTTAATATATTGTTAAATAAAAAATACAATTTAGAGAAGAGTTTAAAGTTATTTAAAAAATATGATAGTGGTTATTCGTTATCTGTAATTTTAAATAGATTAGTATTTCATATGATTAAAAATATTAATAATTTACCAGTTAATGATGTAGCACAATATTTTATTGAATTATCAGATTTAGAAGCACGTGTATCAAAATCAACATTTGGTGATATATATATGACTTCTCTAGTTAGTATATTTAAAAAAATTGATTAATTTATAATTTTTTATTTAAAAATATTTATTAATGGATAATTTCAAATATGATGAGAATATTATAACTTCAATTAAGTACAGAAATATTGAATATATAAATAATGAATATGAAGATTCAATAAATAAAACATTTTTTAAATATCTAAATAAAACTTTATGTTTATATTTAGATTTTAAAGTTAATTTTTATTTTTTATATTGTCAAAATGTAGACAGTAAACTTAATAGTATTATATTATTAATAAATTTAAAATTATCAAAATTTATTATTGATAGTGATTTAGATATTATAAGAATTTTAAACTTAGTAGATAATGGTTTTGATAAATCTATGGATAAAATATCAAAAAAATTAGTATTAACTGATAAATTTAATCTTTTTTCAAAGGATAAAATAAAAACAAAATTTTTAATTAATGAATCTTTGTTAAAAAGTAATTTTGATAAAATAGTCTCGAAAATAGACAAGTCGAAATATAAATTAAATAAAATACCTTCAAATTTAATAAATCAAAACAAAGTTTTTATGATAATTAAGAGTAATTTAAAAGAGGTTAATGAAAATTTTAATTACGAACACTATATTGTTCCAGAAAATAACAATCCTTTTAATTTGTTATTAAGATTTAGATTTACACAAGGAAAAATAAGTGAATGTATAAAAAAATTAAATTTAAGAAAAGATTCTGAATTTTTAGAAATAAAATTGATTCTTGACCCGTTATTACATCCATATATTCCTCCAAAAATTAGTTACAATAATAATATTTATATGAAACCTAAATTATTATTTAGTATTTTAGATATAGACTTTTTAAAGTCAAAAAATTGGAATCCTTTCTTAACATTAGATTGGATAATATTAAATTTAGGAAAAAATTTGGAAACATTATTTGTTGATAATTTTGTAAGTTTAAATGAATATAATTTATATGATAAAAATAAACTATTTTTAAAAAAAATAATAATATTTAATGATTTAATTAAAAGTGAATTATATGAAAAAATTATTTTTAATATGGAATTTAATAATTTATCATTAAAACTTTCTAAAAATAAAGGTTATTTACCAGAAGGTACTGGTTATGGATATGGTTCTTCTGATTGGGATTACAAAGAATTAGATAAAAAGAACAAAGAAGATGAAAAAAAGATTATTAAATGTTTGTCTTATTTTTTTGATAATATATCTTCTGATAATATTGATCATATTATTGTTTCAACTTTGCCAAATTATTTTTTAGAATGTTTGCGTAATAATATTTTATATGTAAACAAGCATTTAGTTTTATATACTAAAATATTAGAAATACTTGAAAAGATTATTGTTCATGATATTCCTACAAAATTGATTAATAATATTTACTCCAATTTAAATAAATTATTTATAGAATCAAAAAAGTATATGGAAATGGATGTTAGTGAAAATAATGATGAATTATTATGTTACAAGAAAATAGAGAATGTATTTAATATTTATTCTAAAAAAGAAACAAATAAAATTAAGGCTTTAGAATTACCAAATTTACTTGATCATAAAGAAAAATTTAAAAAAATGGTTTTTAAACATATTTACGATGATAAGGATGGTATTCTATCATTTAAGGATTATAAATTACCTATCAGTCATAAAATGCATAAAAAGAAAAATGATTCTATATCTTTAAAATCTTTAAAAAGAATAAAAAAAGAAATTTTTATGTTAAGAGAAAGAAATTCAATTCCTATTGAATGGGATTCATCAATATTGTTAAGAGTTCCTAATGATAAAATGAATATTATGACTTTTATTATAACAGGTCCTAAAGATACACCATATCATAATGGTTTATTTGAATTTCATGTTTATTTTCCTGATACATATCCGATGAAACCACCTCATGTTCTATTTTGTACTAATGGAAATGGTACAGTTAGGATGAATCCAAATTTATATGCAAATGAAGGAAAAACTTGTTTATCTCTATTAGGAACATGGCACACTTCACAAGATAGTGAAGGATGGATTCCATCTAAATCTAATTTATTACAAGTTATGACTTCTATTCAAGCAATGATATTAGGTGAAAGTCATCCATATTTTAATGAACCAACATATGAAAAAGAATTTGGAAAAAGTAATAGTATGAAAAAAAGTAAAAGATATAATGATGAAAAAAGATATTTTACAATAAAATGGGCAATTAATAATAATATAGAAAATCCACCAATATCGTTTGAAGATTTTGTTACTGACTATTTTATTGAAAAAGAAAAAGAAATTTTAGAAGTTATACAATTATGGTTAGATGAATCAGATAATTATAAAGAAAAAATAAAATTAGAAATGCTAAAAACAATAGAATTGATAAACAAATTAAAAGAAAAGAAATATAATAAAAAAAATAAAATTGATAAAATTTTATTTGTATCAAAAAAAAATTTCGAAAAAGATGATATATTTAATTCTGATGATTCAGAGGAAACAATTAAATCAAATGATTCAGAAGAAATTATGGAAGTACTTGATTCGGATGAATCAATAGAAATTAATGATGCAGTACAATCAATTGAAGATAATAAAATTGAATAATATAAAAATAATTTTGTTTTATAAAATAAAATATTTTATATTTATATATAATGATTAATTTTTCATTTGGTATTTGTTTATTGGGAGATACTAGTGTTGGAAAAACAAGTTTTGTTGATAGAATTGTTAATTCTAATTTTAATTATAAATCAAATGCTACAATTGGTGTAGAATATACAACTAAATATTTTAAAACTATAATTAATAGTAAAGAATATAATTATAAGTGGTCCATTTGGGATACAGCTGGTCAAGAGGTATATAATTCTTTAATTAGAACATATTATAGAAATGGTCCCGTATATATATTAATGTTTGATAAAACTGAGAAAATGTCTTTTAATGAATTGAAAAAATGGTACGATAGTATCAAAACATTAGGAACAGATAAGAAATTTATATATATAGTTGGTAATAAAATAGATAATTCAAAATATGAAGTGACTTATAATGATATTATAAAAAAAGTAGAAGACGATGATTTTAAATATTATGAAATATCGGTAAAAAATAATTTAAATTTAGATTTATTAATAAATAGTATAAATAATGATTTATTGAGTTATATTTTAGATAAAGATATTCCAAGATTTCTAAAAAAAAATGTAATAAGATTTTATGATAAAAAAAAAATTATTTTAAAAAAGAATAATAATAATAATAATTACAATAATTGTTGCTATTAATTATCTAGGTTAATTAAATGGTAAAAAAGTATGAAGTTTTAAAAGGAGAAGATTATTTTTATAAAGGATTAAATAATAAAAAATATATTATAAATATTTGTGATACCGAATTAAAAATTATAGAAATGATTAAAATAATTAATTTTTATATTAAAAACAATGATAAATCAAGATATGTGGGCATAGATTTTGAATTTAATAAAGTAAATGATAAAAGAGAAATTGCTTTATGTCAACTTAATTTAGAAAATAGTTCAAATGAAGCTAATATCTTTTTATTTTATCCTCCTGATTTATCTAAAGATCAAAATAAAATTTTAATAAATCTTTTAACAGATGGAAATATTATTAAAATATTACATGGTGGTGAATCATTAGATATACCTTATTTATTTGATAATATTTTAATAAATGAAAAAAATAAAAGTTTATTTTGTTTAAGTTTTGTAGATTCTAGATATTTATGTGAATTTTATCATTTAGAAAATAATATAGAAGATGGTAAATGTAAAATTAATTATTTATTAGTCGAAATGGGTGTTATCAGTCAAGAACAATTTGATTTTTTACAAAAAGAGGAAGAAAATATGGGTCCTATATATGAAATAGTTATTGATGTAAAAAAATTAGATGATTTGGTTATACTATATACTTTAACAGATGTATTATATTTACCTGAATTAATAAAAAAATTTCCAAATAATGATACTTACAAAAAATTAATACCACAAATAACAAGTTTTTGTTTTACTGTTAAAAGGATATCTGATTATATAGAATTAAATCAAATTATTTCTAAATATAATATAAATTATTTAAAATTAGATGATGATATAGTTCAATTAAATTTTATTTATAATATGATTTTTTATATGATAAATGATAAATTCAATGTTTTTCATAAAATAAATGAGATAAATTATTTTAAAAAAGTATTTGCATTAATAATAAAATTTTATTTATATAATTATCTTATAGAAAATTATGAAATTTGGTCAAATAGTAAAAATATTGTATCAGATTCTATAAATTTAGATTTAAGTTCACTTGATTATTATAAATATTTATTTGATTATTTGAATAGTTTAAAATTAAATATTAAGGAAATTTTAAAATAAATATATTTCTCTTTTTTATTAGATCATGGATAATTTTATTAATATTGAAATACCATACAAATCTAGTTTAGCTACAGTAATATTAACATATTCTGCATCTTTTCCAAATTTAAAAAATTTTAGATGTGAGGATATAAAGTTTATTGATGATAGCGAAGCCTTAGATTTGGAATTAGCTTTTGGGAATACTCAATTAGTCTTTAATGATAATAATATTATAATTGAATTAAAAAGAATAGGTGATCCTGTAGGATTATATTTTTCAGCAGATATTTATGAAACATTAATTGTTAAAATAAAACTAGAAAATGATACTATTGAAGAATCAAATAAAAAAAAGGAAATATTAACTGATTTTTTTAAAGCTGCTAAAGAATTTTGTAACAAAAAAAATGATAAAGAGATTATGTGTAAAATATTAAGAAATGGTGGTTGGATGAAATTAACAACTCTACCAAAAAGATCATTAGATACAATTTATTTACCAAAAAAACAAAAAGATAATATTTACAATGATTTGAAAAAATTTTATGATTTAAAAGATGAATATATAAAATTAGGTATTCCTTGGAAAAGAAATTATTTATTAGAAGGTTCTCCAGGTACTGGTAAAAGTTCGTTAATTTTTGCATTAGCATCTGAATTAAATTTAAATATTTATATTATTAATTTAGGTCCTAAAGTAGATGATTCGGTTTTAATGTCTGCAGTTGCAGCTATTCCAAAAAATACAATATTATTATTAGAAGATATTGATGCTTTATTTATTGATAGAAGACCAAATGATAGTAACAAAAGTTTAGTTTCATTTTCTGGTATTTTAAATGTATTAGATGGTATGGCAAGAAAAAGCGGATTAGTTACTTTTTTAACTACAAATTATAAAGAGCATTTAGATAAAGCATTGATAAGACCAAGTAGAGTAGATTTTATTTTAGAATTTGGAAAAGCTGAAAGAGAACAAATTAATGAAATGTTTAATAAATTTTTTCCAAATAGAAAATCTGAATTTGATAAATTTTATAAAAAAATAGATTTTTTAAAATTAAGAACATGTATTTTACAACAATTTTTTATGGAATGTAAATTTAATAATAGAGATTTATTTGATGTGAAAAGAATTAAAGAAATTATTAATGAAATGGATAATACAAAAAAAATTAAAGGAAACCTTTATATGTAATAAAATAATTTAAGGAAATATTATATTATAATATTAAGATTATGTCCTCTCAAACTGAGAACAAAGTTGCGTCTAAACCAGGTAGAACACTACTTGTAAAACCAGATTCAGATAATTTTGATGAATCATTATTAAAAAAACTTGATGGTTTGACTGAAGAACCACATAAATCAGGAAAAACTAATTCTTGGTTTTTGACTTTCAAAACTTTTGAAGATTCAGAAAATGCATACAAATTGCTTTCTGAAATGGATAATTTGAGGGTAAAATATGCTCTATACAAAGTTTATTGTAAATTTGAGAATTTAAATGATGATAATGATTACAATGATGTTAAAAATACTCATACAAATTTAATTGAAAGCGAGCATGAAGGTAAAGTTCTATATTATAAGCTATATAGAAAAAATGATAAGTATTTGGGTTGTGGAGAGCTTACTGTTGATACAAAAAAGACTTTTGATTACTTGTTATCTGTAGATGATGGTATGAAGAAGGTATCATTGGGTGATGATTTGTCAGTAACCCATTTTAGATTCCAACGTAGACCAAAGCCAAAAAATATGTCATATAGCACTAATTAATTTATAAATTTTATTATTATTATAATTTATAAGTTATATTAAACCGGATTTATTGATTATAATTATTTTAAGTAGTGAATTATCTAGTATATTGTACCTACTTATAAAATGATTGTTTTCTAAAATAATATTATTAAATGTTAAATTAAACATATCAGGTCTCAATTTAAAATTAGAAAATATAAGTAATTTAATTTTATAGATAGTAAAATTACTTTTAATTCTTGGTAATTTTATAATGTCATTATTAATATTTTTTACATATATTTGATATAATTTTTCATTGATAATAACAGATATTTTTTTATTTAAATCAATAATATTATTTTTAATTTTTTTACCATCATTCATCCATATTTGTTCATTTATATAATTGCCATAATATTGTTGTATTTTCATTTTTGTTTCATTTATATTTGAGGTATTTAATTCTAGATATTCATTTTCTTTATCAATAAAAATAATTTCTATAAGTTTTTTCATTATAAAAGTTTATATAAATTATTTTTTACTATCTTTTTGATTAGCCATAATAATTAATCTATATATTTGATCTAGTCTTTCTTCTATTTGAATAAGTACTTGTGGTAATTTTTTATTAAAATCATATTTATTGATATATTTTAATTCTTCTTTCCATTTTTTATTTGATTCATCATCTATAGGAGCACTGAACATTAAAATAATATCAGCTAACATATTAATATGTTTTAATAATTCTTCATTCCAATCTAAATCAGATAAGAAGACTGAAATTTTATTAGGATTAAGTTTTTCTGCTAATGATTCTCTTCTTTTTTCAGGAGTAATTAATAAAATTCTTTTATAAATTTCCACAAATAGATCATATATTGGTTTCATATTTCCATCTGATAATTCTTGTGAAATCATATCATAATATGCTTTTTTCATAGTATTTCCGGTTTGTTGTAATATTTGAGTCCAATTTTTCTTTAGTTCATTGTATATCTCCTTATAATTTTTCTTAAGATATTCTACATTAAAATTTGGATCAATTAACATAATATCATATATTAATTTTTCTCTTTGATTTTCTAATTCTTTAATCATTTCTTTTTTTTGAGATTCATCTAGTTTTTTATCATTATTAATAACTTCTAAATGTTCAGATCTATTATGATATGATATAATTATTCTTTCTATTGTTTTATTTTTATCCATTATTTTCCATTGTTCAAAAATATTTTTATAATTGTTTAAGTATATACTTAATTTTTTAGCTTGAATAATATTTTCTATTAATGAGTCTTCTATTAATTCTACCATTTTATTTGACCATTCTAAGAAGCTCTTATCAACAGGATGTCTATTTTTTTCATCGTCTAATAATTGATCGGCGTAGAAGTTGACAAGATAACCTGATAGTAATATTCTTGAATTTAGTTTTATATCAACATTTGTTTTTTTGCTTAAAACAATTAAAAATTCATTAACTGTTTTTAAAACTTCTTTATTTCTAATTTTTCTAGTAAAGTCTTCAAATTTAATGCAACTTCCTAATGGTTTTAAGTTTAGTTTTTGTAATTCTTTTTGAGAAATTTTTATCTTATATGCATGATAAAAATTTTGGATTTGTTTAGCTTTCAAATTTTTAAAAATTTGTGAATCCATTAAATTTAAAAATAAAATAAAAAAAAAAATTAAACAAATTTATATTTTTTTTATAAAAATTTATTTAATATACTCCAAATAATATTTTTCTCCAGTTTAATGCATCATTTAAGCTATCTCGAGTAAGTGTTAATTCTTTAGACATTTTTTCTATTTGATCTAAGAACATAGCATTAATTTGTTGTTGACTTTTAACTTTATTTTCTAATATATCTGTATTATTTTTAGATAGTTTTTCTGATAATTTTTTCAATTCTACTAAATTTACATTTGTAGATGAATCCATATTTTCTATATTTCTTAAATTTTTTGATATTTGATTTCCATTCATTTTGATATCTTCTTCTAAATCCCTAATTTCATCTTCATTTTTTTTAATAGATTTCTCAAAAACTATTTTTTGTTTTATTGCTTTTTGTTTATTATCTTCTATTTTATTAGCATTTTTTTGAATATTTTCATTTTGCATATTTGTATCACTTCTTAAGCCTTTTATTAATTCATTATTTATATCAATTTCATTTTGTAATTTTTCTTCAGTATCAGTTAGATCTTTTTTAATTTTATTTAATTCTCTTTGTCTTTTTTCTTCAGTATCAGTTAGATCTTTTTTTATTTTATTTAATTCTCTTTGAGTGTTTACTTCATCAGTGTTCATTCTTTGAATTAACTCTGCTAATGTAGTATTATTTTTCTCTTGTAATGCACCCATTTCTCTTTGAGTAGTAACTATTTCTGATAATTTACGATCTTGATCTGCATCGCGTTTTACTTGTTGTTCGTTTATTTTAGATTCGAATTCTTGTTGTGTTTTTTGTGTTTGTTGTATTTGTTCGCCCTGAGTTTTTTTTAAACTTAACTCTTCTTGTTCAATTAATCTAATTTTAGCTAATAATCCTTTTAAAGTAGTTTCATTTTTGTTAACAGATTCAGAAACAAGATTTAATTTTTGATCTTGTTCTGCATCACGTTGTAATTGTTGTTCGTTTATTTTAGATTCGAATTCTTGTTGTTTTCTTGTTGTTCTTTGTGTTTGTTGTTGTTGTTCTAATACGAGTGTTTCTTCTTTATTTTCTATATCTTTAACTTGTTGAAGTAGTTGTTGTAATGTAGTTTTATTAGTTGATATTGAATCGCTATTTTCTTTAATTTTTTTATTTGATTTTAAAGATTTATCTTTAATTTCTCTAATTGAATCTCTCATGTTTTTTTTATGTTCAAGAATTTCATTTTTCATGTCTCTAAAGGAATCTTTAGATTGTGTTCTATTTTCAACAATTTCATTTTGCATTTTTGTAAATCTTTCATTAATTGATTCAGGTTTAGATAAAGACATTTCACTAATAAAATCAGCTAATGTTTTTTGATTATAATTGATTTTCTTAATATTTTCATTAATTTGACGAGTATGTTCTGTATCTTTTGCTTTAAATTTTTCAGTAAGTTTTAAAGTATTACTTTCATTCTTTGCAACTTCCTCACCCCATTCACTAACTTTAGTACCCCATTCTACAAATCTATTATTTAGGTCATTCAATTTTGTTTGATTACTAGAAATATTTTCTTTATTTCCTTCAATACGATCTTTATGTTCAGTAATAGACTTTGTATTTTCAGAAATAAGTTTACGATTTCCTCTTACTTGAGCTTCAATATAATCTCTATGTTCATTTATATTTGAATGTAATTTTTTAGCATCGTCATAAGCATTTTGACTTGTATATTGTGATGGTACTGGAGGAAGGGATTTAGTAATTAATCTTTGAGGTCCTCTAATAGATTGAGGTGGTTGATATGGTTGTGAAAGATTAGTACCACCTAAATCTATTCCTGGGGTTGTATCAATTCTATTTATACTTTCTCTATCAGATTCATACATATAGTTTTCATTTGTTTGTTCAATTATTGGAGATGTATCAATTGTATGTCTTTCTCTACTCATATGTGTATATATAAATTTAGAAATTATTTATAATATTTTTTAAATTTAATTATTATTATTTGGAATTCTTGGCATGTCAAATATCCTATTTGCTATAAAGTGATTATTAAAATTTTTTTTATCATTTTCTACAATATTATTTAAATTATTTTTAGATAATAATTTATCATATAGTTGTCTAAGTTTTTTATCAAGTAAAATATATTTACATTTTTTTAAAAGTTTAATTTTTTTTATTATTTCGTCATTAAGAAATGTTAAATTATTATATTTTTTTATTTTAGAAATGTAGGATTCTTTAATTTCTTT
>Ga0181568_10002918_pt1 | contig 15523 bp, 12 predicted proteins | sample 101ome_20_FD_133758 | JGI IMG/M metagenome (GOLD analysis project Ga0181568, IMG submission 133758) | Coastal salt marsh microbial communities from the Groves Creek Marsh, Skidaway Island, Georgia - 101404AT metaG (megahit assembly) | ecosystem: Environmental > Aquatic > Marine > Intertidal... | reverse complement strand
ATTTTTCCATCTAATTAAAAAATAAGTAAGTTTTACTGGAAGAAATTTTCTTAAAAATTTATTTAAGACGTCTTCGCTTGGTCTTGATACAACATATGTTGGTGATCTTTGAATCATTACTACATGCTCGGCTTCCTTGGCAATTTCTGGAACAATTGTTACGGCTGTTGCGCCGCTCCCAATAACGGCAATTTTTTTATTTTTATAATCTATTGAATTATTCCAAAATTGAGGATGAATTATTTGACCTTGAAAATGTTCTTGATTTTTAAAGTAGGGCATATGAGGTTTTGTATAACTATAGTAACCACCACATAAAAATAAAAAATTACATGTCATTTTCTTATTAAGAGACCCTTCACATATCTCTAGCTCCCATAGTGATTTTTTTGAATTCCAGTTTGCATAGCTAACCTTATGGTTAAGCTGAATATCTTTCATCAGATTATTTTCAGTTATCGTTTCTTTTAGATATTCAAGAATAGAACATCCATCGGCTATAGATTTATCATGTATCCAAGGTTTAAACCTATAACCAAGGGTATGCATATCTGAATCTGATCTAATACCAGGATATTTAAATAGATCCCATGTTCCGCCAATACTGTCTCTGCCTTCAAGGATTAAGAAGGATTTGTTAGGGCATGATTTTTTTAGATTGTATCCAGCTGCTATGCCAGATATCCCTGCTCCCACGACAACAACATCTTTATGAGTTTTTAAAATAGTTATGACCTATATTGTTTTTTCAGTTAAAATTTTTTTATATGAAATATATATTACTATCTATTTTCATTTTTTCTAATTTTTTATTTTCTTCTGAAGCTCTAATAACTGGTTTGAAAAATAAAAACCCTGAGAGAGTTTTATATATTGGTAATAGCTATCTTTATTACAATGATAGTTTGCATAATCATGTCAGGCGTATGCTTGAAGAATTCTACGCAAATGAAATCGATACTAGTAATTACAAGCTTGTAACAATAAGTGGTTCGAGATCATGGCATCATAATATTGACTATCCGATTGAATATAAAAATCTGGGAGCTGAAAAACCTTTTCAACTTGTTATTTTTCAAGGAGGTAGTGGGGAGACTGATACTCCTTCTGAAAGAAAGATTTTTGCTGATACCAGCAAAGATGTGATTAATACAATTCATAAATCAGGTGCAGAAGCTGCGTTATATATGATTCATGCATATGCAGAGCCACACAAAAATACAAATCCTAAAATGATCGAAGACATAAAAAAAATGTATATTGAGGCAGGCAACAAAAATAATGCTTTAGTTATTCCTGTTGGTATTGCATTTGAAAATGCATATAAAGCTCAACCTGATATTGTTTTACACAAACCATTTGATGGCAGTCATCCAAGCCTTCTTGGAACATATCTTGCCTCATGCGTTGTTCTTGCAAGTATTACACAAAAAACTCCTATTGGAATCAAATATAACTATTTTGATAAAATTAGTGATTCAGATAAAATTTTTCTTCAGAAAATAGCTCATTCAACTGTTGAAGAATTTTTTAATATAAAGCTTTAATAGTTGTTAACGTCTAATGTATATAATTTATACTCGATCTAATTAAGTTAAAATAAAGTGTATAATTTTTGTATGAAAATTGGCGTCCCTAAAGAAATTAAAAACAATGAATATAGAGTTGGACTTACTCCTAATTCAGTTCGTGAATTAGTTAAAAATAATCATGAAGTTTATATTCAAAAAGATGCAGGATCTGAAATAGGATTCAGTAATTCTGAATACAAAGAAGCTGGAGCTTTAATAATTAATACTGCTGCAGAACTTTACGAGTGCTCAGAGCTAATAGTTAAAGTAAAAGAACCAATCCCAGAAGAATTTAATTATCTTAATAATAAACATACAGTATTTGCATATTTACACTTAGCAGGAGATCCAAAAACAGGTCTTAAGTTGGCTAGTACTGGAATTACAGGTATAGCGCTAGAGACTGTGACATCTGATGATGGAAGTATGCCTCTACTATCTCCTATGAGCTCAATTGCAGGACAATTAAGTATTGTTGTCGGGTCTTATCATTTACTAAAACCTAATAGAGGTATGGGCACCTTAATAGGAGCTATGAGTGATATTGAGCGAAGAGTTGTTACTGTAATTGGTGCGGGAGTTGCTGGAACTATGGCTATTGAAAAAGCAATAAATAATAAAGCTCATGTAAAAATTATTGATCTTTCACAAAAAAGATTAGATGAACTGCATGTGATATACGGTAATGAAAATGTTGAATATATTTTATCAACTGATTCTTCGATTGAAGAATCATTAAAGGAATCAGACCTTGTAGTTGGAGCTGTCTATGTTATTGGTAAACAAGCTCCAAAAGTTGTTAAAAACTCTATGTTAGAAAAAATGAAACCTGGTGCTGTAATGGTTGATATCTCAATTGATCAAGGCGGATGTTTTGAATCAAGCAAACCAACTACACATGATAATCCAACTTATGAAGAAGAAGGGATTATTCATTACTGTGTCACAAATATGCCTGGGGCAGTTCCTTTAACAGCAACCGAGGCATTAAATAAAGCCACTTTGCCCTATATCTTAGAATTAGCAAATAAAGGTGTAGAAAGAGCATTAAATGAAAATAAACATTTACACAATGGCTTAAATATTAAAAACTCTCAAGTTGTTCATGAGGGGGTAAAAGAAGCATTACTAGCATAGTTTATGAGCACACCAATATACTATGTAGATGCTTTTACTGATAAACTCTTTTCAGGAAATCCAGCTGCTGTAATATTTTCTCAAATTAAAGACGATCGCTTAATGCAGAAAATTGCTGCTGAAAACAATCTTTCTGAAACAGCTTTTATAAGAGAAGAAAAAGGTATATTTCATATAAGATGGTTTGCACCATTATGTGAAATAGATTTGTGTGGTCATGCCACCCTTGCTTCAGCATACATATTCTTCAAATACATCAAACCTGAAAGTTCTACATTTGAAGTTCAATCATTAAAAAATGGCACTCTAAAAGTTACAAAAAAAAACAACTTATTAGTTTTAGATTTTCCTAAAGACTATCTAACAAAATACAATGAATTTTCATTAATAGAAAAAATAATTAATACCAATTTAATAGAACTATATAAGGGGAGAGATGATGTGTTAGCAATTGTAGAATCTGAAGATGCTGTGAGAAACCTTGACATAAACTTTGAACTGCTTAATAAAATAAGCGCAAGAGGTCTCATAGTTTCTGCGGGCGGAATAAAATATGATTTTGTATCTAGATTTTTTGCACCATCAGCAGGTGTAAATGAAGATCCTGTTACAGGCTCAGCTCATACAACTTTAATACCATATTGGGCTAAGGAACTTAATAAAAATAAATTAATAGCTAAGCAACTCTCAGACAGAGGTGGTATCTTATTTTGTGAAAATAAAAAGGATAGGGTATTAATTGCTGGAAGAGGTGTGGAATATCTGACAGGAAAAATTCACCTATAAATGTGTTTTTTTAACATGCAAATCAAATTGAAAAAAAACCTTAAAAGCTTGTAAAAAGCTACATTGTCTAATAATATTTTACTTTGGGACGTTAAAAATGATGTCGCATTATAAATTTATAAAAAAATCTGGGGATAGATATGAAAAACCGTAATTTATTTTATACACTCTTACTTGCTGTGCCTTTATTTGTCATAGCAGATAATGATCCTAATATACAAGTTGAAGTTGAGGATACTGAAGAAGAGGTTCTTGCAGAGCAGGAAGTTTCAACCGAAGAATCATCGTCTTCAGGTTCAATTTTTGTTTCAGATGGTGATGTTGAAGAAGTTGTAGTTACAGGTTCAAGGCTTAAGCGTTCAACCTTTGATTCAATTGCGCCACTTCAAATAATTTCTGGTGATGTTTCAAGAGAAGTTGGCTTAATTGATCCTGCAGATATTCTTCAGGATTCAACTATGGCAACAGGACAACAAGTTGACCAAACCTTCCAAGGTTTTGTTCTAGATAATGGTCCTGGCGCATCAACTTTAAGTTTACGTGGTCTTGGTACAGGAAGAACACTATTATTAATGAACGGTAGAAGAATTGGTCCAGGTGGTGTAGAGGGTGCTCCTACTGCTCCTGACTTAAACTTATTACCAGGCTCATTAATTGAAAGATATGACGTGTTACTTGACGGTGCATCATCTGTTTACGGTTCAGATGCTGTTGGTGGTGTAACAAACGTTATTCTAAGATCAGATTTTGATGGTTGGGAAGCTGAAATTTATGCCAAAAAGAGCAAGCATCAACCTGGTTCAATTGATGATAGAACATTTAATGTAACATACGGAGTTAACAGTGATAGATGGTTCTTAGGTTTTGGTGCTGAGGTATCAATTAATCCTGAAGTGAAACTCAGAGACAGGCCATGGACTGCAGACTGTGAATCAGATTATGAAATTACAACTGATGGTGAAATAAGAACTATTAACTATGAGGTTGTTGTTGAAAATAATTTCCAACCTATGGACTGTAAATTTCTTGGTTATGCTGGACAAGTTATAACTCCAGGATTACAAAATTTTGGTTTTGGACCAACATTTTTAACATATGCTGATGGTTATACAGCTGCTGGTTTTAATAACTGGATGATGGAAGAGCTTGGCGGGGTATATCCTGATTTTGATGGTGATGGATCACCTGATTCTAACTTTGATCAAATTAATATAAACGGTAAAGATACCTTTTCATCTTTATCATCAGACCTTGATACTGAAGCATTTATGGCTTTTGGTGAATATAATTTAGAGGGTGAAGGGAATCATACGGTCTTTTTTGAATTAAATTATGGTAGAAGACAAACCTATTCAATTGCAGGTGGATATCAACTATTCCCTTGGGTTCCAGCTGACAATCCCTATAACTTATGTAATGTAGATGGTGAAAATGGCCAAGATTGTTATGCAGCAATTGATGCCGTTCACTCTGATCCTGCATATGTTGCTCAATACTTAGAAGACGGTATAGGTAGTGGTCTGTTTGCCGGTAGAAGAGACACTGATATGGCAGACTTTGGTCTTCCTGGAACAACATGGGGTCAATATTATGCAAACTTTATATCTGGAACTGGTGTTCTGCCAAACATTCATGAATACTATTGTGGAAGCTTAGATGCACAAGGTAATCCTGTTGCACCATTTCAACAGATATATCTTCAATATAACGTAAACCCATTATATGCTAATCCGTTTTATCTTTATGGCCCAGAGTGCTTCCCAAGTGCTTATGGTGCTTCTGGTTCAATAGATATGCAACCTGTAGTTTCAGTTATGGGTGACAGAACAGAAACAAGAACAGATGTAGATCAACTAAGATTTGTTCTTGGTATGAAAGGAGATCTTTTAATTGATGGTTTAGATGATTGGACATATGAAGTCTCTGCCTATCAGACATCTACAACTGGTAAATCTTTTAGAGGTGGTGTCAGAGATGATAAATTGGCATTGGCCCTTGGTTTTGATCCAAGTTACGATATTAATACATCAAGTTCATCAATTAGAAGCTTAACCCTTTCTGCACCTTGTGCTGTCGACGATATTGCTGATTCCTCTGCAGTAGAGGCTGACGTATTGGTTGGTTGTGTGCCTGTTAATATGTTTGCGCCATCTTTGTATAACGGTATTATTGGTTCTTTTGGGACTCAGGCTGAAAAAGATTACTTATGGTATGAGTCAGTATTTAATACCACTTTTGATCAACAAGTTATGAGTGCATACGCCACAGGTACAATAGGCGAAGCTCAAGGTGGAGCTATTGGTGCTGTAGTTGGTTTTGAGTTAAGAGAAGACGAAATAATATCAACTCCTGACAGAATTAGAGACAAGGGTTTATTTTTTGGCTTTGCCGCTAACGGGGGAGCTAAAGGTAAGCAATTTGTAAAAGAGGGATTTGTTGAAGTTGCTATTCCTGTGCTAGCTGGTATGAAATATGCGCAAGAGCTAAATATTGAAACATCAGCGAGATATTCTGAAATTGAAACTGAGAACTATTTTACTGGTGGTAAACAAAGTTCAACTGGTTCAACTTACAGTTTCAAGGTTGGCTATAGACCAATTAACGATCTATTAATCAGAGGTACTATTGGTACTTCTTATAGAGCACCTAACCTAAGAGAGGTTGCCTTGAGAGCTGAAAGTGCCTTTAGTTCTGTTAGTGATCCATGTAGAGTGCCAACAAGCTATATTGGGCCTGAAGGGTATGATCCTACTAAAGAGCAGCGTGAAGATACATTATTAGAAAACTGTAGACTGGCTGGTGTTGATCCTACAACCCTAGGATACGACTTTGAAGCAGGTGAGCCTATTACCACAAGTTCGACAGAAATAAAAACAGCTGGTGCAACTAACTTAGATGCTGAAGAATCACAATCTATAACTTATGGTTTTGTGTATGATTTACCAAATAATCATACTATCGGTGCTTCTTGGTACGACATTACTGTTGACAATGCAATTATTGAACCGTCTGCAGGTTTTATGGTTTATGACTGTTACTATGAAAAACCAGGTTACACCAGCAGATACTGTGACGATATTGTTAGAGATGCATCAGGTGAATTTGATTATATTAATGCATTCTTCGTAAACAGAGATGAAGAAACTGCAAGGGGAATCGATATCAACTATAGAGCAACAACATCTATTGAAATTGGTGATAGGTTGTATGATATGGGTATGGATATCACAGCTAATAAAATGATAGAAAGAACACTAACATCTCTAGATGATGACGGTTCACTTGATACAGAAAGATATGAAGGTGAGCCAGGTTATCCTGAGTGGACTGCATTTATAAGAAACTATGTAGCATGGGGTGACTGGAACGCAACATGGCAAATTAGTTACAAAAGTAGAGTTGATCAAGATCCTGATGCCTTGGATGATTGGTCAGATGTATATGGTACTGTTAATGCAGATGGAAACGCAGTTAGCTCTGATACTTGTTACGGTATTGCTAACGGAGATGTTGATTGTAGAGACGTAGGATTCATCAAATCATTTGTAACGCATAATATGTCTCTTTATTATAGAGCAGATACTTACTCTGTAGGTTTTGGTGTAAGAAATGTATTTGATAAAGAGCCACCTAAAGTAGATGGCACTGAAATATCATCATACTCTAATGTACCAATTGGATATGGATACAGTTTATTTGGTAGAGAATACTTTCTAAATATTTCAAAAGCATTTTAAGTTGTCAACAAAAGTGCAGTAGATTAATATAATTTACTGCACTTTTTTTATTTATAAACAATATGAAAAAACTATTTTTACTTCCTTTATTACTATCTCAATTTACCTTTTCTGAAATTTATCCTATCGATAATTGGGCTGTTGGGTCTGCTATGGGTAGCGTTGGTCTTTCAAATGATGGCAGATATATATCCTTCATGCAGGCTCTTTCTAAAGAATCTGATCCAGTATTAAAGATTTTTGAAACCTCTGATTTGTCTAAAGATCCATATATTTTAGGTGGCGAAACATTAGAAATTATTAATGCTTCATGGGTTGGTGATAGTTCAGTAGTGGTTACTTTTAGAGGTAAGGCTAGAGATGAAATAGAAGGTTTTAATCGTGGTATTTATGAATATAGAGTAGCTCTTTTTAACATGGAGACCAAAGAGTTTAAAAAGCTTGATGACAGAGGTCTAGGAACATCTGGTGCATCCTTTTCAATAGGCGTCCAAAGCATATTACCTAATGACGATAATTATATTTTGATTTCGTATCGTGAGTTTAGAAGAAATTCTTCATTTAAGGCTACAAGATACTATAAGTATAATCTTAAAACTGGAAGAAAAAGCCTCGTATTAAAAGGTAGAGAGGGCATTTATGGCGTCTCTTTCGATGATAATGCAAACCCTAGACAGGCATATGGTTTTGATGCTTCTAAAGGCGACTTCATTGATTATTATAGAGCTCCTGCTGATAGTAAGTGGCGTGAAATTCATAGAAGTAATGAAAATAGTTTTGATACATTTTCTATGGTTTCTTACCCCGAAGATGGCTCTTCAATAGCATTTGTATTAGCTACAAATGGTGAAGATAAGAGAGCTTTGTGGACTTATGATATAGATAAGCAACAATTTATTGAGAAAGTTTATGCAGATAAAGAAGCAGACTTAAGTGGTGTTTTCTATCATTATGACTATTACAATCACCCTGATGAAATGATTGGGATAAGGACATCAAAAGTTAAACCAAAACGCTTATATTTTTCATCTGCGCTTGCAAATGCAGCAAAGACTACCCAAACTCAAATTGAACAAATAATCCCCAACTCATACACAACATATATTACTGATATATCTAAAGATTTAAGTCATATGGTTATCTTTAATCAAGGACCAAAAGATCCTGGCTCATATTATTTATTAAAAAATGGTGTCATATCTTTTATTGGTTCACAAAGGCCATCATTTAAGGCAAAAGATTTAGCTGATGTAAAGTATATTAAGTACAAAGCAAGAGACGGTAGAACCATACCTGGTTACGTAACTATGCCAAAAGGTAAAGGTCCATTCCCTCTAATTGTGATGCCTCACGGTGGACCATTCGTATCTGAAACGGTTGTTTGGGATACATGGTCTCAGTTATTGGCAAGCTATGGTTATATGGTTCTTCAGCCTCAATACAGAGGATCCACAGGCTACGGTATTGATCATTACACTAGTGCATTTATTGATGGTGGTCAGGGCGGCTATAAAATGCAGGACGATAAAGATGATGGAGTTTTGTATTTAATTGATAATGGTTTAGTTGATAAAGATCGTGTAGCAATGTTTGGTTGGTCCTATGGTGGCTATGCTGCTCTTGTTGCAGCGTCTAGAGAGGATCAATTATATCAATGTGTTGTATCTGGTGCTCCAGTTGCAAAGAATACTCTTCAATTAAATTACTATCGTGATCAACTCAGAGGAACTGGTAAGCTTTCTCAGGAAAAATATTGGCTTGAAAGTATTTCTCCCATAAATGAAGTTGAAAAAGTAAATGTTCCAATATTGTTAATACATGGCGCACAAGATCAAAGAGTCCCAGTTGAGCATGCTAAAGAGTATGTAGCTAAACTCGATGAATATAATAAAGAATATGAGTATATAGAACTAGACGGCGCAGATCATTTTAGTAATACGCTTTTTTATAGACATAAAAAATTATTTTTTACTGAAATGATTGATTTTCTTAAAAATGACTGCGGTCCTAACGGATTATAAGTCTAAATAAGTTTAGTAAGTTCTCTAAAGTGTTTTCTGCATACTGATTTATAGGTTTCATTACCTCCAATCTCTATAATTTCTCCAGTTGTAAGAACCTTATTATCTGAATCAACCTTGATCACCATGGTTGCTTTTTTTGTACACATAGTACAAATAGTCTTAATTTCATGAAGATTATCTGCTATTGATAATAAAGCTTTGCTGCCTTCAAATAAACTTCCAGTAAAATCTGTTCTTAGGCCGTAACACATAACGGGTATATTTAAATTATCTGCAACTTTTGAAAGTTGTTCAATTTGAACCTTACTTAAAAATTGTACCTCATCTATGAATATCGATTTAATGTCTTTAACTTTCCCTGTATTTATATAATTAAAAAAATTAAAATTATCTTCTACAACTATAGCATCTACACTAATACCAATTCTTGATATAACTTTGCTACGTTTAACAATTTTTGGTATGAATACTAAAGTATTAAGCTTGTTTTCAATAAAATTATTATTCGTTTGCAATAAAGCTGTAGATTTTCCAGCATTCATTGTTGAATAAAAGAAATGAAGTTTTGCCATATAATAATTATAACTTGATTAAAAAAGTATGTATTGATGCATGTATTTGAAGAACAGGGAATAATTCATTTGGACCTTCATGGTCTTCGTCATCACGAGGTTGAAGATGAAGTCATTGATTTTATATTCCAATATCAGTCTTCAATACCTCTTATAATTATTTGTGGAAATTCAAACAAGATGATTGAAATAGTGGGGGATTCTCTTGATAAACAATCAATTACTTTTTCGAAGCCAAGATTTGGTATTATTAGAGTTGAAAAATTATGAAAATTAAAGATATTTTACTTTTTGATGAGCAGCTTAATGAAGATGAGCTTCTGATAAAAAATTCTGCTTTTGACTATTGTCAACAACAACTATTGCCCAGAATTATAAATGCAAACAGAAATGAAATTTTTGATAAAGCTATATATAAAGAAATGGGTGAAATGGGTTTTCTAGGAGCACCAATAAAAGGATATAATTGTGCCGGTGCAAGTTATGTTTCATATGGGTTGATTGCCAGAGAAATTGAAAGAGTTGATTCAAGTTATAGATCAGCTTTTAGTGTTCAAACTTCTCTTGCTATGCATGCGATTTATCAATTTGGTTCTGATTCTCAAAAAGATTTCTATTTACCTCAAATGGCTAAAGGTAACTTAATTGGTTGTTTTGGTCTTACCGAGTCAGATGCTGGATCAGATCCAAGTTCAATGAAGACTAATGCTATTGAGCATGATAATGGATACATACTGAACGGTTCAAAAACATGGATAACAAACTCGCCTATTGCAGACGTGCTAATTATTTGGGCTAAAGATGAACAAGAAGTACTAAGAGGTTTTATTGTTGATAGAGAATCAAAAGGTTTAACAACACCAACAATACAGGGTAAATTCTCATTAAGAGCATCTATTACGGGTCAGATATTCTTAGATAATGTTTTTGTACCAGCAGATAAAGTCCTGCCAAATGTGCAGAGTTTTCGAGGTCCTTTTTCATGCTTGAATATGGCTAGATATGGTATAGCATGGGGGGCTATGGGAGCAGCAGAATTTTGCTGGAATGCAGCGCTTGAATATTCAATGGATAGAGTTCAATTTGGAAAACCGTTATCTTCAAAGCAACTTATTCAAAAAAAACTTGCTGATATGCAAACTGAAATAACCTTAGGCCTTCAATCGGTTCTTAGATTGGGCAGATTAATTGATGATAATAAAATGCAGCCTGAAATGATTTCTTTGCTCAAAAGAAATAATTGCGATAAAGCTCTTGAGATAGCAAGGGTTTCAAGAGATATTCATGGAGGTAATGGAATTAGTGATGAGTATCATGTTATTCGTCATTGCTTGAACTTAGAAGCAGTGAAAACATATGAAGGAACAGATGATATTCATGCTTTAATAATTGGTAATGCTCAAACAGGTACACCAGCTTTTTGAACCTATTAAATAAATATTGGTCTAAAAACTACCATGATAATTGAAACAAAAAATCTCTGTAAATCATTCCAAGTTGGATCAGAAAAAGTTCAAGCTTTAAAAGGTGTTGATCTAGCTGTACAAAAAGGTGAGTTTCTATCAATTATGGGCCCATCAGGCTCAGGTAAAACAACGCTTATGAATATCATTGGTTGTTTAGATACACCAACGAGTGGAACTTATCATCTAAACAATAAATTAGTTAATGAATTAGATGATGACGAATTAGCTATGATTAGAAATAAAGAAATTGGTTTTGTATTTCAATCCTTTCATTTATTGGCAAGAAATTCTGCATTAAGCAATGTTTTGTTGCCATTGAAGTATGCCGGAAAAAAGGAAACTGAGGCACAAATCATGGCTGAAGAAGTTTTGAAAAAAGTTGGTTTAACAAATCGAATGAATCATTCACCGTCTGAGCTATCCGGAGGTCAGCAACAAAGAGTTGCAATTGCTAGAGCTTTGGTAAATAACCCAAGTATTATTTTTGCAGATGAGCCAACTGGTAATTTAGATACACAAACAGGAAATGATGTAATGAATCTATTTAAAGAGCTAAACGAGCAAGGACAGACTATAATATTAATAACTCATGAAGAAGATATAGCTATGCAATCAAAACGCATTATCAACATTAAAGATGGGCTTATTGAATCTGATATTACAAATTAAAAACTATGAACCAAAAAAAATTACTCTATCTTACTTTTCTTGTGCTTGCAGTTACCTCATGCGGATCAAAAGTTGAAGAACCTAAAGAAACTACTTTTTATAAAAAGGAAAATGTTACAACAAAAAAGCTTGAATTATCCATTGAAGCATCTGGAATTATTGAGGCTATTTCGTCCGTTGAAATTAAATCTAAAGCATCAGGTGAAATATTATTTTTAGGTGCTGAGGTTGGTGACTTAGTTGAAAAAGGCTCTATTCTAGGCCAAATCGATCAAAGAACTCCAAAAAATATATTAGATCAAGCTAAGTCAGATTTAGAAGCAGCTAAAGTAAGACTAGCAAATGCAAAGTCACAATTTGAAAGAGGAAAAGAACTTCATGAAAATGCTAGTATATCTGATAAGGACTTTGAAGATATACAAGAGAGTTTTGTTCAAGCAAAATCAACACTAGTAAGAACTGAAGTTTCCTATGAAAATGCAAAAATTGCTCTAGATGACACTATTGTTAGATCTCCTGTTCAAGGAACTATTATTTCTAGACCAGTTGAAGTAGGTCAGGTTATCTCATCACCAACATCTGCTGTAGGAGGAGGAACTATTTTGATGACTATGGCAGATCTTGCTAAAGTTAGAGTAAGAGCACTAGTGGATGAAATCGATGTTGGTAAGGTTTCAATAGGCCAGATAGTTTCTATTAAAGTAGCAGCTTACAGGGATAAAGAATTCTTTGGGGTTGTATCCAAAATAGAACCCCAAGCAAAAATTGAACAAAATGTTACAACTTTTCCTGTTTTAATTGATATCGAAAATGATGAAAATCTTCTTTTATTAGGTATGAACACCGATGTTGTTATTGAAGTACTTAACAAAGAAGTAACTCTTAGTACTCCAACTATGTCTTTAAGAACTAGAAAAGATATTTATACCGCAGCTAGAATTTTAAATATATCAAAAGATGAAGTAGATGAGTTTCTTAAAGAAACACTTGATGGTGAAAACTTTAATCGATTTATTGTTATAAAAGAATCACAAAATGGACCTGAATTAACTTGGGTAAAAATTGGTGTTTCTGATTTATCTAATGTTGAAATTGTAAGTGGATTAAATAAAGAGGATACGGTTTTTATTTTGCCAAGCAAAAGCTTATTCGATTATCAAAAAAGATTTAAAGAAAGAGTTCAAGCATCATTTAGTTTTGGATAATGCTGATAAAAGAATCATTAAAATCTGCCTCAACCTCTATAAGGTCCAATATTGTAAGATCTTTTTTAACAACACTAGCAATTATAATTGGTACTGCTGCAGTTATAGCTGTTATAGGCCTTGGTTCTAGTGCTAACAAAGCATTAGATGCTCAAATTGATGATTTTGGCCCAAGAACACTTGTTGTTAGTCCTGGACAAAACAGAAGAGGGGCTGTCACTAAAGGTTTCATACCTTTAGATATAAAAGATGCTGAAGCTCTTGCTAAAAACACAGAACATAATTGGATGGTATCACCATATATTTCAAGAAACAGACAAGTAAAATTTAATAATGCCAATATCAATCAAAGAATTCGGGGTAATTTAGCTATTCACTTCAAAGTAAGAGGCTATGATATTGAGTACGGGCGCATATTTAGCGATGAAGAAAATTTTGGTAGAAAAAGAGTTGTGGTTCTTGGTTCAGCTGTGCCTAAGGAATTAAAAACAAGCCCTCAAAATATTTTAAATAAAGAAGTTCTTATTGCAGGCACGGGATATAAAGTAATAGGAGTTCTTGAAGAAGAAGGCAATACTGGTTGGCAAAGTCCAGATGAAGAATTATATGTTCCTCTTTTGACTGGAGCCCAAAGATTGTTTGGTACCAAAAATGTAGATTCTATAAATGTAGGCGTTGAAAAGGATGCTAACGTAGATGAAATCATGATGTCTATAGAAAGAATTTTAAGAGCTCAGCATGATATTGGACCAGGGGCAGATAATGATTTTAATATTAATGATTACAGTCAGTTTTCAGACCTTAGAAGACAAGCAACAGGAATCTTTACTGCTTTGATTGCAGGTATTGCTGGAATTAGTTTAGTTGTTGGTGGTATTGGTGTGATGAATATTATGCTTGTATCTGTAACTGAAAGAACAAGAGAAATAGGTCTTAGAAAAGCATTAGGAGCAACCCATAAGGCTATTATGTCTCAATTTATAGTTGAAGCGATTTTACTTTGTGTTATTGGGGGTTGTATAGGAGTTGTTCTAGGGACAAGTATTTTATATTTACTTGCTTCTCTTCAGGATTGGCCTTTTGCTATGCCGTTTAGTGCAATTATTGGTTCGATTACCTTTTCTGCCATGGTTGGTTTATTTTTTGGAATTTGGCCAGCAAGAAAAGCTGCAAAGCTTGATCCAGCTATCTCATTAAGATACGAGTAATTCTTTATAAACATCCATAGTCTGACGAGTTTTAACAGTTAATGAAAACTCTTCAGCAACATATTGATATATTGATTCTTGATTATAATTTGAGTTATTAACAAATCTTTCTACTAGATCTGTTAATGAGACAAGATTATTTGGTTCTGCTAGTAGTTCATTGGGTAAAATTTCACTCATATGGCCTACATCTGTCGATATAACTGGTATTTTTAAATATAAGGCTTCTAAAGCAACTCTTGGACCTCCTTCATTTCTTGATGAGATTACTAACATTGATGCTTGTTGATAATATTCAATGAGTTTATTTTGAGAAACCTCATTAATTATTTGAATTCTATCATCAAGCCCGAGATTTATTATTAACTGAGTTAAGTATGAATGTTCTTTACCGCTACCTATGATAATTAAATTGGATGATATGTTTTTCCAAGATTCTATTAATAAATCGAAACCTTTAACTTTTTCTAATCTTCCAATCGCAATGACGTAGTTACTTTTTCTATCTATATTGCTTGGAAGAATAGGCGACCACCAATTATTAATCTTTATAGAATCTCTTTGTATTGAGTTTTGTATTTTTGAACTTACAGCAATTAACCTATCAGCTCTTAAAAAAGGCGTAGTTTTCTTTTTTATACCATGTGCGGTAGCAACATGTTTTATTTTTATAAACTTTCTAATTAAATTAATTATGCTTGAAGTCTTAGATCCATGAGTATGAATAAGATCAAGACCCATTTTTTTTATTAATAAAAATAATTTCAGCAAACCAAGTGGTGATTTTCTGCTAAAGTTTTTAATAGATATTATATTAGGACTATCAAACTGATCTTCTATTTCAGTATTGCAAATTAATATGACTTCACATTCCTTATGTTGCTCTAAAATTAATTCATTTACATGCTGTTCAATGCCAGCATAAACATTACTTAATACAAGATGTGCAATTTTCATTTTAGTTTTTTAAGTTCATCTGCCAGCTGAAAAGATAACTTCTCAACCTCTGCAAACACCTCATGATGATGATTTTGTGGTTGTATCTTAATTTTTTTTAGGCCATCTGACATCGATATGTTTTCGATGTAACCAATCTGTTTATTTTCTAGTAGTTTCTTTATCTGTTTAGTAATCTTATTTTCATTTTT
>Ga0181568_10002917_pt1 | contig 15526 bp, 13 predicted proteins | sample 101ome_20_FD_133758 | JGI IMG/M metagenome (GOLD analysis project Ga0181568, IMG submission 133758) | Coastal salt marsh microbial communities from the Groves Creek Marsh, Skidaway Island, Georgia - 101404AT metaG (megahit assembly) | ecosystem: Environmental > Aquatic > Marine > Intertidal... | reverse complement strand
TTAACTCGCGAGAAAGACATTCATCAGCGTCAAGGCTCAAAACATATTCATTTGAGGCCATAGAGAGTGCAAAATTCTTTTGCTCAATATGACCTTTAAAGGGATGAGTGATGAATTTTGCATTAAAAGATGCGGCAATATTTTGTGTATTATCTGTACTTCCTGAATCAACAACAACAATTTCGTCTACAACATTATGTAGTGAATTTAGACAGCGCTCTAAATTTTTTTCCTCATTTAAAGTTATAATAACAGCCGAAATACTAACTTTCACAATTCATTTTGTTTCTATACATCACATAAAGCATGATATTAAATACCATGAACATATTCATTCCAATCTGATTTTCTAGAGTTCCTTCAATCAAAAAAGAAAGTATCATTATGACATTAAACAATACAATAAGATAGGAAACTCGCCTTAAAAAGAAAGGATAAATAGATATAAAAATAAAAGCTAAGCCTCCCAAAACGCCAAAGGCTGCAGCATATCTCATAAACTGATTATGCGGCATTAGCATATTTTCTACTTCAAAACTAGGATAATCAGTAAGATATTTATCCTGCATTTGTGCCTTCAAATCTCCAATACCAGTTCCCCAAAAGAAATTTTCTTTCCATACTTTAAACCCTAACTCATAACTAATTAATCGCTTAGAATCTGAATAATTGGCTTGGTGCATTTTATTATTACGTTGCTCAATATCCCATAGCATATAATTGACTTTTTGATTTAGAGTTGGGACTGTTTTTATCACAATAGTTCCAATTAAAGCTAAAGAAAAAGTACCTAGGAGTAATAATCTCCATTTTTTGTGCTCAATACTATACCAAAACAGTAAAAAGACCATTGCACCATACAAACAAAATAAACCACTTCGAACCGCCAAGAGATGTATAAAAACAAATAAATAAGCAGACAGTATTAAATTTATTAATTGCCTAGACTTGGAATAATAATAAAACTGAACAAGGCACATAAATGCAATTAAAATACTATATCTGATATGATTAATAGGGGTTGGTAAAACTTTACCTTGACTATATTTGAATAATACTTCCTCAAAATTATAAATCAATTCTAAGCAGGAAGGCCAAGTTGAAATACAAAGTAAAACAGTAAAACAAAGCAATATGTTAGCTAACCAATGTCCTTTTAATTTTTTATGATCAATACTCAGAGTTGCAAAAGGTAAAAGTAAAAAAGGTAATTTCATCATTACCTTCGCCAACCATATCTGTGTATTCTCTGAATTAAATCCACTCAGCAAATGAATAAACCAAACCAACATCCATAATTGTAAAAGTGGCTGTTTGAATAATTTTTGAATTAATAATTTATAATTGGGATGAATTATACCATTTAAACCAATAACCATAACACCGATGCTAATCATAGCTCTTGAATAAAGCAATCCAAATAGCATAATGGAAATACCAAAAAGGAATACATGATTTCTATTAAACAATGATTTTAACATTACTTCTTAACTAAATATACAGCTAATAAGATGATTAAACTACCTAGTAATTGGTTTATATTGATATGTTCTTCAAGAAAAAACACGCCTAGTACAAGAGCAACAATAGGTATTAGATAAGTTATTGATGTAGCAAAAACAACGTTAGAAACATGAATAAGCTTATTGAATAAAATCAAGCCAAGAGCAGTTGCTAATACGGCTAATCCTAACATACTCCAAATTGCTACATCAAATGTATCTGTAGATGTATCTATATTGGTAAAATCCTCCATTAAAAAACATCCTATTGCCATCGGCCCTACAATCATAAATGAAGCTGATGAAATAGTTAAGGTATGTAAATGGCTTAACTTGTAAGAAATCACATTAGCAGAGAGCGCATAACAAAAAGTAGCTGTAACAACCATTAAAATATAATAATCCAAACCTATTGATGAACCAGGATTATAAGACAATACACAGGTACCCAAAAAACCGATTATCAATCCAATCCATTTTGTTAAATTAAAATTTTTATTAAAAAATAATTTAGCAATAATGATAGTCCAAAGAGGTGTTAAAGCATTGAGCATACCAGCTAAAAAACTGGGTATCGATAATTGAGCATAAGCAAAAAGAAAAGAAGGCAAAGCGCTGCCAAAAAAACCTACCACAAAAAATGAAAAAAAGTCTTTCTTTTTTATTTGGGAAAACCTAGCAAGACCAAATGGTAAAAGACATAAAAAAGAAACACTGATTCTCAGATAAGATAACTGAATGGGAGTAAATACTATTATACTCTTTTTAATAAGTAGGAATGAACTACCCCAAATAATGGTAAGCACAATAAGTAAAAACCAGGCTAATGGGCTAATTTGAGTCTTTTGAACCATTAGATTTCATTAAGCGCTTGCCAAATTAAATCTTTGAGTTCTTGAATTCCGCTACCAGCAACACTAGAGATGAATACACATGGAATATCATCCGGCAAATCACTTTTTAACATTAATTTGAGCTCTTCATCTAGCATATCGGATTTTGTTATGGCTAAAATAAACTTCTTATAAAGTAATTCTGGATTGTATAGCTTTAACTCATTTAATAAAATGGTATATTCTTTTTTGATATTCTCAGCATCAGCAGGAACCATAAAAAGTAAAAGACTATTTCGTTCTATGTGCTTAAGAAATCTTAAACCTAGACCTTTTCCTTCATGAGCACCCTCGATGATACCGGGTATATCTGCCACTATAAATGACTTATCATCTCTGTAGGATACAATTCCTAAATTAGGTGTTAGCGTTGTAAAAGGATAATTAGCTATTTCAGGTTTAGCTGCTGAAACTACAGATAGAAAAGTAGATTTTCCAGCATTAGGAAATCCTACTAAACCAACATCGGCTAATAATTTTAATTCTAAAATCTTCCATTGATCCTTACCCTCCTGACCAGATTGAGCGTACTCAGGTGTCTGATTAACACTGTTTTTAAAATGGGCATTACCCAAACCGCCCTTACCGCCAGAAACTAAAACTACCTCTTGTCCGTCTTGAGTGATCTCACAATCTATTGCACCGGTTTCAAAGTCTTTAGCAATTGTACCTACAGGCACTTCTAAAATTATATCATCACCATCAGCACCGGTCATATGCTGCCTGGAGCCATTTTCGCCATTTTTAGCAATAACGTGTTTTCTGTATTTTAAATGAAGTAAAGTCCAAAGCTGTTTGTTACCCCGCAGTATGATATGTCCTCCACGACCTCCATCACCTCCATCAGGACCACCTTTTGCAGTCCATTTATCTCTATAAAAATGCGCAGAGCCGGCACCGCCGGCTCCAGATCTTGCGCAAAATTTTACGTAATCTACAAAGTTAGTTTCCTTCACTACAAATTGCTTATGTATTTAAGCCATTACAGCTTCAATCTGAGCAGTTAATCTGGCAAAAATCTCGTTAATTTCACCTTCACCTGCTACCTCTTGAAATTTTCCTTCTTTAGCATAAAATTGGCCAACTACAGCAGTCTGCTCTTTATATACATTAATTCTATTGGCAATAATAGACTCATCTTGATCATCTGCTCTTCCTGAAGTTGCACCTCTTTTTAGTAACCTATCTTTCAATTCTTCATCAGAAACCTGCAAAGCAAGCACTGTTGAGATTGAAGTGGTATGCTTTGCCAATACCATATTTAGTGCATTTGCCTGAGCTACAGTACGAGGAAAACCATCTAAAATTAAACCTTTTGAATCTCTATTATCGGCTAGTTTATTATCAATCATTCCAATAACAACTTCATCCGGAACAAGATTTCCTTGGTCCATATATTTTTTTGCCTCCATACCTAAATCACTCTTCTGAGAAATCTCAGATCTTAACAAATCACCAGTGGAAACATGAACTAAATCATACTTCTCTACTAATTTTGCTGCTTGAGTACCTTTCCCACTGCCTGGAGGGCCGAATAAAATAATGTTTAACATAAGTTCGATTTTGTGCTGCAAATGTACGATTTATTTAAATAGAATTAAAATTTCTTAACGGATTCAAATCGTTTTACAAAAAGGAATTTCAGAAATTTGTTTACCTTAATTTAATAGTATTAATTAACTATAAATCAAAGAATTAGATATTATTATGTTTAAACATATACAAATAGGAATAAGTACCTATATAGCTAGTTTTAGCTTTATTCATAAACACAAACTTTACAGTTTATTTCTTATTCCTGGCCTGCTCTCTTTATTATTACTATCGGTAGGAATTTATCTTATATTTTCTCTATCAATGAATTTGAGTGATTATATCTTAAATAATTTAAACTTAAACGACTTACCGATTTGGGCATTATCTTTAATTAAAATAACCTTAGGTATAATTATAAGATTGATAAGTTTTCTAACACTTTGTGTAGTTTTTAGATATCTTATTTTAATTGTTCTCTCTCCTGTATTATCTTTTATAGTTCAAAAGATAGAATATATTCAAGGCTATAAAGAGCAAAGTTTTAGTTTTACTCAAATATTAAAAGATGTTATTAGAGCTATAAAAATAACACTCAGCAATAGTGTAATTCAAATAGGTTTAATAGTGTTACTTTCTTTACTCAGCTTTATTCCTGTTATTGGTTATATTTGCCTAGTAATAATCTTTATAATTGAATGTTATTATTTAGGTTTTTCGCTATTAGATTATACACTTGAGGTTAAAAACTATAATGTAAAGGAAACTAGAGTATTTCTTAAAAAGCATAGAACCTTAGCTATGACAAACGGAATATTTTTTTACGCATGGTTAATAATACCTATTTTTGGTTGGATGATTGGACCAATAATTGGAACAATTGCGGCAAATATTTCAGTCAATAAAATTCTAAGAGAAAATGAATCAAGCCAAGCTTTATCTAATTCCTAATTTTTTAGAAGAACAATCATTACATGTGTTACCAAGCTATATTGCTGCAGCTATTAGCGAGTGTCATCAATTTGTAGTAGAACATCCTAAAATAGCCCGAAAATTACTTATTGGTTTAGGACTTAAAGATAAAATTAACCAAGCTGAGTGGATGGTTTTTGATAAAAAAGAGAAAGATGTAATGGTTTGGATGAACTTATTACAACCCATTTTAGAAGGTAAAAGTGTTGGTATTATAAGTGATGCAGGCTGTCCAGGTATTGCCGACCCAGGAGCAGATTTAGTCAATATTGCACATGACATGGGTATTGAAGTAGTTCCCTTGGTTGGTCCCTCTTCTATCTTTTTAGGTTTAATGGCTAGTGGTATGAATGGTCAAAGTTTTACTTTTTGGGGCTATTTACCTATTGAAACCAAAGAAAGAGTAGCTAAATTAAAAACACTGGAAAAATTCTCTAAACAATATCATCAAACTCAAATTTTTATTGAAACGCCATACAGAAATGAGCAAATACTTAAGGAAATATTAAGAACTTGTCATAAAGACACACAGCTTTGTATTGCAGCTAATCTTACTTCCAAAAAGGAATATATAAAAACACGCAGCATTGGATCATGGCAAAAAAATGGCTTACCAAACATCAATAAAATTCCTGCTGTTTTTTATCTTTTAGCCTAAAGTAAGGGAAACAACTTAGAATAGAATTAAGTGCTATTTTAACTTCTCGTTATTTTTGTGCCTGTCTTTATCCCTTTTAGTTTTTTTATCAATATTTTTTTGAATCGCAGCAGATAAATCTATACCTGTTTGATTGGCTAAACAAACTAAAATCCATAGAACATCTGCCATTTCATCTGCAAGATCAATATCCTCATCTGATTTTTTAAAGGATTGTTCTCCGTACTTTCGAGCCATAATACGAGCGACCTCACCTACTTCTTCCATCAAAATTGCAGTATTTGTAAGCTCGTCAAAATATCTCACACCAACCGTTGTAATCCAATGATCAACTGTGTCTTGTAATTCTTTAACTGTCATGATGTAAATTTAATGATTGATTATCAAGCACTAAAGCTAAAACTATTAATTATTATAAAAAAAGCTCTAACCAGCAGGCCAGAGCTTTTTTATTCTAAATTATGTATATAATTATTTTAAACCTCCGTTAAAACATTTAAAGATTTACCAATTTTAATGAAAGCATTAATTGCCTTATCCAACTGCTCTTTGGTATGCCCTGCAGATAATTGCACTCTAATTCTTGCCTCCCCTTTAGGAACAACAGGATAAAAGAACCCTATTACATATATTCCCTCATTGAGTAATTGAGCAGCAAATTCTTGTGCAAGTGGAGCATCATATAACATTACAGGAACAATTGGAGAATCTCCAGGTTTAATATCGAATCCTGCTTCTACCATTTTAGTTCTAAAATAGGTAGCATTTTCTTCTAATTGATCTCTAAACTCAGTAGTTTGACCCAATATATCAAAAACCTTATTAGCAGCTCCTACAATTGAAGGTGCAAGAGAATTAGAAAATAAATATGGACGTGATTTTTGACGTAACATCTCGATGATTTCCTTTTTTCCAGAAGTATATCCCCCCATTGAACCGCCAAGGGCTTTACCCAATGTTCCGGTAATTATATCTACTCTTCCCATTACATCACAATGCTCATGAGTACCTCTTCCAGTTTTTCCAATAAATCCTGCTGAGTGGCAATCATCAACCATAACCATAGCATCATATTTATCAGCCAAATCACAAATCTTATCTAACTTAGCAATATCACCATCCATTGAAAAAACACCATCTGTTACAATTATTCTAAATCTCTGCGCTTGTGCATCTTGTAAAGCCTTTTCTAACTCTTCCATATTAGAGTGAGCGTATCTATATCTTTTGGCTTTACAAAGCCTAACTCCATCAATAATTGATGCATGATTTAAGGCGTCGGAAATAATGGCGTCTTCTGCCCCTAACAATGGTTCAAACACACCTCCATTGGCATCAAAACAAGCCGCATATAAAATAGTATCTTCAGTTCCTAAGAATCGTGCAATTTTATCTTCTAACTCTTTATGAATATCCTGAGTTCCACATATGAACCTTACAGAAGACATCCCATAACCGTGAGTATCTAGTGCATCTTTTGATGCCTTTACTACTTCAGGATGAGAAGATAAGCCCAAATAATTATTGGCACAGAAAATTAACGGTTCTTGTCCGTCCTTTAATTTCACTTCGGCACCTTGAGGTCCTGCAATTATTCTTTCTGATTTGTATAATCCTGCTGATTTAATATCTTCTAATTCAGCAGTTAAATGTTCTTTAATTTTTCCGTACATCTGTATATTATTTTAACAAAAAAGGCCCCTAAAAGGAGCCTTTAATTTATATATTGATTGTTTTAAACTAATCCTTGGTCGATCATTGAGTCAGCTACTTTAATGAAACCTGCAATATTGGCTCCTTTCACATAGTCTGTGAAACCATCGGCAGTTCCATGAGCTACACATGCCTCATGAATATCATCCATAATTCTTTTAAGTTTGGCATCAACCTCTTCTCTTGTCCAGTTGTATCTTAAAGAGTTTTGAGACATCTCCAAACCAGAAACAGCTACACCACCAGCATTAGAAGCCTTACCTGGAGCAAATAAAATTTTAGCCTCCAAAAATAACTCTATAGCTTCAGGAGTAGAAGGCATATTTGCTCCCTCAGAAACACATATACAACCATTTTCTAATAATACCTTAGCATCCTGATCATCTAATTCATTCTGAGTAGCACAAGGCAATGCAACATCAACTTTAACGTGCTGCCATGGCGTTTTACCTGCGTGGAATTCAAAACCAAACTCATCAGCCATTTCTTTAACTCTACCTCTTCTTACATTCTTAAGATCCATTAAGTAAGCTAAATGATCTGCAGTGAAACCATCATTGGCGTATATGAATCCAGAAGAATCAGATACAGTTACTACTTTTCCTCCTAAGTGCAATACTTTTTCTAAAGCATATTGAGCTACATTTCCGGAACCAGAAATAGCAACAGTTTTACCCTCAAAGCTATCAGCTCTTGTGGCTAACATATTTTGAGCAAAATATACATTTCCATATCCGGTAGCTTCTGGTCTAATTAGAGAACCACCCCAATTAGCTCCTTTACCTGTTAAAACACCAGTAAACTCATTTCTTAATCTCTTATACTGCCCAAACATGTAACCAATTTCTCTTCCACCAACACCAATGTCACCAGCAGGCACATCAGTATTTGGACCAATATGTCTGGCAAGCTCTGTCATAAAAGATTGACAGAATTTCATTACTTCAGCATCTGACTTTCCTTTAGGATCAAAATCAGAACCACCTTTACCACCACCCATTGGTAATGTAGTTAAGGAGTTTTTAAATACTTGTTCAAAAGCTAAAAACTTAAGTATTCCCAAATTCACAGATGGGTGAAATCTTAAACCTCCCTTGTAAGGACCGATTGCAGAATTCATTTCAATTCTAAAACCTCTATTAACTTGAGGTTCTCCTTTATCATCTAACCAAGGCACTCTAAACATAATTACACGCTCTGGCTCAGAAATTCTCTCTAATATTTTAGCGGACTTATATTGTGGATTTTCTTCCATAAAGGGAATTACTGCCTCAGCCACTTCTAGTACAGCTTGTAAGAATTCTTTCTCACCTGGATTCTTTGCCTCAACTTTTGCCATAAAAGCATCAACTTGAGCTTGATAGTTTTTTACTGCTGTTTCCATAAATTTATTTTAATTAGTTTTTTCTAAAGATTTAAGAGGACAAAGATAAGTAATATCTATATAAATTAATAGTATTAGTTATACACCTGATTTACACAAAAAAGAGATAGGCAAAAACAAAGGGAATAGCTCCCATTAGTGCATCAAAACGATCTAATACCCCACCATGGCCTGGAATAATATTTCCTGAATCTTTAATTCCATAATAACGCTTAAACATAGACTCTATCAAATCGCCAATAGAACCAAAGATAATAGCAATTAGACCTACAAAAAACCAATCGATTCTTGATAAATCATCAAAAAATACAGGATGGATAAATAAGGCTATTGCAAGTGCGCAAATAAGGCCCCCAATAGTTCCTTCCCAGGTCTTATTGGGAGATATTCTAGGAAAAAGTTTAGACTTTCCTATTTTTCTACCAACCAAATAAGCAAATGTATCATTAGCCCAAATAATTATACTGATGCCAATTAAAAGTATAGGCTCATAACGCAAACAAAAAAGCACTAATAAAATAAAAGGAAATAAACTATAAGTTGTTGCAAGTAAAGCCTCAGATACTCGACCCATAAAGATGATTTTTCGAGGACTAAATAACTGCACTATTAACAATAAAAATAGAAATAATGATAAAGAAATAAATGCTCCAAGTGAAACTTGATTATTGAGATAACTATGTAAATTTAAAATCAAAGACATAGTGATGGGAACAAACATAAAATGTATAATTAATCTATTTAGTTTGTTAGGATATAGCATTAAGATTATTTCTGCCAAAGCAATTCCGCCTACTAAAGCGAAAAAAAATATTGATGACAATTCACCCCACCATAAACAAGCTATAAATACAACAACAAATAGCCCGCCAAATACAGCTCTTTTAATAAGATTATTCATGGTAAGATTTAATTTGAACTTAATTTTTTGAAATAGATTAAAACTATAATTAAACAGACAGAACAAACGGTAAACAAACCGTATCCTACTTCCACAGAATCTGCTTCATTTACGTTCATATCAACCATTCCTGCGTCATAGAGCTTGGCTACAGTAATGGTAAATCCGTTATAAAAGGCATGGGTGATAATAGGAATCCATAAATTTCCTGTAAAAACGTATAAATAACCAAAAATTGCACCTAAAACCATTCTTGCAATACAACCTTCAAACTCCATGTGTATTAGACTAAAAATAAGTGCTGTAATCCATATAGCAATATGATAATTTTTGAAAAACCTTTGTAGTCCTTTTTGTATAACACCTCTAAATAAGATTTCTTCACAAAAACCCGCCATTATTGCCATCACTACAAAATTAAACAGAAAATTACCTATACCTTCTAATGATAGAAAAGCTTTAATAACTTGAGTTTGAGCTATAGAACTCTCCTTCATAATTTCGCTTAAGCCTAATAATCGAGTCCATTCTGTTGATTTGTAAATAAAAGGATTAGCTAATAAAACTATTATAGGAATGAGTAGTAATAAACTAATCTTTGGAAATTTAATCAAATTCAAATAAAGCCTTACAGATTCCTTTTTAATCACTTTAATAAACAAATAAGCAGGTAATAAAAAGGTAATTATAGCAGACAAAAACTGCATAAATCTTAAAGCTTTCACCTTATTCATATTAAGGCTATTTACCCTATCTAAATTTAAGTCTTGCAAAGGTACATCATATACCAAAGTTGCAAGACCCGCAGCCAATATACCCCCTATTAAAGCACAACCCAATGTAATAGCACAAAATGCAATCAATAGCATAAAGTTATTATGGGATTGTATTACTTTACCTTGATTACTCATGTTTAAAGCTGCATTTTTAGTAAATTTGCATGCAAAATAAGCATTTCAAAGGACAATGGTAAAAATCGGAGATATAGAACTAGGAGAATTTCCTTTACTTCTAGCACCAATGGAAGATGTTAGTGATCCTCCTTTTAGAGCAGTTTGTAAAAAAAATGGAGCTGATATGATGTATACAGAATTCATCTCCTCAGAAGCTCTTATTCGGGATGCAGATAAATCTGTTCAAAAACTTGATATTTATGATCAAGAAAGGCCTATAGGTATCCAAATTTTTGGAGCAGAAGAAGAACCGATGCGGCAGGCTGCCGAAATTGTAGAAAATGCAAAACCTGAACTTTTAGATATCAATTATGGATGTCCTGTAAAGAAAGTAGCCTGTAAAGGTGCTGGAGCCGGTATCTTACAGGACATACCTAAAATGGTAAGACTTACTAAAGCAATAGTAGATCAAGTTGATATTCCAGTTACTGTAAAAACAAGACTCGGTTGGGATGAAGATTCTAAATATATTGTCGAAGTAGCAGAAAGGCTTCAAGATGTTGGTATTCAGGCCATTTCAATACATGGAAGAACCCGTTCACAAATGTATAAAGGTGAAGCTGACTGGACTTTAATTGGAGCAGTTAAAGATAATCCTAGAATGAAAATTCCTGTTTTTGGAAATGGTGATATTGATAGCGGACCTAAAGCACTAGAATATAAAAACAAATATGGTGTGGATGGTGTTATGATTGGAAGAGCTGCAATAGGTTATCCATGGATATTTAATGAGATTAAACATTTCATGAATACTGGAAAATATTTAGACCCTCCTAGTATTGAAGACAGAATAAATATTTGTAAAGAACATCTAGAGCGATCTGTAGAATGGAAAGGCACCTATGTAGGTATTGTAGAAATGAGAAGACATTATGCCAATTATTTTAAAGGACTTCATGGTATTAAACCAATAAGAAGCCAATTGGTAACTGCCAATACCACTCAAGAAATTTATGAATTATTAGACCAAGTAAGATCAAACATTGTAGTGCATTAGTTCTGTACAGAATTGACATCAACTACAATTATTTGTTAGCTTCGGTTGCTTTTGAATTACTTTCTAAGATAAAGAAATCGTAATTTCACCCCTGAAAAAATAATATACGCTAAAGACATGAGTACAGAAGTTAATATGGAGATTGCCATGGAATATAAAAAAGGCAAGCATAGTAAAGACACACTTATTGATTTATATACCAATACTCTATTACCTAGAATGATAGAGGAGAAAATGCTTGTTTTACTAAGACAGGGAAGAATCTCTAAGTGGTTTTCAGGTATTGGGCAAGAAGCTATTGCAGTAGGTATCACAAAAGCTTTAGATTCTGATGAATATATTTTTCCTATGCATAGAAATCTTGGAGTATGGACCTCCAGACAAATGCCTCTAGCAAGATTATTTGCTCAATGGCAAGGGAAAGACTCAGGTTACTCAAAAGGAAGAGAACGATCTTTTCACTTTGGAGCAAAAGAACATCATATAGTAGGTATGATCTCACACCTAGGGCCGCAGTTAGCATTAGGTGGTGGTGTTGCACTTAAAAACTTATTAGATAAGTCAGGTAAAGTGGCTGTGGCATTTTCAGGAGAAGGAGGTACCTCAGAAGGAGATTTCCACGAAGCATTAAATGTAGCAGCTGTATGGGATTTACCTGTAATTTTTGTGGTTGAAAATAATGGTTATGGTTTATCTACACCCACAGATGAGCAGTATAGGTGTGAGCATTTGATCGATAGAGCCCTTGGATACGGTATTGAAGGACATCAAGTAGACGGAAATAATATTTTAGATGTTTACAACCTAATTACTAAGCTAAAAAAAGACCTAGCTAAAAATCCAAGGCCAATTCTCATTGAAGCACTTACTTTTAGAATGAGAGGGCATGAAGAAGCCTCTGGAACAAAATATGTTCCGCAGGAGTTATTTGATTTATGGGGCGTTAAAGACCCACTCTCAAATTTTGAAAACTGGTTAATAAGTGAAAATATTATTTCAGAAGACTTCATCCATGAAAAAAGAGCAGAAATCAAAAAAGAGATAGAAGATAATTTAAGCATTGCTTTTGCAGAAGAACCAATTATTGCAGACACAGAAAGAGAAATGAGTGATGTTTATGCACCTTACAATCAAATAGTAATTGATCCAAGTTCTCAAAAAAAGACAGAAAAAAGATTAGTTGATGCCATCTCTGATGGACTAAGACAATCAATGGAAAAACATGATGATTTAATTATCATGGGACAAGATATAGCAGAATATGGAGGTGTATTTAAAATAACTGAAGGATTCACTGAACAATTTGGAAAACACAGAGTTAGAAATACACCAATTTGTGAATCTGCTATTGTTGGTATTGGATTAGGTTATTCCATTGCCGGAGGTAAAGCAGTTGTTGAAATGCAATTTGCAGACTTTGTAACAGTGGCGTTTAATCAAATTGTAAACAATTTAGCAAAGCTACATTATAGATGGGGAGAAAATGCAGATGTTGTAGTTAGAATGCCTGCAGGCGGTGGTGTAGCTGCAGGACCATTCCACTCCCAATCAAATGAAGCATGGTTCTTCCATACCCCAGGTTTAAAAGTTGTTTATCCTTCTACCCCTTCAGAAGCAAAAGGATTACTTGCAGCTTCTATAGAGGATCCAAATCCTGTAATCTTCTTTGAACACAAGTGGTTGTATAGAAATCCTAAAGTAGCTGAGGAAGTAAACGATGATTACTACACTATAGAAATTGGCAAAGCAAATTTGGTTAGACAAGGCGAAGATATAACAATTATAACCTACGGTACAGGTGTATGGTGGGCTAAAGAAGCTTTAGATGAAAATCCAGATATATCAGCAGATTTAATTGATTTAAGAACTTTATTACCTTATGATAAAGAAGCAATTTTAGAATCTGTAAGAAAAACAGGAAAAGCAATTATTCTGCATGAAGATTGCTTAACTGGAGGAATTGGTGGTGAAATTGCAGCAGTAATTGCTGAGGAATGTTTTGAGCACCTTGATGCCCCTGTTAAAAGAACAGCAAGTTTAGATACACCAGTACCTTTTGTAGCCCAACTTGAACAAAACTTTTTACCAAAAGAAAGATTTAAAGAAGATCTTTTAGCACTTTACAATTACTAAAAAGACATTATACTTCAATAAAAAAAGGCCTTCTAATTAGAAGGCCTTTTTTTATTATGGATATACACTGCTTTTATTACCTAACAATGGTTATAATTCCAGTTTCTTCATCCATCCACTCTATAGCATTGCATCTCTTAGCTCTTAAAACATAACGATAATCATCTGCAGGAGCAGGTTTATCTGCATCGTTACCCAGGCCACCGTTCCATCCATTATCTTTATCATTACTTTCAAAAACAATAACACCCCATCTATTAAATATTTTTAAATCTATTTCACAAATACCAGGTCCATTGATAAATAATACATCATTTTCGCCATTACCATCTGGTGAGAATATTTCTGCAATCATTTCCGTGAATGGATTTTCCGCATCTTCTACATAAACTACTAATGTATCAACTGCTCTACATCCGGCATCATTAGAAATTATTACTTCAAATGAGGTTGTGGTAGTTGGTGCTGCAATAGGATTTGAGCTAGTTGAATCTTGATCAACCAATAAATTTGCTGGAGACCATAAATGATTAAAAGCTTCTCCTGCAGAGGTTCCTAACTGAACCTGATCACCAGAACTTATCACTAAATCATTAGCATCAGTTGCAATTTTAAATGAATCAAACTCAAATACCACTAATTGAACTTCTGCCATGTTACCACAAACTTCTGCATAAATAGTATGAACACCATTATCATAGGATTGAGGTAAATAAAAATCAGGAGTTTCAATTACATTCAACCCATTAGGTCTTCTAAACCAATCAACATCCAAGCCAGAATTATTAGTTAAAACACCTTCAAATTTTGTAAGGTTATAGTAGAGGCCGGCCACATCATTACCACAATAAGTAAAAGAAGTATCTTGAGGAGTAAAACTACCCACGGTAAGTGATACAGGAGCAATACTAAAGCAATCATCACTTGTACCAACTTTTGCATAAACCCTTCCTCCAGTGCTTGAATAAGCTGTTGGCGTTCCAATTCTATCACTCAAAATATTATCAGTATACCAAGTTACATTATAGGCAATTCCGCCTGTTATGAAATCTTGGGCTTCTGTCAAATCAAATACAGCTCCAGCACTTCCACTACATGCTCTAAGTGCTGCAGGATATGCTTGAATATCTCCAATAGATAATGCTACTTGAGCATCTGCTGAGCAAGACTCATTTCCTTCAACAAAAATAGTTGCATATACAGTAGTTGGAGAAGAAGTGAAAGATTGACGATCATTAATTTGAACTGTTTTAGAGGCATCTTCATACCAGTTAACACTGTATCCATAACCGGCACCAATTGCTGACTCTACACTTGTAAGATTAAAAGTACCCGTGGAGTCTCCATTATCACAAACATTTAAGCTAGCATTACTGGATTGTAATTCCTCCACTTTCAAATAAACAGCAACCATTCCTGAACAACCACCAGATGCAGTTAATTTAGCAAAAATCGTTTTAGAAGCACTTTCATAGATACTTACATTATTTATGGCATTTTCAGCGGCAATATCTTCGAACCATTGTACCGTCAAATTGGATCCTTGAGTAATGATAGGCTCAGCAATTGTTAAATCAAATATAGCATTACCACTTTCATTTGACGGACACCTTGAAAGTTCTGTTGAAACACCAATGTCACCGCCAGCTACTACATACAAATCCACATAGCCATATCCTTCCATACCCGTTACACTAGCATAGACTCGTTTGGTTTGAGAAACATAGGCACCAGGATTTGAAATAAACAAACTTAATGTTTCATCTAAATACCAACTTATGGAACCAGATGCATTACCTTTAATTTGATTGCTCACACTATTTAAGTTAAATGTAGCGTTACCCAAAGAATCTCCACATAAAGTAATAGCAGCATTTCCAGGGCTAG
>Ga0181568_10002912_pt1 | contig 15542 bp, 6 predicted proteins | sample 101ome_20_FD_133758 | JGI IMG/M metagenome (GOLD analysis project Ga0181568, IMG submission 133758) | Coastal salt marsh microbial communities from the Groves Creek Marsh, Skidaway Island, Georgia - 101404AT metaG (megahit assembly) | ecosystem: Environmental > Aquatic > Marine > Intertidal zone... | reverse complement strand
CTAGCATCTGTATAATATAAATTAGTACTGCCTTCAGTTACTGAATCAGTATCCAAAGCAATAGCAATAATATCGCCTGTTGTTTGATCTACGTCTAACTGATTGGCTAAACCAGCAAGTTCGAAATTTTTACTCACCATAATATGTGTCCTAGTCTGCTACACATATTTAGCTGTTATCACGCACTTCTTATTTTGATATTTTTTATTTTGCCTTTGAATGGTACATTAGGACCAGGATTGCCTGTGTTAGCACCTGCGCCAATCATCAATTGATTCCAATCAATACCGCCGTCTGCACCGCCGCTTGAAGTTGATATAATGCCATTTGATGTTTTACTAGATCCTGATAAGCTAGACCCAGCACTTGTTTGATAGAACCAGTTTCTTGTGTCTGTAGATGAATAAATTCTATAACTTACAAAGAATTTAGTATAACTGCTTGACCATTGTTGTCCAGTTCCAAAACCATAGGCACCTAGATTGCTGCCTGCAATACTCAACTGTGGTCCATTGTATCCTGGAGTACTCCAGTCGTAGTATCCAACAAGATATCCTTCTGCGCCATTATAACCATTACCTTGGTTGTACGTACAAATTACCCATTGGTTGCCTCCATTGCTTGGATCAACTTCTGCTTCAAATTCCAAATCAAACCCAGTTACTACATTACTAGCATGTGGCATTAATGCAGGAGATACTAGTGTATTTGTGGTTTGTGATCCGGTGAATGTATATTCGTTGGTGTTTACATAATCCCATTCACCTGTTCCTGAATTATCAGTGTGTAGTACTATACATCCTGCAATAGCTGTTTCTCTACTAGAGCCACTGCCGTTGGTATAATCAAATTGCACACTGGAAGGTCTAGTGTCTCCATCTGCATAAAATTTCCAGGTTGCTGCCATTGCTTCGCCATTGCCACCACTGTTGAGACTGTTTTGGGTGGTCATTCCAGTAGTATCATTGGTAACTGTATAAGCGTTTGTTGATCTTGTACCACCACTAGAGAACAGCAAACAAGCGCCATCTGCAACACTCACTGTGGTTCTTGGTTTATCTATATCATTTATGCCTCTGAAATGTTTGGCACTGATACTTACAATTGGTACGTCAGCTCTATAATGCCAACAGGCAGCAATTTCGTTGCTTCCTGTTTGGCCAGACCAGGTTGCTCCGCTTTCAGTACCGCTAGCAATTTTATACCAAATTCTCTGATCCACGGCTGCGTGTTCTGCATCTGCAAGTTTAGTAAATCCTTGACTTCCATAGTTTCCGCCCCAACTTATGTCTGTAGTAACGTCTGGTCCATATTCGGTAATGATTAATAAATCGCCTGACTGAATATTGGTTGGAAGGCTTAGTGTAGCAGTTGAATTATCTCCGCTATCAGTTCTAGCAAGATATGTCAGTGAACTAATACCACCTTCAATTACTTGTACTTGTGCTGACTCTGCTACTACTGATCCACTGGTACTCACAGTACGCACACGAACGTAAAACAGTTCTCCTCCTTCTACGTTACTTTCATCTATAGGAGTAACTGTGAACGATCCAGAATTGCCTGTAATTGTAAAGCTGCCACTGGTAGAAGAAAAATCTGCATCTGCTGTTGTAACATTTTCAATAGTCCAATAAAGAGTGGTACTGTCAGGAACATTAGTTGTTGTTACATCAAATGTAAATGCACTACCTTCATTTGCGTCGACTGCTGAAACAACGATTGTTCCATTCATTGCACTGTGATTGCTACATTGATAATAGTATGTTCCGGGTGCAGTAGGTGTCCAACTAATAGTCGAGCCGCCACTAGCACCTTGTCCAGTAGCACCTGTTACTAGGTTTCCTGTACCTGTTCCTTGCGATGTTTTAAAGTATATAGGATGACTTGAACTTGCATTATTAGTAATTGTAATAGTATCACCTGCAAGAATGTTAATACTATCGTTATCTCCCGACACAGCGCCATCTCTGTCTGTAGCATTACTGAATGTATATGCACTAGAACCATTAGCTGTTACATCAGCTGTGTACGCTGTGGCTCCACTTGGTGCTACTGCATAGGTCGCTGATGCTACTACAGTGATAGTAAAGTTTCGATCAGTGAACTGATTTTCATCATCTGTAGCTCTAACTGTAAAAGGATAGCTAGTGTCAGATAACTCAGCTGGTGCTGTTCCTGAAATAGTATTCCCACTCAAACTAAGACCAGTTGGTAAGCTACCACTAACTATTGTATATGTAATTGATCCCGAATCAGTTTCACTTGCTACTAGAGAAATGCTTACACTATCTCCTTCGTTAAACGATCCTAAGCTGCCTGCACTGGTTGTCCAAGCGGGTACACCATTGTAACTAATTGCATTAACACTAGTTGCTTGGGAGCCTCCTGGACTAATAAGAACTAGATCGTAATCACCTGCAGTTTTTGCAGGAGTAGTAAATGTAATTTCAGTGTCGTTTACAACACTATAAGAAATAGATACACTATCCAATAACAGTGTACTTCCAATTTCAAAGTTAGTACCAGTAACAGTAACAGTTTCTCCACCTAGAGGATCTGTAGCATCTGCTCCACTAGCATAACTTATATTAGTTATTGTAGGGAATGTATTAAGACTGTACCAACCTGTTCCTGTGTATTTTTCAACAGTTGCAGTATCTGTGTTATATCTTAACGTACCAACTGTTGGCGTAACTGGACGTTGTGCTGTGGTACCTGTGGGCAACACAAAATTATTAGATATTCTAGCATCTACTCTAGCATCTGTGTAAAATAAATTAGTACTACCTTCAGTTAAATCATCTGTGTTTGTTGTGCCTGCTTGTTGCCATGTAGTTCCATCCCAGATATAAAGTATGTTGGTATCTGTAGCAAATGCTTGATCACCTGCATTGTTGTTTGTTAGTGGCAAATAAGTGCTATCGTCATATACATTAACACTAGTAATAACTGTAGTTCCATCTTCAACAACCAGTTCTGCTGTACCAGCTACTTCACGTATTTTATTTTCAAAACTAGGTGTGTTTTCTACATATGTAGCCAAATCCTGTGGAACAAATGTGTTAGTACTTGCATCATACACAAGACACATCTGATTAACAAGACTTGGAATAGAACGTAACTCAATGGGAGTTTTATGTCCTTCTTGGTCATGTTGTGCGTATACCACATAGTTACCATTGATGTTTGTTTCAACGGCTAAATCTTTAATAGTAATTGCTCCACGCATCATACTGTGATTACCACATTGATAATAAAGAGTATCAGGAGCATCGTTTGGAACAGTAAATGTTACAGTGCCGCTATCAGTGCGAGACCCAGTAACACCATCTGTATATTCTCCAAAGTATGTGCCTGCACTAAAATTGGTTCCATTATCTGTTGTAAAATAAAATGGATGTCCTGTTGCTGTAATATCAAATGTATATGTGCCGCCTCTGCGTAAAGGTCCTATGTTAGGATTATCTCCAGTGCGTGGTCCACTAAATGTATATGCTGTCATTCCATTGTTAGTAACTGTGTAAGTTACTGTAGGTGCAGTTAGCGTAGGAAGTGTAATCGTGCTAGGTACACTGATACTCAACCGCTGTACAGTGGTATCTGCGCCACCGTTTATATCAGGATGACTGTCAGTAAAAGTACCTTGATCTGTTACCCAACTAATATTATTTTGTGTACCAGCACCATCAATCCATTTAAAATGAATTGAATGCGTTTGTGTCATTGAACCGTACTGTGTCGCAGCAAAATTGTTAACAGTATACGTGCCTTGTTTGTATAAAGGAACATTTACTTCTGGACTGTTAGTAATAGTTCTACGTGCATATGGAAGTGTACTTTGCTCCCAAGTCCATAGCCAAGTTGTATCAGCACCTGCGTCCGGGGCTGCAACTTGTATTTCAAGTACTTCGGGTGCAATAGAAAGATTTACATCACTGAGTTTTTCAATTGGTATACTGTTAGCTGCAATACTGTCACTTGTAATAGCATTGTCTTCAATTGCTTCACCTGATATTTTATTAATAGGCATGTGTTTTCCTTAGGCTTGTGATTCTGACCAACTAATACGTCCACTTACAATAAATGGATTACTACCTGTAACTGCACTAGCATCTTCTGCTAGTGTTGCTACAACTGTTAACACGTCTGGTCCATCTGGAAATACGTTGTCTCCCCCAAGAATACTGTTACCTAGTGTAGCAATATCTCCCAAATCTTCTGTGGTCAAGACAGGTGTACGTCCAGAGGTACCAGTACCACCTTGAGCGTCAAAGTTAAACACACTAGCGCCACCTGAAATTGTATCAATGTTTTCATGTAGAATCAATTGACTCAAACTTGGATTAGTAACACGGCTCCATGCATTTGAACTTAGCTGTCCATTAAGTACAAGTCGGACTGTAGTAGCATGTGTACTCAAAATGTTAACACCATTTAGAATCAGCTGCATTCTATTGACAATTTCTCTTTCTCCTAAGAATCCTGGAGCACCTGTATCAACACTCGGAGCAAGTCTAATACTAATCAAAGGTATATCTTTAGCAACGTTAAGCTCACCACCTGTTGCAGCACCAATGGCGTAACTACTACTACCCGCTGCTCCAGTTGGAGATTGATCAAGTATTAATAAATTTCTTATACCATAGGTACTCCAATTGTTGCTAGCACCGTATAAACTTTGTACACTAGATTGATAAGGTTGTTGACTGAGTCTACTATTATTAGGATTGGCAGTTTCAGTACCAGCATTAAGATTTGCACCAGTAACTTCTATGCCAGCAGTTACCTGGTTTAATGTACTATCACCGCTATCTAGTAACAGTGCTGGTCCAGCAAGTCTGTATTGATTGCCTGATCTAATATAATAATTTTGAGTTGTTTCAATACTTGCACTAGTTGTTAACTGACTAACACCGGTCAATGTAATGTTTTTACTAGGTGCGTTAAAGATATATGCTTTGTCTGGATCAAATGTCCCATCCATAATAACACTAGTACCCCAGTGTGCTAGCGCAGGAACATAAGTCGGAGTTCCTACATTTTCAATTTCATAACGTGCAGGAACGTTACCACTACGCATATATGCTTCGGTAAATTCGTTACCGTGTATAAAACTGTGTACGTATTTTACATTACCGTTTTGATCTTTAAAACCAAAACGAACTTTACCGGCACCATACCAGCTATAATCAACATACGCCATCTGAATACGATATGGATTTAATATAAAGCCTGTGTATCCAGTTCCGTCACACGGATCTAGATTCCAATCACGTTGTGCAACTTTGGTTGTTTCTGTTTTAGTAACAACAACTTTTTCTTGTGTGGCTCCTCTATAACCCGGAATAATATGCATTATTGTATCACTGTCAATTTTACTAACTTTATAGCTTTGACCTTTGATAACAATCATATCACCTTTAGAAACCTGACTTAAAAATTTAGTACTAAGTCCTGTTATAGTACTATTTCTAAAAGTAACATTAGCATATCCACTGATTTGTCTAATACTACTACGTCTACAGCAATACAATTCATTGCCATCAAATTCAAAGAAAATACCGTTTTGATCATCAAACAATCCACATTTGAGCAAACTATTTTCCCAACTCTTAACATAATATTCAACAATACCTGTAGCAGAACTGTCAGTTGGAGTACCTTTTAAATCAACAGTAAATGTGAAGTCATCAATAACCGTTTCTACTGTTAATGTTCCGTTCCATAAATTTGTTGTAGGCGAAGGATCAACAGGCGTAGTAACTTCAAATCCCATTCCGCTGTGATTTTCACAATACACATAAAGTGTAGGAGCACTTGTTGGTACAACTATTTCTGTATAAGCGCCAGCTTGTCCTGGTGTTCCGTTGTAAGACACTCCGGTAGTATATTCTGTACCACTGTCGTGTATTCCATCTGGTGTAGTACTAAATTTCAATGGATGTGTTGAGTTACTGCTTTCTCCTTGATCAAATCTATAAGTTCTTCCTTCGTATAATTCTAAAGTTGAAATTTGATCTCCGTCTATGTAGTATACATTGCCTGCACCTGGATTAACTACAGTAACATCATATTCTATAATGCCCCACGAATCAATAGCAGCATTGGTACTTCCAGTAGTAACAATTTGTAATCCTTGACTCAATCTATGAGGGAATCGAGTTGTAATTGTTCCAACTTGTAAGTTACGTGTAAATGTATCAATTTGACTTGTTGGACTAAAGTTAACAGCAAATGATACTTGAATACCTTTACCTGACTGATAACGGAAGTATTTGCGTGTCTGACGTATCATTGTACTGTCTGGGTTTGTGCTTGGTATAAGTTCAACACCACCATCATACGGTCTGTGCAGTGCAAAACCATCTGGTCTCAACAACAAACTTGTGTTTTGTAAATAATTTACATTGTCAACCGCAGTGCCCGGTAATGGTTCTGTAACAGTGATTTGAATGTCACTGTTAACATAATCAATTGTACGTTCAATCATTGAACCAGTGTCGCTAACTCTGTTTACACTAGCAGAGGATCCTGCTGTAGTAATAGCAATAATGTTAGTGTTTGCATTAGCATCTGTCGCTGTATAGTGTACTGTGAAAGTATCTCCTGTTACTGCTCTAGCAAAATAAACTTTACCAAATGTGACTCCTGACGGAGCACTTAGGCCTGTAAAGTAGATCATATCTCCTGTTACAATAGTATTAGCTGCGGCAGTTAATATGTTACTACCAACAGTTGTAATACTTGTTGTTGTAGTTGTTTCAGGAACATTAACAAAGAACGTATCACCTTTGTTAAAATAACTGGTAAAGTTTGTATTTTCGCCTGTAATAGTATAACTGTTAGCTGCGAAGCTCACCGATCCTTGTCCACTAAAACTACCAACAATTGTAGTCGGCTGTAAACTAATTGTTCCTGTAAGTTCAGTTGAACTTGATCCTGCTTCAGCAATGCTGAGATTATTTCCTAACAGTGCCTGTTCTTGTGTTAGTGCAAGTTGTAAGAAATCTTTGTTTACTCTAATTGCATAATATGTTGTTGCAGTAGTAAGTCCATTTACATTGGTTGTTCCAGTTTCTGTGTAAGTTACAGCGTCACCTGTAATAAATCCGTGATTGGTAATATACAGTGCATTAAATGCTGCTACAACACTTTCTTGACCTGTTACTACTTTGTCTCTGGCTTCAATAGTTGTTGAGCTAGGCAACGTAAAACTAAGTTGATCTGTAGCTGTTGATCCAACATTATAAAGTCCATCAGCAGCACCTACGAAATTTGAAGTAAATGTGTGTGTTTCATTAGACGGAGTTGATGTTAAATCAACAATATTCACTTTTGTAAATGTACTTATACCACTACCATATCCTAATAGATCTACTCTATCAGTGTTTGCAATTGCCTCAGCTTGACTGTAATGTAAACTAAAATTGTTTGCGTTTATTACATATACCCAATATATATCACCTGACTTTAAACCTATTATAGGAGTACTAGCTGTGTATTGAACAGCGTCTCCTGTAACAAATCCATGAGAAGTATAAGTAATATCGTTTCCAGTCAGATCAATTTGACTGCTACTATTTCCAGTAACTGAAACACCTTGGCCAAATGTATTTTTTGTAGTGCTTAATTTAAATCTGTCGCTATTTTTAAAAGCAACATAATATGTTGCCGCATCTGTTAAGCCCCCGATAGTAATACCACCAGCATCGCTATAAACTAGATCATCGCCTTCATTGAAAGTATTTCCTGGTATTTCAATGGTATTAGCATTAGTATTTCTAGCTGTATATTCCACTCTATATTCAAGATTTGTCGATCCATATGAAGTAAAATAGATTGCAGATCCAGATACACTGTCAAATGCCAATCTGTTTTCATTTATAACCACAGCTTTATATTGAGAGCCTGATGAAAGACCTGCAGGAAGAGTTCCTGTTAGTGCAGTGATAGTAACAATTGTCTCTGTGTTGCCAGACGGTATACCATGATTAGGAACCCAAAGTGAACTTCTCTTAAAATCATTGGTGAGATTAACCCATACACTATCTCCTGAATTATTATAACTATAACTAGTGTAAGATCCCGCACTGGAACCTACTCTAGCTGCATAACTAAGGCTAGTACTATATCTATAAGCATAGTAGTCATAACTTGTACTTCTAAGATCAAACATGTCGTTTGGTTCAGCAAAACCAATACTGGTTGTAATACCACTGCCGTCTGTTTGAATCAAATAACCACTGAATCCTCTGTTGTTTGCGGCAATAGATCCAAATTCAGTATTAACATTACTACTTAAAAGATCACGGGTGTTGAAATAATATGATCTATAAGTTGATCGATAATAATAAATCTGTTTGCCTTGAGCAAATGCACTTTTAACAATTCCTGCATTGGAGCCTGTGCCTGACAGGCTCATTCTATAGTTAGTACTGCTTGCTCCGTTGGATACACGTCTATAGTGTACAGCAACTTCAGTAGGACTAATGATATTAAGATAGTATCCATACCAATAGCTCAATCCTCCAATGGGTGAATTAGTGCCACTGTCTCCAAGATACATAAAAGGTTTAGTGGTACCGAAATTATCTGTTTGTAAACCATGAGGAGTACTAAAAGTAATAGTATTATTAACGGTATCAACTGTGATATCATTTTCAGAAAAATAAAAAGCAGCATCTACATCTTCTTCTAAATCAAATGCTTCAGCACTTACTGCTCCAAGTTTAAACTTGTCGTCTTCTCCTGTTGCAACATTACTAGTAACATCTACACTAAAAGTTGATGTATTATCTACATCGACATCATTTGTATTAAATTCAACTACTGATTTAGCAAATGTATTGCTCAGTGCCATACTAGTACCACTAGTAAAGTCTGTAGGAGCAACAGTGTTTACAGTTAGTTCACTGGGTGTGCCGCCGTCTGTGGTAATACCGCCAATTTGATTTAGTTTAAATTCTGTACCTGTATAAATTTTTGCAGGGAAAAGCTGTGTATATGTTTCTTTTAGATCGTCTGTTACTGTGAATTCACTTTTGCCTTTGAAGTTAAAAGTATAATCATCAATAATACCAGCAACAATAAAACCACCATCTGCACTCACACTACCAGTACTTTGTAATATGATAGGAGCACCTCGTTGCAATCCGTGTATTGTATTTGTAGTAACTGTTACAATATCACTGCCTTGTTGTACATTGACACTTGAAAGTTCAATGTCAAAATCTCCGTCTCTGCTAAAGAATGTTGGAATGTTGTTAGTAAGTTCCAGTGTTTCCCATTTAGTACTTTGCAATCCGTATTCAAAGTCAGTATCAATCAAGTTCTCTGGATTACTAACACGAATTTTACTAACAGGATCGACGAAACTATCACCAAACGTTACTTCAGCAGCTTCTTCGTCGATGAAAATTTGTAAACTATCTGTATCAGCACAGCCTAGTGCAGTACAATCAGCTGCAAGTGTAAATGTAGTTTTTTTAGTTGTTTGATCATATACTCTACTAGTAAATCCAACTGTTGGATCTGCAAAATTATAGATAAATTTGTTTAGTGTTACATCAGTAATCAATAGCAAACGTTCTGCTGCAATATTATCATGCAATGTTACAGTGTTTTCAGACGCATCAAACGTATATTTTCCTACTAGTAGTTTCTTACCCATTATATTATCCTGTTATCCAAGTGCAATACTAAATGCAATTGCAGCACTAGGTGAAGTTACACCTGTTGCAGTACCATTAACAGTTAGATCTCCGACAGTTAATGCTTGTGTAGTAGTAGATCCTCCTGTTAGTACTGTATCAATACTAAGATCACTTACTTGTGTACTAGTAACTGTAAGCGCACCTTCATGAGCAGTAATACTCACTTCAGGAAGTGTAACTGTGTGGTTAACACTGAGATCTAAAACAGTGTGCAAATGATCTGCTGTAACTTCACCGTTGATAATTGCATCACCGTCTACGCTGTCGGTACCTAGTGCTCTTTGATTGATTTGTCCAATTGCCATACATATAACCTTGTTTTAGTTATATGTATTTAGTTACTGTATACTTATTGATTGATGTAATGTTGAGTGATAAGTTGCGGTGCGTATATTCCATTATTTGCTACTACAAATCTGTCAATGGATCCGGCTACTGCCCAAGGACGATTTGAGCCCATTGTGGTTGTTGATTTTAATACAACTCCTGACAAAATTACATTACTCACATCAAATGAATAAACTGCGGCACTAGATCCTCCGTTGTGTTCTTGAACAATATGTGCATAGGTTCCATTGGACGAAAGAGCAACTCCTTGACCAAAATAGCCATCTGTTACAGGATTGGGAGACTCTATTGTTGCAATCAAATTTCCAGTGGATAAATCTCCTACATATGCACGACCTTGGTAGTTGTTTGCACCTGTATAAAAATAATGTCCTATCAACACAATGCCACTTTTCTCAGATACTGCAATTTGTGGAGTGTTTCCTCGTGTAAAATAACTTTGTGTATTTTGATTTACAAACTCCCAAGTGTGTGCTGGCTGACTTCCAGCTGCGCCAAATGTAGTTTTGTCCCAAACATAAACTGCACCTTGGTATGTGTTAGGATTGTCTTCTGCGCCAGGTATACCCACTGCAATCCATTTGCCATCTACTGCAACACTGTATCCCATTCTATCAGCAGTACCACTGGGTACATTTGGATTTGCTATTATATAAGTTGCACTAGTGATTGAACTTGTACTAAAAGTGCTGATATCATACAAATAAGCAGCACCATGACTTCCTTGATTGGCGTGTGTAGCTGCTGGTGCACCTACCACAAGCCAGCCATCGTCTATAGCTACTGACCATCCAAAATTCGAACTGCCGCTTTGTGTTGTACCATCTGGTGCAGTTGCAAAAGATTCTAGTGTATAATTTGCACTGGTAATGGTACTACCTACAGTGCCAAATGTTGTTATATCATATACATAAACACGACCGTTGGAGTTATAATTCCAATCACCTACAGCAATATAGTTTCCATCTACAGCAACACTGACAGGAAAACCTGTAGAAGATGGAACTGGGTTTTGTAGTGTATACAGTAGATTTCCGCTTAAATCAAAAACATAAGCTGCACCAGCATTGGTGCCAGCTAAATCTTCACTAGTAGCAGTAGCAACAACATAGTTGTCACTTATATCTATGGCACGACCAAAGGTGTCTGCAGAACTGGATGGTTCAACATCAGGATTGCTTATTGTAAGCTCTGAACCCCAGGTTATACCAGCATCTTGATATAAAGTAGTATTTCCATCTGATGTATTAACATCAACATTTGTTGAAGGAAATTGTCTTTGGTCTCCGGGCCAAACAATTCTTACTCTTCCCATTTGAGCATTGCCATAGCCGCCTGCACCACCACCAAATTGTCCAGCATTTCCTCCAGAAGCACCGTCAGTGCCGCCAGATCCGCCTTTTCCGCCTACAGAACCACTTGTTCCTGCTGAACCTGAAGCGCCTTCGCCGTAAGGAAAGACTCCTCCACCACCTCCGTGTGTAGTAGCCACTTGTCCTTGAACAGCCCAGCCACCGCCTCCAGCACCTCCTGTGCCTGAGGACACTTGAACACTATGTCCAGAAACGTTTGTGCCGCCATCTCCGCCATCTCCGCTGTAGCCTCCGGCGCCTCCTCCGCCGCCAACATATCCTGTAAAACCACTGTCATAATAGCCTCCTCGACCGCCTATGCCGCCGCCATCGCCTGCTATAACTGTTCCTCCCGGTTTATTAAATGCACCGAAACTTGCCTCACTTGTTTCGCCGCCTCCTGCTGCAACAGTTGACAAATCTACAAAATACGAATTGCCGCCGCCTCCAGCTACACCACGTTCTCCACGTCTACCTACTACAACTGTGTATTTTTGACCAGGCACAACACTAATATCATTTTTCCATGCAAGACCACCACCACCGCCAGCAGAAGACCAGCTTGTGTTTGAATTACTGCCACCTCCTCCAATTGCTACAACACTAACACTAGTTACATTTGGAGGTACAGTCCATATATGACTGCCTATATTAAATTCAGCTTCTCCTGGATCTGCGATAACTACAGGTTTTTTCAAGAATCCTTTTGCTGAACCTGCTCCTATTGTACTTAATAATGGCATTTATTATTCCTTATGCATACTGTGTTTGACTAGCAAATACAGAAAAAGTACTTGCGGCAGTTTTAATAATAGTAAAACTATAGATGTCTACACTACTTGCATTGCCTGCACTAGGAACAGAACCTCCAGCCCAAATTGGGATTACAGAACTTCCGTCAATTTGAAATGATGCTAGATAATAAGGAGTAACACCTTGTGTGGCTAATACTGCACATGTTATACTCTTTCCTACATCCATTATACTATCAAGAGTATTACTAACATCTCCTCTGAAGTTAATTGTTCTGTTAGCTGTTTGTGCGGTATTTAAAAATTTTACTGCACTTGTATTAAAATCAAAATTTAGTGTAGCATTGGTGCTGGTATCTATATCAACATTTTCGATAATTTCAGCTATACTAAGTGTATTATCTATTGTAACACCTGTTGCACTTACAACCAATTGATCAGTGCCATTGCTTTGAAATTTAGTTGTACCTAGTGCATTTACTATTGCTTGAGTGCTGTCCCATGCCATAGTAAAGTCATTACCATCGCCTAATCTAATCTGGTCTCCATCTCCAAGATCAACAGTTTGAGCACTAACACTATCTATTGTTACTGTAGTGCCTTCCACAGTTAGTGTTCCTGTAATTGTTAAATTTCCTAGTTGTACAGGAACTATTGAAGAAATTAAAGCATCATCGAGTGTAAGCACAGATCCTGTAGCATTGTCAGTAATGCCAATAAGATCAGGATCTGAATTTAAATCAATCCATGAACCATTAGCATATGCTTGTATTTTATGTAAATCTCTATCGTAAACTAAATCACCATTGGTTCCTGTTTTAAGTGCAATCTGTGCAGTTGTAAAACTGCCTAGCTGAAAACTGCTTTGTGTTACTGCTACTCTGTCGTTGACACCTGTTCCAGCTGTTAAATTAATACTGGATTGAGATGTCAGCGCAGGTACTCCTATTGCAGTAGATGTTGATAATGTGTCAACGTTAATTTCATTAATGCTAATAGTGTCTGTGCTGTCTCCATCCATGTCCATGACACGATGATTAAAATCTATTAAATTTCTTACTCTACTCATACTGGCATATACCTTATGTCTATACTTTGATTTAACAATGGAGCACTTGTAAATGTCAATGTTGTTCCACTGATACTGTAGTCAGTTGGTGGTAATATCAGACCATCTAGTATTACTAGCACACTGCTTTCGATGTGTCCATCAGGGATAGTATAATCAACAGTTGAACCATCTCCTGTAAATTGATTGCTAGTGTATGTTAAATTGAGTTTGGCATTTGTGATGCTATCGTCTGGTGGTATATCTCCACTACTAGCCGGAAGTCCCAAATACCTTACATATATTCTACTGTTTAATAATGGAGGTCCAGTAAACGTTAGTGTTGTTCCGCTAGTATTATAGTTTGCTACTGGTTCTTGTACAACATTATCAATCATCACCAACAGTGTGTGACTGTATTGTGGATCAAAATTTAATGTAAATGCTGTAGTAGATCCATCACCAGTAAATGTTTGTTTTTGGTATATTACTGGCTCTAATTTTGCAAGTGTAAATGTTCCGTCTTGCAGTTTAGCACCTGTGATACTTGCATCTGCGACTGTGCCAATACTCAGTGCAAGTCCATATCCTTTGACTTCAACAGTTTGACCTAGTGTAGGTGTACCGCCCAGTGTAAGTGTTGTTCCTACTACTGTGTAGTTGTTGGTTAACTGAGGAACTCCATCTACAAAAACTTGCACTGCGGCACTACTACCCGGATCTTGACTCAGTGTGTAAGTGTTACTAACACCATCTGCGGTGTAAATGTCAAAGAATGCATTCTGTGTACCTAGAGTACTTATATTTTCCACTTGCCATTCGTTTGCACTATTGTTGTAATAAAGTAAGTCATTGTTAGCAACACCTGTTGTGTTAACATTACCAATGCTGCCCAATGTAGCTGCAATTGTGTCATCTGCTGGTGCCCAATAACTGTTTAAGTTGTCCCACTTGAGCACTTGACCGTCAGTTGGTGAAGTGTTGTTAACATCACTAAGATCTGATAAAACACCAACAGGAGTAGCAGGTTCGAATTGACTAGCAGCATTATTCCATTTTAATATCTGTGCATCTAAAATTCCAGTTGTATCAACATCACTTAAATCGTTAACACTTTTAAGTGCAAATGCTGTATCAAAATCACTTTGACTAAAACTGTCGCCTGGTATAAATTTGCTGTTAGCATTATCCCAAATAAGTGCTTGCCCATCTGTAGGAGCGGCAGTGGTAATATCAACATTGCCTAATACATCGATGCTATCTCCGTATACCATGAGTTGAGCACCATTGTACTCTGGTATTTTATTAAACTGCCATGTGTCATCGCTGGCTTGATAAGTCAGTGTAGCGCCAGCGCCGTCAATTGTTATTCCTGCGCCATCTGCTGCGGCTGCATTGGCTGCACCACTAGCTATAGTGATATTAATGTCATCTACAGTTAAATCGGTACTATTTATAGTAGTGGTTGTGCCGTCAACTTGTAAGTTACCCGCAATAACCACTGTACCTGTATTATTACCAACCGCAGCAGGATCAATTGTGAATGTTGCAGGACCTGCCAGGTATCCAGTTGTAACTATGTTACCGGCTGTGCCACCACTTAAAAATGAATTTACATCACCATCTGAATAACCAGCTGGTACCACATCCCATTCGTAGTCGCTGCCATTCCATTTTAAAAATTCACCATTTGCAGCGGTGCTTTGATTTAAATGCGTATCAACTCTTGCATCAGTGTAATATAGATTTGTGCCTTCTGCAACATCTTGAGTTGTTAGAGAATCAAATTCTAATGCTGTACCTGCTGTGTTAACACGTATATATTGACCATTTGCACCTGTATAGTTTGCAGGAGTATCTGAAAGTCCAACAAATGAACTAGACCCGCTGGGGCCACCTGCGGCATCAATAGTAAGTGTGTTGGCAACATCATCATATGTAAGTGTGATGTTTGTGCCAGCTACTAGTAAGTTGTTTACTTCGTCTTGGATATTTTCTGGATTTTGATAAAGGTTAACTGCACCTTCAGTGATGTCATCACTGTCAAAAGCAGTGTTAACTCTGATTAATGCTTCCCAAATACCAGCCGTGCCGTTATACTTCCAGCCTCTGCCTAAGGCTTGATAGATATCGCCGTCTGCGGGATTATTTGGAAAGTTTAATGCCATATGTGTATCCTAGTCTGCTACACATATTTATGCTATAAGCCTGCTGAATCTAACCTTGCTCTTAGAGCATCATTCTCTGCTTTAAGTTCTTGTATTGCTTTTGTTAGTGTTGGAATAAGACTATCATAGTTAACTGTTTTAAAGTCTTCTACTTCTTG
>Ga0181568_10002906_pt1 | contig 15562 bp, 14 predicted proteins | sample 101ome_20_FD_133758 | JGI IMG/M metagenome (GOLD analysis project Ga0181568, IMG submission 133758) | Coastal salt marsh microbial communities from the Groves Creek Marsh, Skidaway Island, Georgia - 101404AT metaG (megahit assembly) | ecosystem: Environmental > Aquatic > Marine > Intertidal... | reverse complement strand
GGAAAACGCAAATTGAGGGAATTTGCACATTCCCGGCCGGGAAAACGCAAATCGAGGGAATTTGCACATTCCCGGCCGGGAAAACGCAAATCGAGGGAATTTGCACATTCCCGGCCGGGAAAACGCAAATCGAGGGAATTTGCACATTCCCGGCCGAAACTGCGCAAATCGAGGAGAATTTTGAAACTCCGGTCAAAAATACGAGATCTACATTGCCAGGTCCTGTCTCACAAATCACCTTTTGTGCACATTTCACACGCGTTGGTTATGCAATGAAAACATTGCAAAAATAGTATTTATTATTCACAGTGCAAGTGTGCTTGCAACTACACAAATTGCTGTTTGATTGATCTTTCTGATGACAGACACAGCACTGCTACAGCTGGTTTCCAAAAAATGTCCTCATCCGTCAATAGTAGGCCATATTGGTTCTTTGCTTGTGGTTACGTTTTTGAGCACCAAAGATCCTCTTCACCGAAAGAGCAATCCGGTGTTGGGTCCGATAGTGCTGTTGATCAATATGGGTATATTGCAACTGGACCAAAACGTCAAGAAGTCGGAGGTGATTGACATTGTTGCGAGTTATATTGCCCGTGACAAAAAAGACGTCTGGAACGCTAAGGTGAGCGGATTTCTACAAGATGCGTCGATCTCGGTGTCTCAGTTCATGGTATCTAATTGGCTGTCGCAGTCGGTTACAGCATTGGCATATCAGCCAAATGTATTGATCACACAATTGCAGTTGAACCCAATTGTGGAAAGTGCACTTGCTACACTGTTTACGACAAGCCAAGAATCGGACGCAGAGTGGTCTTACAAGAAGTCAGACAATCCGAGTTGGTTTTGCCTCAAGTCAAGCAACTCGTCTGAGGATGCTTGGAAAGCGGTCACAGAATCGACATCCCCACGGCCATTCTGCACGATGCTTGTTGCCGCTTTGCTACATAGCGAAGATCCACAACCCGGCAAACCACAAGCACACAAGGTAAATTATGTCCAAATGGCGGTCTTGCTACTTGATTGGAGCAAGAATAACAAGGGAATTGCAGCATGTGATTTGCTGCTCAGCTCGGGCATTGACCTATCGACGTTGCTGCAACAACTGAGCGCAATGCAAAATGTGTTGAATACAAGCATGGATCACTGGCAGCAACGACAACAGCAGCATCCAAAAACCGACAAATTCGAAGAATTGCATAGCTTTGTAGATGCTCAGGTAAAAGCTGCACACCACAAGATAAACAAGCTGAACAAGAGCCGCCGCAATTGCAAACAAATGCTTGTGCATGCGGCAACCAAAGGTCGCGAGGAGTGCAGTGGTATGAAGAAAATTGATGACATTGCGAAACCAAATCAGCAAGATAATGATAAGTTTGTGAATTGTTTGCTCACTACAGCTGATCAGAAGCTCACCGAATTAGTAAAGCTGCCAAAGACCTCCTCATTTGATGTGTTTGGACATGTGTCGGACTTCTTCTGTGCACTGGTAAACGCCAATACGTCGAGTGGTCGTAAGTTGGCCTCCAATGCACTGGCTGCACTTGTTACACAGCCAATCAAGCATATAGAGTGGCTCGTGTTACAGACAGGCGGCCGAAAAGGCCATCTCTACAAGTTCTTTGAGTTCATTGACAAGTTGTTTAAAAATGATCAGATGTCAATCGTGGTTGCGCAGTGCAGCCAAACTTTGGTTAAGACAGCAGACAAGGTGAAGGAAAATGCGATACTGCACCTGAAGGCTGTGTTTGATTTTGTTGAAAGCGTTGATACAAAAATCCAAATGTGGGCGTCGGATTTTCTGCTGTATGCATTGCAAGCCTTTGGGCTGACGGCAACCAAGACATCTGATGAGCAAGAGATAAACACAAATCTCGTGTTGCTTGTCAATGTCTTTTTGCCTGGATTCTTACAGACCAGAGACAACGTTCCAGTTGCCCGCTGCAACCAGATGATTGCGACGACATCGCGCAAGGTCCTTGATGTCGCCACCAGCATGCTGTCTGACCGACAAATTGTATTTGAGAGGCTGATGCGGTTACTTGCAAAAGCACACACAAACAAGGTGAGGGAGCTGCTTCGAGCAGCACAATCTGCAGATACACCTGGGGCGATCGAAACATGTGCACATGAAATAGCCGATTGTGTATTCGACGAGGCCATGAACCCAGATACCTGGTATCTGTTTGTAGCAGTACACTACCTGTGTATGTGTTGCAGCCACATGAGTATGCAGCTCTGGGGTATAGAGGTTTGGAGTGCAGGGAATGTCAATGAGTTCCTGTTGCCGTTGAGAGAAGCCTTGGCCATGTGTGAATGGCTAGTAGCTGCAACGGATGTGACCCCGGACGTACTCTGTCTCCGAGAGATTTCATCAACCGCCAGATACGAAGACTTCTTTGAGATCACAGAAAGGGGTGTGCTTCATGGCAAAAGTGGTTATAATTGCACCTTGTTGCCAATGCCGTCTACATTTGCCAGCAAATCAAAAGCTGAAACATGGATCAAGCATCAAGTGTTTCACACCTGCGGCCGAGCGCTTGTAGAAAAGTTAAACACTGCTAACAACCTGCGGCCGACTAACAACGGTGACAACACTACTGGCGATGAATCAATTATCAGGAGTGCATGCAGTGAACTAACCAATGATGAATGGGAACGGTTGTTGTCACCGCAAAAGAAGGCACCATGGTGCAAGGTTGCGTTCTTGACAGGCTGCGTCAGATTCGCAGGAAGCATTCAAGCAAGCTACATGCTCATAGCAATACCAGATTCGAACAGCACAAATGTCGGACCTTTGCATTGTAATGGTGTTGAACTAGAGGGCGCGCAGTTGTGTGCGGCCTCACATCGCATCCCGACTATGTCTTGTGTAGAAGTGGATCCATGTGCGTCAGTGAACATGACATGTCCGTCTTATACACCGGGGGCACCAACAACACTGCGCCACATATTGAGTGTTGCATTGGGTGACGATAATCAATGCAACAACCCGTCACTTGAGCAACGAATTTATGCTGAATTGGACAAGAAAGTTGACACTTACTCTGAACATGTCAAAAACGTGTTTGCAAAGAATCATGGTTTACAGCATATCTTTGCAAAGATTCGGACCCAGTTCCAACAGATGAAAGCTCTTGAAGACAAGAAGCAAGAACATAGTCAGGCAGAAACTGCTGCCAAGCGCAGAAAAATTGCATAGGCTGTCTGCTAAGGTCTGTCTGTTATAAAGACAATCACAAACACATGTCCGTGTACAATTTTTTTAACGCTGTGTCACTTCACGATTTATTTTCTTTGAACCCTACGCCGCGTTTAATTGTCGCGGTTTAATTCGGTTTAATTGTTGTGTTTGTCGGCTACAAACATTACGTTGTAGCATTTGCTGTCTTCTTCGGCATTGGTCTCGATATCTGCTACAAAGTGTTTTGTGCTTCCATCGGCAAATGCGACATCGATTGATTGTGCGCAGAGCGTGGCTTGTGAGTCGATTTGTTGATGAGCCGTGTCTTCTGCTGACTCCCAGAGCATTGCCTGGTACGTGTGACTGTGCACGTTTTGGTTGTACGCCGTGATGGCTTCCATAAAACACCGAAGTACAAAGTTTGCTTCTACAAGTTTTGGAGCACGAGAGACCGCATGGTAGACGTTGTGTTTGGTGTGTTTGACAGTGATACAAATCTTTTCGTCGGTTTGATTTGAATCGGTCTCTGTCGGTTTGGCAAACGTGATTTTGCAATCAGTGGCATAATCTGACTGCTTCCACATGATTACTACATAGTCTTTGAAGCAATCGTACAGATTGAGCTCTAGCAAGCGCATCCATTCGTCCATGCCGTCTGCGCATTCGAACGTAGAGGAGACACGTGCGCTGTAGTCGCGTACAATTTCATTCGACGAGCGCTCAGAGTCTCTCAGAGATTCTGTTGTCAGTGCCTGCTTCTGTTTGTTGCCGTTGGCCCCTGTGTGCAAATACAGCTGCATGACTCTGCGTTTGACTGCGTCTTTTGTCTGCCTGTGATTGCACGTCTGTGTGTCGAATTTACGATCTCCGGGCTTGACGCAAAGTGTCTGTGTGTCGTGCACATCGTCGCCCGAGTCGTTGTGCAAATTGCAGAAATCGTTCATTGTCTGCTCTGCCCATTGAGAATAACCAAGTTCTTCTTCTTCCTCGGGCTCCGAATCGATCATTAGCAAAGATTCAAGCAGTGTCGTGGTGCTGTCTGTCTGCAGACAGTCTGCTTGCTCCAGGCATGCCGCGATTTCATTGCACAGGTCCATGTCGCAGTCGGCCATGTTTGCTCTTCAGAATATCACGTCTTTTGTCGTGCGTCTGCACGGGTGCACACTGGCAGATATTAGATTTGCACTTGAGAGGTATTGCTAAAACAATATACACACCGTATTTATTGTATGCCACGTTTGCCTGATTGCAACTTAATCTATTGCAATCGATTCATTCACACGACATGTCAAGACCTCTTGCAACAGCACAATTGGCTGAGGAGGTTCCATTTCAAGTGTTGCTTGTGATCAGGTTAGCACACTACAAGCAACCAATTCAGTCAAACCTTAACCGATTGGCGGCAAAGTGGCAACAGCTACATGAATCCGATATTGTGAAAGAGTTAGCTGAAGAGGTGAAACTCTTATTGAGGTTGTGCCTGATTCACAAGTACCTGATCCCCAAGAATGGTGCTTTGATACTCAACGTGCAGAAGGTGCGCACCTTCGCGGCCTTGTTTGACATGGACGTAGAGTTGACGGACGTAGACCCAACGGGGGTGCCAACTGCATTTTACTACAAGACTAAACGTCTTGTTGAGGGCCTGAGCAACAGAATTGCAATGCACGAACGCGATCTAACGGCCGCTATCAAGGACACCGAAGAGTGTTTGACCCCTGTCAAAGGTTGTTCTCCGCAACACGCAACAAAGCCGCAGAGACCTCAGACAAATGGAGATTTTGCAAGTCTGGGAAAGTTGATTAAAGCTGCCACACGCGAACCACCAATTGCGAGCAAGGAGTTGATTGGCATCAGACGAAGGTTTGATAGCCCCGTTGGCGGACTCAACAAAGGGCGTAATCGCCGCGTTTTTGATTTCAACAAAGGGCGTCGTAGTCTGTACACGCCCGGGATCAATAAAGTGCGCCCCGGTGGTGGTATTGAGCAATCACCAAAACGCAAACTGCGTGAGTTTGCAAAGGACGGCGCCAAGGAATCTTCTGAAGTACGGCTACGCCGGATGGTAAAGTTGGCTGCGTTAGTATTCAGCGCGGCACTCTCAGTGTATGCTGCGTCATTGTGAATGAATCTATTCACTACGTGTAATTATCAATTTTTTTCTTTTCCACATACCAATTGTATAAATAATTTGCAGTGTTGTTGCATAGCAAATGTTGTCAATGAAACGGTCAAGAACTTACTTTAAAATCGGTTGCTTTTTACCAGCTGCAGTTGCAATAGTGATCACCCAAAGCCGGGTTGTGTTTTTTGTTCTATCCCGGCAGTTTTCAGCCTATTGCGTATTGACCATGGCGACGTTGTTAATGACTCAGACAATCGGTGTATGCATCGACGTGAACACTGACGGTCATTTTGGTTGGTTTACGTTGTTCGAAACCGCGTACACGACATGTGCTGTGCTCACTGCAATGCTGATGAGTGGATGCGTGGGCTACGCCACAGGAATCAAACTGACAGCGTGTATGACAGTAAGTTTGTTACTATGTCTTGCATTTTATTTTATGGCACGAGGCTTTTGGAAGAGCGGCAACTACAGAATGTACCAGACATTGATGACAATATGGCATGTTGCACCGTGCGGGTGGTGTTTTGCGCTTTTGTTGGCACCAAAGCAAGACGCGTCGTTGGTAGTTACAATACAGTAAGCTGCCGCTGATAGATTCCGCAGCTTGAGGTCCAACCTGGTTGCTCTAGCAACCGTAGGCATAGGTCTTTTATTTTGCGCGTGAGTTTGAACGGACGTATTGCTTACGAGACACAATTGCACACTTGGTGTTTTCAGGCTTGACAGCCCAAATTTAGGCGTATTTGACAGCCCAACTTTAGGCGTATTTGGCAGCCCAAATTCGGGCGTATTCAGGCTTGACCCCATGCGTTTATAAAACAGTGCAATTCGATAGCAAACAAATGCATTGCAATCAACGTTTGTCTAGTATGATGGGGATGTGACACAAAATCGGACCAAACAAAACTGTGCATGTACTTGAGAGTGCAAAGAAACGGCTGTTTTGGAACCGCACGTCCGCTTTTGATGTCTTCGAGCTGTTTTAAAAATTCTGCTGGCCAACATGCCAGCACGATTTTGTGGACGAGCTCTTGCTCCAGCCCTCGATTTCTCAACGCAGCGCACAATTGCAACGAAATGTGCATGCGTGAAGCGCAGGCGTCAGCTAATGGCTATGAGCATAAAAATAAACGATAATTATTTGTTTGGCAAATGTCGAGTGTTTCGATACGCAACGGCTGTGTAGATGGCCGCTGTGCGCACACGACGCGTGTTTGTGCACCTGTTTTTGCAGCGGCCTCTCAGCGGTCTCGCAGCGGCCTCGCAGCGGCACTCTGTGTGCAAATTGTACCGCTGTAATACCGCTGTGATACTGCTGTAAACTGATGTGATACTGCTGCGACACTACTGCGACTCTGCTGCGACTCTGCTGCGACACTGCTGTGAAACTGCTGTGATACTGCACCGCTGTAATACCGCTGTGATACCGCAGCGCGTTGTGTTCGAATTGCACCTAAAGGCAGCACACGTGCGTTTGTATAAAAATCTCACAAAAACACAACGCATGATCAGCAACACAGCTCGCACTCTCGCACGCAGAAACATAATGCAGAAAAGGCGCCGTACCAATACCCGGACCGTGTACAACCCGCGTGTCAAGTTGTGCTCGCAGCTGTCAGCGTTGCGCAAACAAGTGCAGCTTTATGCGAAGAACTGCCTCATAGACGACCGGATTGTGAAACGGCACAAACGAGAAATTGACCAGCTGCAATGCAAGCTCAGCAATCGGGTGCAGCAACTGGAAGCCAAACGTCGAAAAATTGCCACCGCAAAGGTAAAAAATGACAAAACGCTTGCGCGCATTACGGTGGTCGAAGACCAGTTGTCACAACTGAAACGAATGGACATCAAGAGCGAGTGGCACGGCCCGGCGTACAATCTGTTCGAATACATGATTTTGTATCACATGAAACAGTTTGATGGCCACGCAGCGCTTTTGAACATGTTTCAGGTAAACAAACAACTGACCGGGTTGCTACAGCAGCAGTTCCGTTACAAAGTCACATGCTCACAAGAAAACGCACGCGTCCACAGACAACAGTCAGCACAGCAAACACTCGATGAGACAACAGCATGTGCTGCTATGGCCACAAGAACACTGCAACCACTTGCGTCTGTACTACAAAAAGGCGACGTGGTAAGCGTGCTGCGCCAAAACTGCGACGGTATTCGACGGTCGTTTGACACTCGCGAAACGCTTGCTATTAACGCATGTCCGGACTTGAAGGCGTGGTCGCAACGCAAAATTATGCTGCACAGAGTAGCAACAAAAACGTCGGATTACTTAGACCTGGTGCCAGATTGTGAACTGTGTGCGGACACTGTCGCTGCGTGCAAGCAACACCGCTTGCACGACTATTGCAATTGGTATCATCAAAACAGAAACGTGTTTGTGCGCATCTATCGGTCAGGCCGCAACAAACTATGGCTGCTTAAGCAATACAACCTACGCGTCACCGAATAGAGAGACACAAAGTCTATTGCAAAGTCCATTTCGAAAGGTTTTACGGGCGTACAGCGCGTATGTGACACTTGGAATAGATTTATTACAAATTTCTATGCTAGTTAAAAAACATATCAGCCGTGAGCCTATCGGTTGACAATTCGCAACGTCTGACAAATCACTTGCTGTCTTTTTTGCGCTTGTTGCTTGTGGTCTGTGCTGCACTTGGGTCGAGCGATACGATTTCTTTGAGTTTTGGGTTCATAAGTTTGTTTTTTTCAAACATGTCGGCTGTGAATTTGAGCAGGTCGACGCACAGATCCAGCGCCTTGGCGTTGCTCTCTATAAACACTGCGCAGGTCTTGAGTGCGTCCTTGTACTTGCTGTTGCAGCAGGTTCCCGACATGGTCAACATCTGCGCCGACAATTGCTTTTGTAGCTGCTGGTGCATCATGTTCCCGACGCAGAATTGAATGAGCTCCTTTTCGAGTTTTTCTGTCTGTGACTGTGCCGGTTCCATTAGATTTGTTTGCGCAACACAATTTGGCAGCCCGCTGTGAGCGAGATCCGGGCGGTGTTTGATGAATTATTGACATCATTTGCACTTGATTGGTTTGCGCACGTAGCTGCTGCGGACAGAGCAGACGAGTTCTGAAAGCGCGGCGTTTGCCCGGTCGTGACGACGGGGTAGGTGTACAGTTCAGATTGCACGAATACGGGCACCGTCTTGTGTGTCACTATGTGGCGCTGCGTGGGGCTCGGGGTCATTGGCGGATGCCACTGCGCGTAGAGCCGCTGTTGGCAGACCTTGAACCCTGGTGTTTGCTCAAGACTACTGCGGTCGAGTTGCAACGCACCGTATTGTTTTGGTGGCATTTTGGCTTGTCCGAGCACAACGTCGGCATCTACGCCGAGTTCGAGACACTCTGTGCCATCCCCAAAGAAATGGGTCTGCTTTCTTGTCGACACCATGTACAACACTTTGCATGCACAGTTGTGCGTGACAAATATTTGCATGATCCGGGTGTAGAAACGTGGTCTTGGGCAGTCTCCTCTGCCCTGCGCCTGAGTCACAGGAATTGCGACCTCGTCGCCAGTATCCGAACAATATCTGTGCGGATTCACGGCTCTTGCAACGTCGTCGTACGTCTCGTCGGGCAGGGTTGGGTACGTTGGCTCTATAATCCTGCACCGGCAGCCGGGTGGCGCGCTGTGCGCATCGGCGAAGCGTACGGGTGTACTGACAAACGTCTGATGAATCGCGCGACTGCTGTTTCTGCACAGTTCTTCGTTGTTCAGCAGCGCAGTGCCCTGGCAGAGCAGTTCGTCGAGCAGTGTGTTGTGCAACAGCGCGCTGCAGCTGTGCGTGTCGTATTCCCCCTGCTGCGGTTGAATACGCATGGTTAGGATGACAGGGGACCAGCCGCGCAGAGCTGTCACGGCGTGATCTTGAAACGACTTGTTCCATGTGGGCCCGCGGCGATACTTGAGTATTGATAACACCTTGTGTATGCAGTATGCCATGTCCTCGCAATCGGCAACGCATCTGCACGACGTAGACGCGTTGCGTTCGCAGACACGCGCAGAGGCGACTGTAGCGGCCACTTGAAACATTTCCTGCAGACGGACAAAAATCTCTGTTGGCCTTCCGTCGGCCAACTTGTCTGTATTGTACTTCGCCGCACGCGGTGGCAGCGCAGCCATCAGCACGCAAGCGTTCAGTATGTCGCTCTGCTCCGGCAACCAGTCAGTGACAACAGAGTGCAGATTTGGCATGATGTGTGCCAACTCCTGCAGGTCGCAATGCACGTTCTTTTCGTAAAACGTTTCCGGCAACAAGCCGTTGCCAATTTCGTACACCAGACTCTGCCAATTGACGTGCGGACCGGAAAGATCTTTGAAGACCTGCTTCAACTGCTCCATGTGCACGTTGACCGCGCGGACATGTGTCTGCATCTGCTGCTGCGTGGTGCGTTCTTGTTGTCGGTAGTAGCCGGTTGACAATTTGGTGCTCACATCGCAGCTCCGGCTTGTGGGTCCTGTCAACGAAAGTTTTGCGTTGCATGTGCCAAACGACGTCTCACGATTCCCGCAAGAAAACGAGTGACGACCTTCGACAAAATCCGGATACACCACGCAAAACGATATCGGCTGATCTCTGATGGCTGTGCCGTTCTGACAGTTGCGTATGCACTCCGAAATGTACCGTTGTGCGCGCCCTGTCAGTTCGTGGCTGCTGCACATGGGAGCTTGCGACGACGCGACACATGCACGCGGGGTGAACACCGACAGATGAAGCGTGGTCAGCATCTCCGTGTTGTTTGGATACGGCACGGTCAAATCAATGGTTTTATTCTCAAAATCAGTGCCAAAGCCGCAAACAGATGCAGAGCATCCAGAGCAGGACGCCGTAAGCACCACTGGACATTCGCGACAGACCGGTGTGGTCAAACACAGGCGTATGTCACTCAGACGTAGCTGACATTGCTCTCTGTCCGACATTTTGCTGCACGGCAAGTGATGACCCACGTCACATAAAAATAATACCGCTTCACTGCTCGTAGCCGTCGAACAGGCAATTCTGTAAAAATCTACGGATCAGATAATATATAACTTAGCGTCAATCTACTGCGTCAGCAAAAGTGCCGTATTGGTTGAGCACCCCCGTACGCTTGTGTATCCGCGATGCAGACAATACGTCAAATCGAAACCGCTGCGCAGACGGTTGCCTTGTGCAAAGCAAAACACGACACGCTTGCTGCTGAGCTACAAGTGTGCACTCAAAAGCTGACCCAAGCAATCGCGCAACAGCGGCAGCAATGCTGCAATATGCGAACACACGTTGTGGCCGAGCATCGCGTTGTAAACGCATCCTTCCTGCTGAATCGCCCACTCACATCGCAGATCTACGCTGAGTTGCCGCGCGTACGAGTGTGCGTCACGTGTGGAACCGACACCGACTGCTCCGCTGTGTATATCAACCCGCGGAAATGCCGTAGCGGTGTCTTCTCAATTGTCGTATACGACCGAGTCATTTGTTGACGCGTGCGGAAAATAATGTCATTAAAATATGTGTCCACAGAGTCGTATAGACGTCGTATAGACGGTTCTGAGCGCACATGGGCAAAAACGACGTGCCAATCAAACAAAGAGACGGACGAGAAGCAACAGGCCTAACACACTTGTGCGATGATGACTCCTATGATGACGAGTTGCCTGCTTACACACCCACACCTGACTGGTCCGAAATTGAAACCTCATTAGTTCGGAAAACAGTAGATCGTCGCCGCGAGATGAAATTGTACATGAAATCATGTGAAACTGAGTACATCAATTACGCACTTGCTGTGATGCGGCATGAAATATGGCGCGAAGCCAGCGCAGCTGCGAGGAAGGGTAATGACAAGATCACACTACAGACTGCTACGCTTGACTTTGCTGAATGGATGGGCTTGAATCACACAACTTGGGTCAACGACGACGACAACCACGACATGTATCTACATATACTTTACGAAGTGGAAGAATCTATCAATGTGCAAGTGTACGAAGCCTTGCAACAAGCAATGTCAAATTGGTCCGTACGTCGTGACTGTGTAATATACGACGAGCATTTAAGACCTTTGACAGAACAAGACAAAAAACGTGCAAGCTGCAAGACATTTACTATATCGTGGTCGGCTAACGCCGCAAAACTGTACAATCTTGAAAACAGCAAGACTGCAAAGCAATCAGCGCGCAATGGGCAACAAATGTCAGTTTACAATAATTATTAAATAATTGATTCAAAGTAAGCATACATTTAATGTCATGTCACATGTACTCTACTCGTCTAAGTCCGAATTTATGGCTGACCAGTCCCATTTTTGTTTGCGCACACGTCTACATGAAGCACATTGCTGTTTCTTGACGTTTCTCCGATTGCCACACTCACATCCATGAAGCCAGCAGTATTGACCATATGCCCGTCCTTCTGCACAGTTGTGCACTTTGCACAAATGCTGTGGGCAATATTCAGGCTGAATTTTTTCAGTCCGTGGAGTATCCCGACAACAAGCATTTTGACAAGGTGATTGTTTGGGCGCCTGAGGCAACGTGCAGTTTGCGATTTTGCATGTTGCACGCCGAGGCCGCTGAGGCCATGAAAACAGCTGCTTGCGTATTTCAGGGGGAAAGGCTCGAAACGAACCCTGTGGCTGACACGGCTGACACAGCTCTGCACTCTCTTCGACGTTTTGCCTCCAATTATTGACGGTGGCACTGACGCTGGCACTGAACTTTACAATTAAAATTGCACGCAAGAGGAAAACAATTCTATAATACTCTTGTTTGACTTGTTGTATTGCAGACAGCCAGTATTCATGATCCACGCCGATATCCTGATGTCGGCCCTTGCCGTGTTGGCCCTTGCCGTGTTGGCCCTTGCCTTGTTGGCCCTTGCCTTGTTGGCCTTTGCCCTGTCGGCCCTTGCCTTGTTGGCCCTTGCCCTGTCGGCCCTTGCCGTGTTGGCCCTTGCCGTGTTGGCCCTTGCCGTGTTGGCCCTTGCCGTGTTGGCCGCCAGCACTGTTCTTGACGAGGTGGTCTTGCATTTGCTTGAATTGTTGTTGTAATCAGAAACTTACAATCATTAGCCACTGAACCTTTTATTTATAATTACGTCAAGTTGTTTACAACAGATTTGTATACACACACTAGTATGCAATCGACGAGCTGTGACGGCGCACAATATGTTCTTTGGGCGCGAGCGGTCGATGCACAGCGGCCGTCGTTCCTGTGGCTGTGAGGCCAAGTGTGCGCAACTGTTTTGGATTTGCTTTGAAGGCCAAAACATAATTAGAAGCTGGTTCGCCCATTGTTTTGACATGTTCGTGATTGAACCCTTGGTCGATGAGACTGTCGAGATCTTCACCTAGCACCGCGAAGTCGGCTGTCGTAAACTTGAGCGAGTTGACAGCATCATCCACACTGATTCCGAGTTCGGTGTAGAGTGTCTTGAACGTGACATTGAGCGGCGGAGCGGCCAACACTGCCGGGCCCGCTTTCGAACGATATTTTTGAATATGATAGTGTGACAGGCCAAGAATTAGCAAATCTTGCCAGTTTGCACCAAGAAAAATCAGATGCCGAATCTCGTACCCCCACGACAGCCACAGCGAGAACGTGACGCCAATTTCTGCAATTGTCTTGACTGTAATCTGAGCGGCCTTGAGCGTCTCGAGAGGAGCACAGGAGACGAGCATCGTATGAGCGTCTCGGTGTTCCTTTTTGAGCGTAGGGTCTGCATTGATGAGTATTTTGATTTTGATGGCCTTACGTTTTTCAATAGCGGCCTTTTGGTTGTTGCGTCGTTCGGCTTCCGTAAGCGTGTCCTCGGGCTGTGGCAGCCCCAAAGAGCTGTTGATAAAGTTTACAAGGCTGTTGTTTACCGTATTAGCCAGTGGGTGCCTGTACAGGTTGTCTGTGCTCATATTGGTCTCCTCTTCGTGTATCTGACACTGCCGCTGCACATCTGCGACGTTGTTGGACTTGTTGAGCACATTGAACGTGTTGGTCATCACAAGCGCAGAGTGCTTTGTAGTGGTCTCGAGTGGCCGCAGGAACTGTGCATTGGCGTAATGCTCCGTGTTCCACTGCTCCGCCACGAAATTTATTGTCGGTACTTGTACAGGTTCCGGTGGCTCCTCAGACTTTTTTGGCTCGGCAACCTCTACTGACTCTGGTGCCGCTTTGGAGACGTCAACGCGTGCAAATCTGGAATAGTTTGCCGTGTGCCGAGCTGGCGGTGGTTTGGCGGCTTCAGGTTGCTCGGTTTGTGTCGCGTCTAGATTGTTGTAGTTGGCATCGAATCTGGACGATTGTTTTGGTTCCGAAAATGTCACTGGGGCGATCGATTCAGCTGCAACGGGCGCTTCTTCAAGCATCATTGACACGAGTTGCACACGCAAAGGATTTACGGGATGGCGCACTCGTTATGGATTTTCAAATCGTTTGGATGATTGTGCATGGTTCACTAGGAATCATTTGAAATACATTTTATAAGATTGAGATAAATTAAGGACACAATGAAACCACTACACTGGCACCGCAACTTGCGTGTCGCAGATCTGTCACGGGTACACTCCGAGCACACTGTACATGTCGCGTGGGCACACGCCTGTGAACACGACGTGTTTGTCGAGCAGCGACTGTAGTTGATACACGTATCCCTGTTTGATACGATTCTCAGCCAAGAAAGTATGTTTGGTGTGTCCAAGATTTACAAAATCGACGCCGATCACATGGCACGGGATTTTGGCATTTGTTGCGTCAACGTAAAATACCAATGTAAAATACGGAAACATTACGGTCTTGGCAAGCTGCGCTTGCACCTCGTGCGTTTCGTACTTGTGTTGTAGATCCAGTGCACAAGTAGCCTGATGTGCGCAGTTTTGATTGATATACCGCTGCTGTGCGCATATGCACGCTTCTACAAACGTCGGCGGCTGCTTGAGACGCGCGATCAGTTGCGCCTCGTGTTTGACGCGTTGTTTCAACGTTTGGTATAGCAGCACGTTGCGCGCGTGATCCATTGCAAGACAGTCAAGCCACGCGGCTGCCGTCGAAACACGCCCTGCACTGCACACCCTGTGCTACAGGTGCGCAAAAGCCTTTTGAAAACAAGAGCCACACGCCCTGCACAGGAAAGGCGTAACTTGTGCACCAGGCGTGCAAGAGCCTTTTGAAAACAAGAGCCACACGCCCTGCCCACGTGTTTGGTGCGCGAGCACAGACGCGTCTGTTGACTCGGTACAAGTCGACGCTACGGTATTTTTGAGATAGTGTGCAACGTGTTACGGCAGTTGCGTTGCAGGGGTTTGCACTTGTACCACCACCCACAATATTACGCTTGAAGTGCGTACGCGCGTACATATTACATCTAGCCTGAACCACGTAGCAAGGTTGCTTGCAGCAAACACTATATAATTACGAAAGGGGAGTCAAGGCGGACCTCAAACCAAACAGCCTTACAAACGGCAACCTGTTTTGTGTTGACATATTGGCACACGCCCTCTGAATGTAACATGTTTTAAGCCGTATAAATCACGGCACCTGCTGATGTTTTGCAACAGGGCGTGCGTACTGGGTCAGAGCTTTGCACGTCACCATCCGCGTTGCAAATTGCAGATAACACAGAGCAGTGCAAGAGACATATGGCAAACAATGCAAAGCTGTTTGCTCAATTTCAACAAAATGTGATAAAGCACTCACAAGATGACATTGCCAAGGTTGTACACGAATGCATCGATGCAAACGTCAGCACTGCGTTCTCGGTGGACGATTTTATGAACGTTGTATGCGTACACAACGAGGTGCGTATCGGCGGCCACTGGTTGTGTCTTGGCGACCAGGAAATCAACTTGTGTGAAACGCCACTTGGTGAAATATACGTTTCGAAAAACATGGGCGGCCAACAACAATTTTTTTCGGGTGCAAGCAAGACACAGAAATTGCCACCCAACGTGTTGATTTTTCAAGGCGAGTTCGATCCGTGTGTGTCAATGCTGTTTATTCAGAGTATCACTGCAGCAGCCGAGTTTATCGAAAAGAGCAAGTCTGCCTGCACAGATCCACATTTACTGTACATTCTGATCCACTCCCCAGGCGGTGATGTCAGTCAGCTCGAACGTGTCCTTTCGGCGTTGTCTTCGAAATTTGCAATGAACGCCGATGAAACAAAGTACATGTCGGCATATGAGGCGCTTCGTAAGTGCAACGCTAAAAATGGTACAAATGGGCAAGCAGAGGATGCACACGACACACAGCAACAAAT
>Ga0181568_10002896_pt1 | contig 15587 bp, 28 predicted proteins | sample 101ome_20_FD_133758 | JGI IMG/M metagenome (GOLD analysis project Ga0181568, IMG submission 133758) | Coastal salt marsh microbial communities from the Groves Creek Marsh, Skidaway Island, Georgia - 101404AT metaG (megahit assembly) | ecosystem: Environmental > Aquatic > Marine > Intertidal... | reverse complement strand
TAAACGGATGATAAATAGCGGCGTGATTAAGGAAGACAAAGAGTCAGAAGAAAGCCTTTCACGTTCGGACATAAAAAATTTCTTAAAGACATTTAGATAGGAACAAATAATGATCTTGTTAGACAACAAACCTCTCTGGGTTTGTCCAGGAGGAGATCAGCTCACAGCTGACAGCTTTATGAGAGAAGCAAAGAGTCTTATTACACAGGGGTCAAAAGTTTACGTAGGTACTGACTCAATGGTCAGAGGAAATAACTGCATCTTTGTGACAGTTGTTGCTTTTCATGACAGCGAAAGTAAAATAGCTAAGTACTTCTACAAAAAATTCAAGATTATCAATGGCGAATACAAGAATCTTAAGAATAAAATTAATGAAGAAGTAAACTTATCAGTTCAAGCTGCACAGAAAATTAATGAATTTTCACCAAGCACTCCAATAGAACTACATGTTGATATTGGAAGAAACAAAGAAAACAAAACCAGGATGATGATGTCAACTGTGTCTGGCTGGGTTACTGGCATGGGCTATGACTTAAAAATCAAGCCTGACTCTTGGGCGTCGTCATCTATTGCAGATAATCATACAAAATGACGGAGGCACACATGTTCAGTCACACACCCAAGACTACAATTGAAGAACTAGTTCAAGAGTCAATGTTTGGGATTATTAAGTCCAAGACAGGTATTAGAACACCCATTCAGATAAGACACTTAGAATTTATTACCACTTTTAGAAAGGAAAAGGGTGTAGTAAGAATTAGTTCAATTTATCTGAAGCGAAAAATGATTCCTGGTTTTGAAAGAATATCTACCAAAGAGATTAAATTCAGCGGCGCGACAGGAGGTGAGTTTGTAACTTTCTTGCGTCATCGCGGTGCCAAGCAAATTATTGATAAGCAGAATATTTTAGAAAAATTATAAGTGTGTAAATCTTACTTATGTGAACTATAATAGTGTAGCATAGGAGATTAACTTTGGATATTAGTAAACACTTTCCCTATCCTGTTCCCCGACCAGAGCAGGAACAGGCAATCGAAGCTGCCCTCAAAGCATTTCTGAAAAATGACAAGAAGTTCTTTATTCTTGAAGCAGGAACAGGTGTTGGTAAGTCTGCAATTGGGCTTACATTGGCTCGTATTGTCAACGAGAATCTTTCACACTCAGAAGCGTTTGCTCAGGGTTCGTACTTTCTAACTACACAGCGAGTTCTTCAAGAGCAGTATGAAAATGACTTTGGGCATCCAAGTGGAAAGATGACCTCAGTTTATTCGTCAAAGAATTATCAGTGTGAGTTTCACAAACAGAATACTTGTCAGGCAAGTCAGCAAATGCTTAGGACTGAAGATAAGTCTTCTCGATTCTTTAAGAAGTGCACCGCTGATTGTCTTTATAAACGCGAGAAGAAGCTTTTTCTTGAGTCACCAGAATCTGTAACAAACTTTCCTTATTTTATTATGGAGTCCACTTATTCTGGAAAGATTACTCCAAGAAACTTTCTAGTAGTTGATGAGGCACACAACGCTGAGTCTGTTCTAACAAAGTTTGTAGAACTTTCTGTAAGTCAGTATTTCTGCGATAAAGTTGTTAAATGTAAATGGCCTGACAAGATCACACCGGTCGCATTCTATAAGTGGCTTCGCGATGTCTATAATCCTAAACTTCAAAAGCAGATTCTCTATTTTGAGCAGCAGCTTGAAAATCTTGGGCTCAAGTCTCGTGTAAAAGATTTGGCTGCAATCGCACTTAAGTATGACATGCTTACATCTCACTCAAACAAGTTGACGCTCTTCTTAGAAGATTATTCTTCAGACAACTGGGTGATGGAAGTTGGAGAGACAGAGAAGCGCGGCTATGTTCGTGTTACTTACCGTGCTATCGATGTTTCAAAGTATGCTGAGTCTTATCTCTTCCGTATGGGTCGTAAAGTTTTACTTATGTCTGCAACAATTCTTAATGCAAAGGGATTCGCAAAGTCGATGGGTATTGCTGAAGACGACTATGATTCAATTAGCATTGCTTCACCCTTTCCGGTTGAGAATCGACCGATTATTCATGCCAATATCGGAAGTTTTAGTGCTAAGGTGATTGACTTTACTCTTCCAAGAGCCAAAGACGCTGTTAAAGCAATTTTGGCTGAGCATAAGGGAGAGAAGGGTATCATCCATTGTCACACGTACAAAATTGCTAATTATCTAAAGAAAGCACTTCGATCGAAGCGAATTCTTACGCACAATAGCGATAATCGAGACGAGATTCTGCATAAACACATCACATCCAAGGAGCCCACTGTTCTTTTGACTCCTTCGATGACAGAAGGCGTGGACTTAAAGGGAGATGCTTCTCGATTCCAGATTATTGTTAAGGTACCCTATCCTTATCTTGGTGACCCAATTATTAGAAAGCGGATGAACAAGAACGAGAAGTGGTACCCAATGCAGACTGCAATGACAATTGTCCAGGCTTACGGTCGAAGTGTTCGATCAATGGAAGACAACGCAGTCACTTACATTCTTGATAGCGACTGGAAGCGTTTCTACAGTCAAAACAAAGATGTTTTTCCAGCTGGATTTCATGAATGTCTAATCTAAGGCAGTAATGCCAATACAGCAGGAGTCGCTGCTGGGTTGTATTTGATAGACATCTTATCATAGACAAGATCGTCTGTTGCAAGTCTTTTTAAGACATCTTCAGGTACCGCTGTATTACCTGCCAGACTTTGCAAAACATCTTCAGATCTTTCTTGCGAAAGCATCCTTAAAACCTCGGGAGGTGTTTTAGCATGTCCAGCTGCTCTTGCACGAACTATTTCATCCTCGTCTTCAGCGAGGATTTTTAGTATTTCAGGTGTGACATTTGGATTGATTGCCACATGAGACCTTACGTGCCATTCTTCGTGTCTAGTAAGTTCTTCAAGAAATTCTAAGCTTAAGCCAGGATTAAGAGGAACTGATTCTAGAACTTCTTCTTCTTCGTCTTCAAGTAAGCTTCTAATAATTTCTTCGGGTGTAGAAGGGTTCATGGCTATTTGCTCTCTCACCCAGGTCGCCGGATCTTTAGAAAGCACTTCTATTATATCAACTGGTGTACTAGAATTTCTAGCAACAGCTCCTCTGATTTGATAGTTTTGATCTTGTGCCAATTCTGCTAATCTTTCTTTAGGAGTATCTACATCCTGTGCGGTATGCAGCTTCTGATTCATTTCATCAGCTTCTGATAAGAGATTTTCTAAGATAATCTTTCTAAGTTGTCTTCTTGATATTTTCATTTTATAAGTCCTGCGATTTGTAACCACCGTTCGCTGACCATGTCAAGATTTTGATCATTTTCCGACGATTGTTCTATTTGATCATCTGGATTATTTTTATTCCAAAATCTTTCTAGTTTGTATCCGGCCGGCGCGGCGCGCTCCCATGAGGAGTTTTTGATCTTTGCAATGTCTGATTTTGTTACTAGCGGTGAATTTTTTACTATAAAGACGGCCAGTCTAGAAATTAGCTGCCTTTCAGACGCTAGAAGCTCTCCATTAATCATTCTGTCTATATAAAGATCTAAAATTGATTTAGTTAAATTTGGGCTGTTTATAATATTATAAACAGCCGTACTGTTAAGTTTTACTTTAGAATGATTAGCGATATCTGACAATATATTCGAAGGTGTATTCATGTTTGCCGAAATGGCTGTGTGATAAAGTGGAGATTTTTCGTAGGCACTTCTAAGAACACTCTCTGGTGTTCTTGGGTTTTGTAAAATTACAAAATTTGCTAAGCTTTTTAATTTTCCGCTTTCGTAGATAAATTTTAAAAATTCAGGCCTAAGATTCTTATTTCTCAACAAGGCATTAATACTTTTATCAGATCCTTTTTCTAAAACATACGCAATAATCTCAGGTGTCAAATCTCTTTTTGCAGTCAAAGCATCAAAAGCATAATTGTTATTAATCGCAAATACTTCTTTTGGAGTATCTAAGTTTGTAAGATTTACCAAGGCAAGTATTTTTTGTCCATCTAAGTTATGTCTTTCTACGTGATATTTTACAAAGTAGTCTACAACTTCTTGCGTTAAGGCTGGATTGTTTAGAACAGCTGAGCCCCATGCAAAGTTTTCAGAAATCTTTTTTAATCCTTCAATCGGTGTATTGGGGTTTACAGCAAAAGACTTAAGCACATCAACATCGATGTTTTCATCATTGATAATTGTCATTATTAATTCATCAGAAAAGTCATCAGCAACATTATTTGCAATCATCCAAATTGTTATCTTTGGATATTTGTTAACAATTGTATCGCTGTATCTTTGTCTGAGCTCTTCCCATACCAATTTTGAGTATTTGATTAAATCAGGCCGCGGCACAGCTGCATCTTGCTCAGTTCTAAACTCGTGCATTCCGTAGGAAAATTGGTATCTTTTTCCATTGTCTTCTACGTAAATCAAAGGATCGTTAACCCTGTAGTAGTTTTTAAAATAGTCTAGTCCTGGAGCAGCTGTGCACCACCCTGAGTCTGTTCCTATTTTAACAGCAGCAGCTTTTGTATGTATTTCTCCGATGACAATACCTTCACTATCAGGTTGTGTATAAAAACCGGTTGCTGGGTTTTTATCAATTTTTCCACCAGCCATATAAAAATCACCACGAAGACGTATAAAGCCAGATGCTAGATTTTCCGCAGATATTCGCTCAGACTCTTTTGCATTTTTTTCTTCTATTTTTTCTTCGTTGTTTCTGATTAAATAGAAGAGTTCATTTACGTCTTTGATAGCGCTTAAATCTCTTCTAGGGTCAGGTTTTTCTTCATATTCTCCTGATTCTCCTTCTTCAAAAACAGTAAATATTTGTTTGTATTGACCGTGCTTTTCTAAACTATCTTTAATTCTGGCACATAAGACACTTTCTACAAAGTCACCCGTCTTTTCTTCTTCGATTCGAAGTGTTTCTTCTGACACAATAGCAAAAAATAGGCCCGGGTTATTTCTAAATTTATCCAAAAGCCAATAAATAGAATTTGCCCGGGCGTCATCAGAAACATCTTCTGGTATGACAATAGATATGTCACTTAATATCTGTTCAGGGCTTTCTAATTGTTTTATTACGTCATTTATTTCTGCACCATCGTATCTGTAAGCTAATGATTTTTCTATGACATCACTTGGATTTTGATTTAAATCATAGTTTAAACCTCTTAAAAGCTTTTTGACTCTTTTCTCAAAAGCAGCCTCAGCTTGTTCAACTGACGGTGCCTCAGTCAACAATCTTTCTAAAATAATTTTTCTTAATCTAGATCTAGTAATCTTCATGGTGTGCAAATCTCAATAATACGCATTATAATACAACAATAGGTAGGCAGAAAATGTTTAAACTTTCATGCAAAATTCCAAGAGAAGTTGAAGTCGCACTAAGCGGCGGCCCTGATTCTGTTGCACTTCTCGGATTTCTTGCAAAGAGTAGACGCGATGTCTCAGCAGCATTTGTTCATCATGGAACAAAGACCTCAGACGAGTCTGCCTATGTTGTGGCAAAGCTTTGCAACCAACTAGGTGTGCCGCTTAGGATGACCACGTTGTCTTCTGTTGAACAGGAAGGCAGGGGCCTTGAGGCAACCTGGCGAGATGCGCGCTATGACTTCTTGGATCAGGCAGAGCGCCCTGTGGCTACTGCTCACCATCTTGATGATGCAGTTGAGTGGTGGATCTTTTCATCGCTTCATGGGGAAGGAAAACTTATTCCGCGAAAGCGTGGAAATTATCTTCGACCTTTTCTGTTAACACGGAAAGATCAGTTGATTGAATATTGCAACTATAATAATTTGCCTTTCTATGTTGACGAAACTAATCTTTTGACTGACAGGCCGCGCGTTTTAATTCGTAATAAAATAATGTATGATTGTCTAGAGATTAATCCTGGTCTGCATAAGACCATTAAGAAAAAATACCTCAAGGAGATGAAAGATGAACGTCAGGGTTGGTGACCGAGTCGAAGCGCTATATCACATGAGCAATCGTGGAGTTGTTCAAGAAATCTATTATGTACCGGTAACTGCTGGAAATGCCGGCGGCGCGTTTTCTAAGATGCGCAGAATTAAGTTTTTAAGCGAGCTCGACGGAAAAATTCACGACATGAAAGCTCAAGATTTACGTGTCATTAGAGAATAATTTATATATTTATTTATAGTGAACAAACAGACTCAAGATGCTGTAAATAAATTTACAAATGCGATGACTGATGCATGCATCGTTACTAATGTCCTGTTGATGTGTTTGTCAGTAACTTTAGGTGACTGGATCCTATTTAAAGTTGCAGCCCTCTCTGGCTGTGTGTTAGTTGTAAGTAGGGTTTATCGTTATCATGAGCAAAAAGAAAAGCAGCAAGAGTAGCAAGCTTAAAGATCTCTATCTGGATCGACCAACTTCACATGGCGGCTGGCCTAGCGGTCATAGCGGAAGTTATAGAGACGCTGATACTCCTGTTTATAAACAAATAGCAAAATATTTAGAAGACATGGGTCTTCTTGAAACGCCTGATCATGCTGTTCTAAGCGAAAGAAAACTTAGACAAATAGTCAGGCGTTTTCTTTTAAACTCGTGACTTTGGCATGCATATGAAAAATCTAGAAAAATTAAGAGTCTTAACTCAGAATATCAGTCGTCAAGAAGAAAAAAGAATTCAAGAACTTTCACTCTATCAGTCTTTTTTTGAACAGATTCCTCTCAAGACTTTTGTTTGGTCTGTTGATGAAAAGATGAGAATCAGAGTAAAAAACAAAAAATCTTTAAAAGAAAATCTTGGAGAGCGAGTTTTAAAGAATGGATCTCTCAAAGACGCTTTTACATGTCAAAAAATGAACGAGCTAAATATTAAGTATCACGAAGCTGCTATGGGCGGATCAAAGCAAACCTATCTTAGCTATGAAGATGAGACGACATTTTTGACAACACTAATACCTGTCATTGATGCAGGTGAAAGAATTGTCTATGGATGCTCTTGGGATGTTTCAAGTATTATTGAAATTATGGATGCAGTTAAAATCCTTCCCGAGAGCTGTTCTGGTATTTTTTCTAAAATTATTGATAAAAATCCAATATACAAGCTAGTAGAAGAACTGAGGTTAAAATGAGCACCGATGGCCAAAATGGGTGGGGTGAATACTCCCGATTAGTTTTAAAAGAGTTAGAAACACTTGCTAGTGGTATTGAGTCGTTGAGATCAGAGCTTCTTGATGTCAAGCAAGAATTGGCAGCGATAAGAGCAAAAGAAGACAAAGTTGACGAACTGAGAGAGTGGAAGTCAAAAATTGATGACGTTGCGTCGCCCACTCAATTTAAAACACTTGTTGATGAAGTACAAGAATTAAAACTTTTTAGAACAAAAGCAGTCACAATATTTGCAGTGGTGCAGTTCTTGATGGCAGCAGCAGTAGCAGCTTCAAAAATACTCTAAAATTGTAAGGTATGTAAACTCTTTAATCTTATGTTATTATACATTTATGAAACATAGGGTGAAAGGTGAACGAAATATACAAGAAGTATTACTTACCACATAAGAAAGAAAAAGAGTCTGAGAGAGATCTAGTAGAGAGAATAGATAGAAAGATTATTGAAGATCGTTTTAACTATATGTCTAATAGAGATATATTTATTTACGAGGCTTCAGATGTCAGCAAGAGTGTGGACTGAAATAAAAACAATCAATGATAAAACGTACGTTCTCCAAAATTCTTCGGTTCTTACTCACGAAGATTATGTATCTCACAGCTATTATTTTCTTCGCGAGGCAACTGAGAAAGACATTGAAGAACACGCAAATGCAGAGGGAAACCAAATTGAAAGATAAAAACAAGCAGGCTTTTTCAGGAAGTATCGAAGAAAAAACTCAGATTGAAAAAGAATCGTCAAAAGAGCTTAAAGAGTTCAAGATTAAGTCTAAGTCTCTCAATCTAGAAATAGATATGGCAGAGATTGAGGAGACACTGCAAAAGTTACTTGATAGTGAGTGGGATGAAGAAGTCATGACTTCAATGTCGACTCCAACTTATATGCTTTCTCTTAAAAATGATGTGGAGTTTTTCTACAGCTTAAATAGAAAGACTTATGTTCCTGTAAAAAACAAGTCTGAAGTTGTTCCTATAGCTGATAGAGATCTAGATCCAGAAGCACCTGCAAATTTAAATAACTATTTTGCTATCAACAATGAGATATTTGATATCGATCCTGAAAAAGTAATTTGTATCGGCTGGAATTAAAATGAAAATCGACCACTTTGCAATTCAATCAACTGATATTGACAAGTCAGTAAAGTGGTATATGCAATTTCTTGAAGATGCAAAAATCTTGTACCAAGACGATACTTGGGCGTTTGTCAAATCAAAAAATATTAAACTTGCTTTTGTATCTCCAAATCAACACCCGCCGCATGTAGCTGTAAAAGTTGAAACAAAAGAGCAAGAAGTTTTTTTAAAAGAAGTTTTTCCTGATCATGGGTGGAAACTTCACCGCGACGGTTCAAAATCTTTTTATAAAAAAGACCCTTCAGGAAACTTTATTGAGTTTATAAAATATGAAAAACCTAAAGACTAAAATAAAAAATGCTAAACACTTGCTGAACTACCCGTACGGAATTGATACAAAGTGGGATAAGCAGTGTGACGACAGCCTTTTGAAATTTTTAGATATTGTAACCTACGGTCTCTATATCTTTGTCTTTGGGATTCCTGCTTTGAGCATGCTTACACTTTTAATACAAAATTATGGACGATAAACCAGACATTGCAGAATATTTATTTATGCTTGCAGTGATTCCCACTGTGTATATGCTAGTTTTTAAAAGAGTAATTGATGACAGATTATCAAATTATGAAGATTCTCTTGGAAGAAATGGAAGGACAGATGACACACGTCAGAGTAACTCGAGGTTACGGCGTTGGACATCCGCATTGGGAGGAAAGATCAGGGAAGCAAATGCTCGGAGACACTCCTTATGCAGAAGAAGAAGAGAAAAAAGAAGAGCCTTCTGAATTTAAAAAAGTAAAAGTGAGTAGAGCATTTAAGAAATGAATTATCTAGAAAAATACTGTCAAACATTTAATTTGACGCTCTCTAATCGCAAGATCTTAGACAAAGATAACAATATCGTAGGTGAAGTCGAAGAAGACAAGTATGTTCGATTCACTTATCAGCCAAATCTAATAAAAATATCAGATCTACTTTTATTATCTTTTGAAGAAATAAGTGTACATAACTAAAACTTCTGTTTATAATGTGACTACCATTTGTTAAGGAGAAAAAATGGCAACAGTCAAAGCGAAAAAGAACGAACGTCCTGAGTCTCTTATCAGGAGATTTCAGCGTGCAGTTGAGCAAGCTGGTATCATGAAAGAGCTCAAACGACGTAGGTATTATCTTTCCCCTTCTGAAAAGCGGAAAGAAAAGAGAAAGGCAGCAGAAAAGCGCCGCCGTAAAGAAGCTCAAGGCAAGTAGAATTTAATAACCATATTTATTCTGCTATGAAAATTACCAGAAGACAACTTAAACAGATTATTAGAGAGTCGATATCTGAAGATGACACAATCAACATGTCAGCTTCGATTCCAGGAAGAGAAGATATTACTTTTGACGTCAAAATACCACCAGTAAAGGGTGATGATAAAACTAAAGTAGACGCTTCTTTTACAGACGAGTCAGGTAACTCTAATCAGCTGTCAAATTCATCAGAAGATCAAGAAAAACTATTAGGGGCACTTAGATCTGCGCTTGATACAGCAAAAGATGAAACAAAAGAAATTGTTTTAAAAGCCATAGCTAGGCTTACTGGTGAATCTGAAAGTGATGAAGATCTTCCTAGAATAGCTTCGCAGGCAAAATCAGATAGAAAATTGGCTGCTGCTTCTCAACACGTTCAAGATCCTAAGACAAATTTGACAGCTTAAATGTGGTATGTCTACATTGTAGAGTGTAAAGATCGATCACTCTATACAGGAATAACTAATGATATTGCTCGCAGAGTATCTGAGCACAATAATTCTAAGCGCGGCGCAAAATACACCAGATCGAGAAGGCCGGTAAAATTAGTTGCACATTGTGTTGTAAAAGATAAATCAACCGCCTTAAGATTAGAACATAAAATAAAGTCTCTAAAAAAGAGTGAGAAAATTGCTTATTTAATAAAGGAGGGAAGCAATGAGTTGGAAGACATTGAGTAAGATTGAGATGCGTAATCGTGAAAACGACACTGAAACTTTCACAATTCAGTACGACGGTAATTTTTACCGAATCCAGAATGAGTTTGGTAACATTAGCTTTGAGTTCGATGTTTCGTCTGGATACACATTTGCAGAAGAGTTGAGCGGTATTATTTCCTCTGACATTGAGAGTGAGATTAATACTTTCTTAACTGAACAAAATATTCAAAATGACAATGACTGCTGCAGTGATATTGACACCGATCCTCAAATGAGCCTCTTCAATAATAAGAGTATTAAGTACAAGAATGCAAAGTCAGTAAAACCATCGAAGGGTCTTAATATTACCAAGAATAGTGTTGGTATTTCTTTGAAGAAGAATGGGTGAAATGTGGGAAATCTTGCCAGTGCGAAGTCTGTAACTTTTCTAGATATCGAAACAACACATCTCGATCCTAAAAAGAGTGCAATACTTCAGATTAGTTTTATCACAGATTGGGAAGGAGGTCAGCAAGATGTCTGGTCTACTAAGATTAAACCAAAAGACATCGAGCTAAAATTTGCATCGAAAGATGCGTTGAAGATCTGTAATTATAATGACAAAGATTGGCAAGATGCCCCGAGCTTTCAAGAGGTTGCCGCAGAGATTTCTAAAAGATTGACCTGGGGCCCTCTTGTTGCTCACAACATCAACTTTGATCTTTCTCATATTCGAGCAGTTTTTGGAAGATACGGATGGGAAGAAGTTGACAGCGTATCAAGACTAGAAGAAGAAAAAAGATTTAAGATAGGCTATCCAATTATTGATACGTGTGCTTTAGCTTATCTCTTCTTACCTACAGAGCGACAAAATCTAAATGAGCTTCGCGAGTATTTTGATATTTCTACTGAAGGCGCTCATGAAGCTGTTAAAGATACACAAGACTGTCGACAAGTTTTCTATAGTATAATCGGAGAAAAGCTAGGATAACTTAGTGTGCATTAAATACGCTTAGGAGATAAAATACAAACATGGAAATAAAGAATATTCTTTCTGCTCAAGAAGTGGAAGAAATGTCTCACGTCAAAAAAATACAACCCATCACGTCTTCTTTTTTTAAAGAAAACTATGATATCGTATTGGAAGAAATTGAGTGGGATAATTATTATCCTGGTAAATATCTCTATAAAAAAGCGTAGGAGAAAAAGTGAGAGTCGTAGAAATTCTTGAAGAGATTAAGTCAACTTCTAAGTCGACTGAAAAAGCAATGATTATGAAGCGTCATGGAGACAATCCCAACTTTAAGTTGGCACTTCACTATGCAAATAATCCTTTCAAACCTTTTCATGTATCTACAGTACCCAGAGTAAAAGCATCTGACAAAGCAGATTCTCTTATGGGAGAAGAGACTGCTTGGTTTTCTTTTTTCTCGCTTCTTGATCATTGTGCCTCTAGATCATTGACAGGAAATGCAGCAATTAATTTGCTTGTATCTCTTTTCAAGAACGTGGACAAAGAAAACGAAAAGTGGATGCGAAAGATTCTTAAAAAGCATCTAGCTATTGGCGTTTCTGTCAAGTCTATCAACAAAGCTTTCCCTAACTTTATTCCTACTTTTGAAGTGTCTCTTGCGCAGAAGTTTGATGAAAAACGTCTGAAGGGTAGAACACAGGTAGGTGTCGAGCCAAAACTCGACGGTATCCGTTGTTTTACGATTGTTGAAGGAAGCAGCGCTATTATGCTCGCCCGCTCTGGCAAGCCTATTACCAATTTTAACGAAACCATCTTGGAAGAAGTCAAAAAGATGGGAGACGGTTGCTATGATGGTGAGTTGATGGGAGAAGACTTTACTTCTCTTATGCGACAGGCGTATCGAAAAGAAGATGCTGATACAAGCGGAACTTATCTTGCGCTCTTTGACTTTCTACCCATCGAAGAGTGGAACACTAAGCAGAGCAAGATGCCATGCTCAGAAAGATACGAAGAGCTCCTTGAGCGTTTAGACAGTTCAGAAGTTAATCTGGAAATGGTTAGGCCGGTGGAGCGAGTTGATTGTTCTTGTGACTATCAGGATATTAAAGCAGAACACGATGCTTATGTCAAAGAGGGCTACGAAGGTGCCATGATCAAGTTTCTAGATGCACCTTACAAGTTTGGCAGAGGATATGAAGTCATGAAACTTAAGGCGTTTCATGATGTCGACCTGCCCATCACAGGCCTTCTAGAAGGTACAGGAAAACACGCAGGGAAACTTGGATCATTCCAGGTAGATTACCAAGGCGTTGAAGTTCAAGTAGGTTCTGGGTTAACAGACGATCTTAGAGAAGCTATCTGGTCAGATCAACAAAGCTTTTTGGGCAGGATTATTGAAGTTCGATATCAAGAAGTTACTCCTGATGGTTCTCTAAGATTTCCAACTTTCGTATGCTTTAGAAATGACAGGGATTAATAAGATATTTTTTCTGAGCTTTCTGACTCTCATGTCTTGCACAGAGCGTGACTTTTCAAGTCTAGATATAAATCAGAATGTTTCAGAAATAGAAATTGAAGAAGTTCGAATAAGCCCAGCTAGATGTTCTTATGAAGACTGTATTTGTAGAGTAAACATACCGAGATATGTGCCCCAGTTTGTAGATGTAAATTCTAAATCATGGACAAGCGTATTTTTTGCTGAATCTCAAAGCACGCTTTCACAAGAATATGCAAAAAATGTAATTGACTTTATGCGCCCTAGAATGAATGCAAATACAACTGTGGTGTTAGGTTACACAGATGGTTGTGGATCTTATAGTTACAATACAGTTCTTTCTAAAAACAGGGCTAGCGTTGTTTCTAGGCTGATTAGAACGATAGGATTTAGAAACAGAATTGTAACAGTAGGAATGAGCGAATTAACTAGCCACCATTCAGACTTGGCAAGAAGAGCAGACGTAATCACGTCTCATGACTTTAGAATACAAGTTCCTCCCCCTAATTTAGTTGCCGATCACTATCTTCTAGATGCGTCCGGTTCTATTCAGGACTATGAATTGTGGGTTAATATAATCGCAGCAAATAAAAAACCTACTAGTCAGCTACACTTATCTTATACATATCGATGCACTGATGGGACATCTGCAAATAACATTAGACCGGGCGGCGCAACAGAGATCTGGTGGTCTTATTGGCAGGTCCTAGATAGGATGAGACCCGGTCAGACTCTACTAATACTTTCTGATTTTAATTCTAGATATCCACTAACAAATTCAGAAAGTCAAGCAATTATTGAAAAAGCCAGAAGAAAAGGAGTAAAGGTTTATGCAGTCAGAATTTAAAGAAGTAGAAATTACTGATTCATTGATTCTAGATTTTTTTAAAAACGAAGTCCTTCGAAATGCTTTTGAAGCAGGTGGGTGGATTGCAGGAGGATTTGCTCGCCTTGTTGGTAAGCAAATTTTAATTCCTCATAAGTTTGACACGCAAGCGTCTAATAGGAAAAAACTTATAAGTCACTACTTCGAGACGAGAGGCGATATTGATTTTTTCTTTAGAAATGAAAAAGACTATACTTTAGCACAAACAGTTCGAGCGTATCATAAGTCAGCTTTTGCTCACAACATGTGGCTAAACAATAGCAACGGTGTACTTTCAATCAAAGTACAACTTGTTAATAAGTTCTTTTATGACGACATCAAGACTACATTTGATTCTTTTGACTTCTTAAATTCTTGTTACGCAATCAAAAAGGAGAATCATAAATACTTTCTAGTGTGTGATCCTTGTGCTGTGCGTGCAGACGAACAAAGGGAACTTATTATCAAACACGCAAACTCTCCATACACATTGCAGCGTGTGGTTAAATATTTGAATAAAAGAGGACTAGAAACTATTTCAAAAAGGTCGAATGACATTTTGACAGAAATTCTCATTAGAAATGCTGCTGAGACATTTGATAATAAATACGGGTCAGCGTTTAAGCCTTTTATTGAGCAAACAGTCAAGACTATGTTTGCTTTAAATATTGTCAAACCAGAAAATGCCATCTACTTTCTTGGAAAGTTTAAGAAAGTTCATACACAAAAGTACGGTCCAACTTATGTAACAGACTGGGCATCTAGTGTAATTGAAGAGAGTGCAACTTTATAAAACATAAAGTATAATAATCTCAAAGGAGAATATAAATGTTTAAAAAGACACGTGTCTGTGTGCACTGTGAAATTGAATTCGATCTTAATTCCACAGCTAAAAAGAATTCCGGTGGTAAAATCAATGAATGTCCTGACTGTGTCGAAGAGCTAGGCACAGAAACAACAGTCAAGTATCTAGGTCTTCAGGCAGGAGACGGCAAAGCTAATGCTCTAAGTATTGTTGCTTTTGAGTCTGACTCCGACCGTGAAGCTTATTCAAGTGCATGGAAGGCAGTAACAGGATTTCACAAAGGAAAGTCATGTCAGCTGGGTGGTATTCAGACTAATATTGGAAATCGTCCAATGCGTCACGTTGCCTATGCAGGCGGCAACGGAAACCACAAGGGGAAGGCAGATTAAAACTTTAAAGAAAGTTATTCTATGGAGAATTTTGTCAATTGCTTTGACTTACTCTGTGACTTACGCATACACGGGTGATGTAAAATCTGCAACTGGGTTTACAGCTATTTTACATTTAGTTTTGATGGCTTCTAACTACATGTTCGAGATTTATTGGGAAAATACTACAGGCTCACAGAAAGAATAGTTTTTGTGTAAGTCTCATAATTTACAAGATAAGAATCTTCTCCTAGTTTTGCCCATTCTGGATACATAATGTGTCCTCTGACGTGTATATGCCCCCAGCCAAGCGCATGTCCTATCTCATGCTCCAAAGAAAGTCTTTTTTTAAGAATGAATCCGTTACAAATAATATCAGCATATAATATTTCATAGGAATTAAATTTTGTGATAGTTGCAGTGACTGCAATGCTATTTTCTAGACTTGCTACTTCATCAGATCTTAACAGTCTAATTCTAATGGTGTTGAAAAAGGGAGACTGTGTCATGCACTCTCTAAATAAATCTCCTTTTCTAACTTCTCCGAATTTATATCCAAGATTTTCCCAAAATGCTAAGGCACTTTTTACTTCTTCTATCGAAGCAATTTCGTCACAGATGATAACGTCTGGTTGCTTATTCTCAGGCCAGTAAGCTAATAAATTGCTTCCGCTGATAAACTTTGCTTCTTCAACAACAATATCAGAAGTTGGATTATTTTTTACCCGCTCAGCGTTTTTTTCTTCAAGATTGCAATTGCACAAAACAAAAAAGAATAGTAAAATTAACATACGCTTCATAAAATAAATATAAAGGAGAACAAAAATGTATAGCAAGTCAATTAAACTATATGACGATAACATTGGAGCGGTAGATTATGTCCAGCACGCTGGAACAGATCTTACTGTCGTAAACTCTGCACGTGTATCATTT